>JGI25913J50563_1000133_pt1 | contig 13302 bp, 12 predicted proteins | sample LauGreSp1BDMLBSN_2_FD_50563 | JGI IMG/M metagenome (IMG submission 50563)
CCGCGGTGAGCGCATCTTGCGCGTTTAAATTCCAACCCTTTTCAAAGTATTTTTTAGGAGAACCCTGTGAAAGTTTTTTACGACAAAGATTGTGATCTGTCCCTCATCAAAGGCAAAACTGTGGCCATCATCGGTTACGGTTCGCAAGGCCACGCCCATGCACAAAACTTGAACGAAAGCGGCGTCAAAGTCGTGGTCGGTTTGCGTAAAGGCGGCGCTTCATGGGACAAAGTGGCTAAAGCCGGTTTGACCGTCATGGAAGTCAACGATGCAGTGAAAGCTGCGGACTTGGTCATGATCTTGTTGCCAGACGAAAACATCCCTGAGGTTTACAACAACAACGTTGCTCCCAACATGAAGCAAGGCGCAACATTGGCTTTTGCGCACGGTTTCAACGTGCACTACAACCAAGTCATCCCACGCGCTGATTTGGACGTGATCATGGTCGCGCCAAAAGGCCCAGGCCACACCGTGCGCTCTGAGTACCTCAAAGGCGGCGGCGTGCCATCTCTGATTGCCATCTATCAAGACAAGTCTGGCAAAGCCCGTGACTTGGCTCTGAGCTACGCCATGGCCAACGGTGGCGGCAAGGGCGGCATCATCGAAACCAACTTCAAAGAAGAAACTGAAACCGACTTGTTCGGTGAGCAAGCCGTGTTGTGCGGTGGCGCTGTTGAATTGGTGAAGATGGGCTTCGAAACCTTGACCGAAGCGGGCTACGCTCCTGAGATGGCTTACTTCGAGTGCTTGCACGAGTTGAAGCTGATCGTTGACTTGATGTACGAAGGCGGCATCGCCAACATGAACTACTCCATCTCGAACAACGCCGAATACGGTGAATACGTGACGGGTACAGAAGTCATCAACGAGCAGTCGCGCGAAGCCATGCGCGCTGCCTTGAAGCGCATCCAAACCGGTGAATACGCCAAGATGTTCATCTTGGAAGGTAAAACCAATTACCCAAGCATGACGGCCCGTCGTCGTTTGAATGCTGAGCATTCGATCGAAATCGTGGGTGAAAAATTGCGCGCCATGATGCCTTGGATTTCCAAGAACAAACTGGTTGACCAAAGCCGCAACTAAGCACGGAGCTTTTTGCATAGACAAGGGCCACTTCGGTGGCCTTTGTCTTTTTTATTTGCGCTTGACGCAGCGCTTACACTGTAGGCCTACTTTTCGGAGCCCGACGGATGTCAGAACCACAAGACCAATTGGAAGAATTTGTGCCGCGCAAGCCCAGCAAGGGCATTTATGTCTTGCCCAACTTGTTCACTCTAGCGGCCTTGTTTGGCGGCTTCTACGCCATTGTCATGGCGATGAACGACCGCTTTGAAATGGCCGCCATTGGCGTGTTTTGCGCAATGGTGCTCGACAGCTTGGATGGTCGAGTGGCCCGCATGACCAACACGCAAAGTGCGTTTGGCGAGCAAATGGACTCGTTGGCCGACATGGTGTCGTTTGGCGCTGCACCTGCCTTGATCTCCTATGAGTGGGCGCTCAAGGGTTTGGGTCGCTGGGGCTGGGTTGCGGCTTTTGTGTACATCTCTTGTGCGGCCCTGCGTTTGGCGCGCTTCAATGTGAACACGGCTGTGGTGGATAAACGCTTCTTCCAAGGTCTGCCTTCGCCGGCTGCAGCTGCGCTGGTGATGGGATTTATGTGGTTGATGACCGAGATGAATATTCCCGGACCAGATGTGGCTTGGATCATGTTTGCCTGGTGTTTGTACTCAGGGTTGACCATGGTGACCAATGTGCCGTTTTACAGCTTCAAAGATGTTCAGATGAAGAAAAGTGTGCCCTTTGCCGTCATTGTGATGTTGGCTTTGGTCATTGCGGTCATCAATATTCATCCGCCTATTGTTCTGTTTGCTTTGTTCATGTTTTATGGTTTGAGTGGTTACGCTTTGTACGCATGGCGTCGTGCCAAGGGCATGCAAACCAGCGTGATCAGCACATCGACCGATGAACCCGATGAAGCGGGTTTACACAAATGAGACACCTCGCGCAACTAAAGGTTTGGCTTTGTGCTAAATTCGAGGCATGAAAAATTATTCGCTGGCTCTACTGCTTCTATCCCTCAACGGGCGGAGTTGGTAGCGCACGCGCAAACCCAAACAAGGCCCGTATGCAGATGCAACGGGCCTTTTGCTTTGGGGCTGAACCAAACGTTGCAAGTTTTTTAGGAATCTAGGAGCCCTGACCATGACCGATAAGCTCATCATTTTTGACACCACCTTGCGCGACGGCGAACAGTCGCCCGGCGCCTCCATGACGCGCGACGAAAAGCTGCGCATTGCGCGTCAATTAGAGCGATTGAAGGTCGACGTCATTGAAGCAGGCTTTGCTGCCAGTTCTAACGGTGACTTCGAGGCTGTGCAAGGCATTGCCAACGCCATCAAAGACTCCACCATTTGTTCGTTGTCTCGCGCCAACGACCGTGACATCAGCCGTGCCGCTGAAGCCCTCAAAGGTGCCAACAGCGCACGCATTCATACCTTCATCGCCACGTCGCCTTTGCACATGGAGAAAAAGTTGCGCATGTCGCCCGAGCAGGTGTTGGAGCAAGCCAAACAGTCGGTGCGCTTTGCCCGTAACTTGGTCGGTGACATCGAGTTCAGTGCCGAAGACGGTTACCGCAGTGAGATGGATTTTTTGTGTCGCGTGGTCGAAGCCGTGATTGCCGAAGGCGCTACCACCATCAACATTCCAGACACGGTGGGTTATGCCATTCCGGAGTTGTACGGTAACTTCATCAAGACTTTGCGTGAGCGCGTGCCCAACAGTGACAAAGCCATTTGGTCTGTGCATTGCCACAACGACTTGGGCATGGCGGTTGCCAACTCCTTGGCCGGTGTGAAGATCGGTGGCGCTCGCCAGGTGGAATGCACGATCAACGGCTTGGGCGAACGCGCGGGCAACTGCTCGTTGGAGGAAATCGTGATGGCGATTAAGACCCGCCGTGACTATTTCGACCTTGATATGAACATTGACACCAAGCAAATCGTGGCAACCAGTCGCATGGTCAGTCAAACCACGGGTTTTGTGGTGCAGCCCAACAAAGCGGTGGTGGGCGCTAATGCGTTTGCACACGCGTCCGGTATTCACCAAGATGGCGTACTCAAGGCCCGTGACACCTACGAAATCATGCGTGCTGAAGACGTGGGTTGGAGCGCCAACAAAATTGTCTTGGGCAAGCTCAGTGGTCGTAATGCGTTCAAGCAACGCTTGGACGACTTGGGCGTTCACATGGAGAGCGAAGCCGACATCAACACGGCCTTTGCTAAGTTCAAAGAGTTGGCGGACCGCAAGAGCGAGATTTTTGATGAAGACATCTTGGCTTTGGTGAGCGAGGAGTCNGTNGCNCATGCCAGCGAACAATTCACCTTTGTTTCTTTGTCTCAACACAGCGAAACCGGCGAACGTCCACACGCCAGCGTGGTGTTCAATGTGGCCGGCAAAGAGGTGAGGGGCGACTCGGATGGCAATGGTCCTGTCGATGCATCACTCAAAGCGATTGAATCGCACGTCAAGAGCGGCGCAGAAATGGTGCTGTACTCGGTGAACGCCATCAGCGGNTCAACCGAAAGCCAAGGCGAAGTGACGGTACGTTTGCAAAACAGCGGTCGCGTGGTCAATGGCGTGGGCTCAGATCCAGACATCGTTGTCGCCTCTGCCAAAGCTTATTTGAGTGCNNTGAATAAGTTGCAAAGCAANTCGGACCGAGTCGCTGCACAGGGCTAAATCACAAAAATCGATAGAACCTATAGATTTTGTTAAATAAGTCGCGCAAGTCCTTGATCTTGCGCGACTTTTTTTGTTAAACTTAGCAGCAATATGCTTTTCAAGCTTAAGGAACTCAACTTGAAACGACTGCTGATTGCCATTTCGCTCGGATTGTTGTCCTCCCTGTGCTGCCTGAACGTACAGGCCTCGACGAACCCAATAAAACCGACCGCCCAAAAGTNAAAGCCTTCAGTGGTCAAGGCCCATGTACGACGCGCCAAAGTGGTGAAGGCGGCCCCATCTATCGCATCCTTCGGCCAAAAAGCGGGCTTGCATGCAACCGGTGATATCTTAGATTTGAAGTCCAGTGTTGCTTACGTCATCGATCAAGACACCAACGAAGTCTTGCTGAGTAAAAACGACCAAGCTGTTTTACCCATCGCTTCCATCACCAAATTGATGACCGGTGTGATCATCAGCGAAGCCAAGTTGCCGATGGATGAGTCCATCACCATCACCCAAGACGATGTGGATACCGAAAAAGGCAGTAGTTCACGCTTGCGTGTTGGGGCCACACTGACACGCGGTGAATTGCTCCATTTGGCATTGATGGCCAGCGAAAATCGTGCAGCCCATGCGCTGGGCCGTACCTATCCAGGTGGTATGTCTTCCTTTGTGGGGCTGATGAACGCCAAAGCGGCTCAGTTGGGCATGCGCGATACGCGTTACATCGAACCGACCGGCCTGTCTAGCCAAAACCAATCCAGCGCCAAAGATTTGGCAACCTTGGTTGGCAGTGCGTACCACGATGCCACCTTGCGTGAGCTGTCAACGTCGCCTAGCTACAAAGTCGAAGTCGGCAACCGCACCCTGCAATACAACACCACCAACCGTTTGGTAAAAAATCCAAATTGGGATATCGGTTTGCAAAAGACGGGCTACATCTCTGAAGCTGGCCAATGCTTGGTCATGCAAGCCAAAGTGGCTGGTCGTAAATTGATCATGGTGTTCTTGGACTCGGCTGGCAAACTAAGCCGNATTGCGGATGCCGAACGTGTCCGCAAATGGGTTGAGACCAACCACGGTGGCTTGGGCCGTCCGCAAACCTAATCTGCGTTCAGTTTGAAACCCAAGGCGTGAGAAATAGCTTGGGTGGTGGCCTGCAACTTAGGCAGCCATTCCTCATCCAGTCGGTCTGCAGGGGCAGAGATAGACAAGCCCGCCACCAATTTGCCTTGGTCGTCATAGATGCCAGAGGCCATGCAGCGCACACCCAACTCTAGTTCTTCGTTGTCACGGGCCACGCCATATTGACGGGCTTTCGAGAGTTCGCGTTCTAGCACAGGCAGTTGCGTGATGCTGTTGCGGGTTTGGCCGCTCAGGCCTGTTCGCGTGGCGTAGGCACGCACGCGTTGTGCATCGTCCATGGACAAAAACAGTTTGCCCACCGAGGTGAGGTGCAGCGGGGCACGTCCACCAATGGCGCGCACCACTTGCATGCCCGAGCGTTCACTGAAAGCCCGCTCAACGTACACAATCTCATCGCCTTGACGAACGCTGAGGTTGACGGGTTGTTGGATGAGTTTGTGCAACTCGCGCATGGGCTGGAAAGCTACATCCCGCACGTTCAAGCGGTCTTTGACCAAGTTCCCCAGTTCAAGCAAACGCATGCCAAGACGGTAACTGCCGGCCTCGGGTCGGTCGACAAAGCGGCCAACCGCCAAGTCGTTCAAGATGCGGTGCGTGGTGGAAGGGTGAAGGCCTGTGCGCTCGCTGATTTCTTTCAGCGAAATGGCTTCTTCGCGCGAAGCGAGAACGTCGATGAGCGTGAACATGCGCTCAATGACTTGAATATTGGGTTTTGCTGGGACAGTGGATTTGCGCATGACGAAATTTTATCATGTGAAATNAAAGTTCAGCCATTCNCCNCCTTCTAAGCGTTGGTGAGGCAAGAAGTCCGCCTTGTAGCGCATTTTGGGGCTGTCTTCTATCCAGTAGCCAAGGTAGGCATATGGCATGTTCAAATTTCGCGCTTGTTCGATTTGCCACATCACGTTATAGGTGCCGTAGCTGGTGTGCGGTTCCGGCTCGTAAAAGGTGTAAACCGCGGACAAACCATCGTTGAGCACATCCACGATGGACACCATTTTCAGTGCGCCTAAGGTTTCAGTCTCGCTGGGTTCTCTGAATTCAATCAGTCGCGTGTTCACGCGGCTTTGTAGCAAAAACTGTGTGTACTGCTCGGTGCTGTCTTCGTCCATTCCGCCACCTGCGTGGCGCAGCTGTTGGTAACGCAAGTACATTGCGTAATGCGCTGCATCAAACCCAAGTTGCAAGATCCGAGCTTCTAAATGTTGGTGCCTAGCCCAAGCCCGCTTTTGGCTGCGGTTGGGTTGATAGGCCTGCGTGTCTACGCGCAGTGGCGTGCAGGCTCGGCAGCTGTCGCAATAGGGGCGATACGTGAACAAGCCGCTGCGCCTAAAACCTTGGCTAACCAGATCGGCATAGACATCGTTGTTGATCAGGTGGCTGGGGGTTGCGACTTGAGAGCGTGCGGTTTTGCCAGACAAGTAGCTGCAAGGGTAGGGTGCCGTGGCGTAGTACTGCACGGTGTTGAGCGGCAAGTCACGGGCGTTGGTCACACAAGACCTTTCGTGGGCATGAGTGTGTGCCAGTGAGCGTTTTGAAAGGCCCACTGGCGCGTTGTAACCTTGGATGCTTGGCTGACCATTTTCAAAAATTCAGTGCGAGGCATTTCATGGGCACCTAGCGAGGCTAAATGTTGGGTGTTTTGTTGACAGTCTATCCAAGGTAAGTGGTGTGCACGAGCAAAAGCGACCAATGCGGCCAATGCGATTTTGGATGCGTCGGTTTGATGCGCAAACATGGATTCACCAAACAAGGTGTCTCCGATCGACACGCAATACAAACCTCCGACCAATTCACCGTTGACCCAAGTCTCAACGCTGTGAGCAAATCCGGCTGCATGCAAGGCCTCATAGGCGGCAATCATCTCGTCAACAATCCATGTACCACCTTGTCCTTTGCGGCTGGTTTGTGCGCAGTGGTGAATCACTTGTCTAAAAGCGCTGTCGATGCGTACCTCGCTCGCAGGGCTTGCGATGAATTTTTGCAGCGTTTTACGCAGTGAACGGTGCAATTTGAAATGCTCTGTTTGCAGCACCATGCGCGGGTCTGGCGACCACCACAACACGGGTTGCCCATCGCTGAACCATGGAAACATGCCTTGCTGGTATGCCTCGCACAAGCGGGCCACCGATAGGCCGCCGCCGGCCGCGACCAATCCCGCCAAACGACTGCCTTTTCTNTGNGCNGATTCTGGGGGCGGTAAGGCATCCTCGACTTCTAGCCATGGAATGTTCATTTGCTTATTGATGTCCTTTGCGTACTGCAATGGAATTAACTTTTGTCAAGGAGGAATTCTTTGTCATTGCTGTCTTTAATCTCAGAAAATTAAGTNAATTTTCGCGGGAGAACTCCCTACAATTCTCGTTCTTCTGTGAAGAGATTCACGCCCCCCCCCAATTTGTTTTCCGGAGCCATCTATGCAATTGATGTGGGTTTCTGGGCCCACCAGCTCAGTGCGGACCATTTCCATCACCGCGCAAAAAGTGTTGGTGGGTGTCTGCGTCTCTGCGTTTGTCTTGATCGCATTTGGTGTGTTGTTGCATTTCGTTGGTTTTCGCATCGCCATTGAGATGAGCCCCAGTTTGGCACGCAGCATGGGTGGCGTGACCACAGAAGCCGAGCAGCAAAAGGTCGAAGCCTTGTACCGAGAGCGCTTGGACAACTTGCGCCAAACACTCAGCACCACCGTGACTGAGATCCGTCAACTTGAGGTTTTGAAGAACCGCTTCATGGAGGTGGCGACACCGACCAATTTGCGTGATAAATACATCAAAAAAGATGAGGGACGTGGCGGTCCTTGGGTCGCCCCGCATTACCTCAACAGCCCTTCACACGATCTGAATCAAGACATTTCAGCTGCCGTGGACGAATTCTCGCAAACGCAAGCCGCTGTCAAAAACCTAAGCCAAAACTGGGCTGCCCAGCTCAATTGGCTTCATGCCTTGCCCACCGGCGTGCCTATGGGCAAAGACTTTCGCGTGACCAGTGGTTTTGGTATTCGCAACGACCCCTTCACGGGTCAGTTAGCCATGCATGAAGGACTCGATTTTGTGGCCGATGTAGGCTCGCCCATCGTGGCGGCCGCTGCCGGAACCGTGACACGCTCTGCATGGGATGCCTCATTTGGAAATGTGGTGGAGGTCAGCCACATTGAAGGTTTCACCACCCGTTATGCGCATTTGAGCAAGCGTCTGGTAGAGGCTGGTCAAAAAGTGCAGCGTGGCGAGACCATTGCGCAGTTGGGCAGCACAGGCCGCTCCACAGGACCGCATTTGCATTACGAGGTGATGCGCAATGACCGCGTGTTGAACCCCACTCAGATGTTGTTGCAAACCACCACGACTGCCAGCGCGCAGTGACCTAAGTGCTCTTGAAAAGGTTCGCCATGTTTGAAAAACTCAAAGACAAATCCTTGTCCCCTTCGCAAGAGCGTTTTGACACCATCATTGGCCGAACCACCCAAATCTATGGCCGCTTGGTCTTGCTGGACAGTGTGCGCATCGATGGGAAAGTCGTGGGCAATATCGAAACGACCAAGGACAACAAAGTCACCGTCGCGATTGGTAAAACGGGTGAAGTGTCCGGCGACATCACGGCCCATCGCGTGATGGTGGCTGGCAAAGTTGAAGGTAACATTTATGCCGCCGAGCGCGTCGAGTTCCACAAAGACTCCGTGGTGCAAGGCGATATTTCTTATGGTTCGATTGCGGTTGAGCACGGCGCCCGTTTGTTGGGCTTGGTGATTCAAAACCCGATCAGCTCCGCAGCAGCCAATAGCAGCGCCGATGCGAAAAACGTGATCAAGAAAGCCCAAGAAAGCAGCAGCTGATCTGCGTCTCTGGCGATCAAGCTAGGTCGTAGCGATCTAGGTTCATCACCTTGTGCCAAGCGGCGACAAAGTCAGCGACGAACTTTCCTTGGCCATCGCTGCTTGCATAGACTTCTGCAATGGCTCGCAACTGCGCGTTCGAGCCAAAGATCAGATCAACGGTGGTCGCTGACCACTTGAATTCTCCCGTTACCCGATCTCGTCCTTCAAACACACCCTCCGTGGTGGCAGACTTTTGCCATTGGGTATTCATGTCAAGCAAGTTGACGAAGAAGTCATTGCTCAAGGTCTCGGGCCGCTTTGTGAAAATACCGTGTTCGGCTTGCCCGAAGTTAGCGCACAGCGCGCGCATGCCACCGACCAGCACGGTCATCTCAGGCGCAGTCAAGGTCATGAGGCTGGCTCGCTCTAGCANCAATGACCCCGCCGACGCCTCGCATTCTTGGCTGATGTAGTTGCGAAATCCGTCTGTGGTTGGTTCAAGGACAGCAAAGGAAGACACATCCGTCTGCTCTTGGCTGGCATCCATACGCCCCGGCGAGAAGGGCACCTTCACCTCATGACCCGCTTTATGCGCGGCGGCCTCAACGGCTGCACAACCGCCCAACACGATCAGGTCAGCCAGCGAGACTTTCTTCCCGTCAGATGGCGTGGCATTGAAGTCCATTTGGATGGCTTCGAGTGTCTGAAGCACTTTTGCCAGCGCCTCGGGTCGATTGACGCGCCAATCTTTTTGCGGGGCCAGCCTGATACGCGCCCCGTTGGCGCCACCGCGTTTGTCGCTGCCACGGAATGTGCAGGCCGAGGCCCATGCAGTGGTGACCAACTGGAAAATCGACAGCTCGGAGTTGAGTATCTTGGACTTGAGGCGTTGAATATCCAGCGCATCGACTAGGGCATGGTTCACTGCGGGAATTGGGTCTTGCCACAGCAGTGGCTCAGCGGGAACCAGTGGGCCCAAGTAGCGTGAAACAGGGCCCATGTCACGGTGTGTGAGTTTGAACCAAGCCTTGGCAAAGGCATCGGCCAATTCTTGTGGATGCTTCAAGTAGCGTCGCGCAATTGTCTCGTAGGCCGAATCCATTTTTAGCGCGAGGTCTGCCGTGGTCATCAGCGGTGCATGGCGTTTTGATGGCAGATGCGCGTCGGGCACCGTGTCAGCCGCCGAGGCGTCCTTGGGCGTCCACTGGTGTGCCCCAGCGGGGCTGCGCGTCAATTTCCAGTCGTATTTAAATAGGATATCAAGGTAGTCGTGATCCCATTGGATGGGATTGGTGGTCCACGCCCCCTCGATCCCGCTGGTGATGGTGTTGGCTCCGTGGCCACTGCCCAAGTTGTTTTGCCAACCCAAGCCTTGTTCTTCAAGGCTTGCCCCCTCAGGCGCCGGGCCTACATGCTTTTTCGGGTCGCCCGCGCCGTGGCATTTGCCAAAAGTGTGGCCACCAGCCACCAGCGCAACGGTCTCTTCGTCATTCATCGCCATGCGCGCAAAAGTCTCGCGAATATCCCTCGCAGAGGCAATTGGGTCAGGGTTGCCATTGGGTCCTTCTGGATTCACATAGATCAAGCCCATCTGAACGGCAGCGAGGGGGCTCTGAAGTTCGTGGCCTGTGTTGTAGCGCTTGTCTTCTAACCACTNGCNTTCTGGCCCCCAGTAAATCTCATCTTCGGGTTCCCAGATGTCCTCGCGTCCACCCCCAAATCCGAAGGTTTTAAAACCCATCGAATCCAATGCAACGTTGCCGGCCAGAATCATCAAGTCTGCCCAAGAGAGNTTGCAACCGTATTTTTGCTTGATTGGCCAAAGCAAACGTCGTGCTTTGTCGAGGTTGCCGTTGTCTGGCCAACTGTTGAGCGGTGCAAAGCGTTGAGCACCAGAGCCCGCCCCACCGCGACCATCTGCGATGCGATACGTGCCCGCGGCATGCCATGCCATGCGGATGAAAAATGGTCCGTAATGCCCATAGTCTGCGGGCCACCACACCTGCGAATCTGTCATCAAGGCATGCAGGTCCTTGATCACCGCATCCAAATCAAGGGTTTTGAATTCCTCGGCATAGTTGAATGCCGGACCCATGGGGTTGGATAAAGGTGTTTGTTGGCGCAACACCTTCAGATTCAGTTGATGGGGCCACCAGTCTGCGTTGGTGGGGCCGCCCACCTCCTTGCTTTGACGCGTCCCTCCAGAGAGCGGACATCGCGCTTCGTTAGGCATGGCTATCTCCTTTAGGTTTGAGGACTTCGCCTTTGTATTCTGTGATCATGTGGCACCCATCAGTTGACGGATATCAACACTTCACTGAATAAGCCGGCATTCACCCTTCACCTAGGGTGAAGCACAGGAGCACGGTGCTGGGTCTTGATGTAGGCTGTTTCCATGACCTCTGATCCAGATCTTGACGCAGGCGCTCAGTTGGCTTTGCGACGCGTGGCCATCGACACTTACCATGAGAACGTCGTGTACTTGAATCGCGACTGCGCGCTGTATCGTGCGGAAGGTTTTCAGGCGCTGTCAAAAGTTGAAGTGCGGGCCAACGGCCAGAAAATTTTGGCCACCCTCAATGTGGTGGACGACCCCGCCATCGTCCGGTGTGGCGAAGTGGGCTTGTCTGAGGATGCATTTGCGCAAATGAATGTGGAAGACGGTCATGCCGCCACAGTCTCTCAGGCCGATCCGCCGGAATCTATGGCGGCTTTGTTTCGCAAGATCAACGGCGAGCGTTTGAANCGAGAAGACTTCGCCGCCATTGTGCGCGACATCGCGCACCACCATTACTCCAAGATTGAGTTGACCGCATTTGTGGTCGCCACCAACCGTGGCGAGATGGACCGGGAAGAGGTGTACTTTCTTGCGGATGCGATGGTGGCGAGTGGTCGGCGTCTAAATTGGCATTCCCCGTTGGTGGTGGACAAGCATTGCATTGGAGGCATCCCTGGCAACCGCACCTCGATGCTGATCGTGCCCATCGTTGCGGCACATGGCATGTTGTGCCCCAAGACTTCATCGCGCGCTATCACCTCGCCAGCGGGAACGGCTGACACGATGTCGGTGTTGGCCAATGTGGAGTTGCCGTTTGACAAACTGTCAGAAATTGTTCGCGACCACCGTGGCTGCTTGGCGTGGGGCGGGGCGGCCAGTTTGTCGCCGGCTGACGACGTGCTGATTTCTGTCGAACGGCCTTTGTCGCTGGATTCACCGGCGCAAATGGTGGCCTCCATCTTGTCCAAAAAAATCGCTGCAGGCTCGACGCACTTGGTGCTGGACATTCCCATTGGTCCAACAGCCAAGGTGCGCTCGATGCCCGAAGCACAGCGCCTGCGCCAGTTGTTTCAGTATGTGGCTTCGCGCATGCATCTGTCATTGGATGTGGTCATCACCGATGGACGGCAGCCGATTGGCTTTGGCATTGGTCCCGTGCTGGAAGCCCGCGACGTGATGCAAGTGCTAGAAAACGACCCGCGTGCCCCCATTGATCTGCGGCAAAAAGCTTTGCGCTTGGCAGGGCGCTTGATTGAGTGTGACCCTGATGTCAGCGGTGGCGATGGATTTGCCATCGCCCGAGACATCCTCGACTCCGGGCGTGCGCTGGCCAGCATGAATGCCATCATCAAAGCGCAAGGCTCAAAGTCCTTCAACCACAACCAACCTCAATTAGGGGCGTTGACGTTTGAAGTGTGTGCGGATGCGGTGGGTGTTGTCACGGGCATCGATAACTTTCACATCGCCCGCGTGGCTAGATTTGCCGGTGCACCCAAGGTACAAAGCGCGGGTGTTGACCTGATGAAAAAACTTGGCGATGCCGTAGGGGTGGGCGATGTGTTGTACCGCGTGCACGCTGAATTTCCCGCTGACTTAGAGTTTGCGCGGCAACACAGCCTCAAGCTCAGCGGTTTCACGATTGGCACCGTTGAAGAATTGCCTCATGTGTTTGTCGAGTTTTGATGGTCCACGCGATGACCTTGCTCTACTTTGACGACGAAGCCACGTTTGCCTTGCGCTTGGCCGAGTTAGCGGGGCTGACACCCGAGCTCATCCAAAGACATCGGTTCCCAGATGGTGAAGTCAAGCTCCGATTGCCACCGACATTGCCAAGCCGTGTGGTGATCTTTCGCAGTCTGCATGACCCCAACGAAAAACTAATTGAGCTCTTGTTTGTGGCCCGCACCGCACGCGAGTTGGGCGCTCAGCATCTGACATTGGTCGCGCCGTATTTGGCCTACATGCGCCAAGACATGGCTTTCCAGCCTGGGGAGGTGGTCAGCCAACGCATCGTGGGGCAATGGCTTGCTTCGTTGTTCGATGCGCTGGTCACCGTTGACCCGCATTTGCATCGGGTCGCCACACTCCAAGAGGCCGTGCCCGTGCGCGAAGGCGTGGTGCTGAGCGGTGCTCCTTTGCTGGGTGATTTAATTGCCCAACACCATGCCCATCCGTTTCTGATGGGGCCTGACAAGGAGTCCGCGCAATGGGTCGCCAAAGCGGCGTTGCGCCACGGCTTTGACCATGCGGTNTGCCAGAAAATTCGGCACGGCGATCGTTCTGTAGACATTGCGCTGCCCCATGTGGATGTGCGTGGGCGAGCCGTGGTGTTGCTTGACGA
>JGI25913J50563_1000134_pt1 | contig 13242 bp, 13 predicted proteins | sample LauGreSp1BDMLBSN_2_FD_50563 | JGI IMG/M metagenome (IMG submission 50563)
ATAAAAAAATCCTCAAGTTTTAATTGAGGATTAATTATAAAAAAATTATTTAGCTTCTTCTAGCACTCTATTTGGATCATAGCCAAACAATTGGTGTTGTTTAATTAATTCGGCAGTTCCTTTTGGTAATAATCGTTCCCAACCTGGAATACCTTTATTTATCATTTTTAAGACTTCTCTCGAAAATATTTTCAAATTTTCGGCATCGTATTCGGTTACATCAATCACCTTACCATTGTAAGCAAAGAATTTNTATAANTCTTTCATACGAGGATGTACTTTTAAGTTTTGCGAAGTAACTATTTCTCCATCTTCAATCATAGGATAGAGGTACACTTTTAAATCGCGATAGAATAATTTTCCGAAGGCTTCCAATATACCTCCGCTCAAATGACGGTAGTATTTTTCGTCAAAAATATCTACTAGATTATTGACTCCCATCACTAATCCCATTCTGGCTTTTGTGTAACTAGAGAAGTATTCTACAACTTTATAATATTCCTGGAAATTGGAGATCATTACCGTTTGCCCAAGAGAGCAAAGTAATTCGGCTCGATCCATAAAATCTCGTTCGTCAATTTCTCCTTCCGATCTTAGGTTGGATAGTGTTATTTCAAATATTACAAATGTATTTTCTTTTTCAACTTTATTTTCTTTTACAAACATTTCTAGAGAACGATCCAGCATATCCATATTAACTTTAGTTACCGGACGAAAACTTCCTCTTAAAGCTAAGATGTTTTTTTTGTATAAAACTGCAGCAGGTAAAATGTTATGTCCGTCTGGGCTAAACATTACGGCATCGGTCATCCCATTTTTAACCAATTGCAAACTCATTAATCGGTTATCTACATTTGCAAAACGTGGTCCAGAAAAGTTGATNGTATCAATCTCCAATTGGTCTTTTTCTAGATGGTCGTANAGGTATCTAAGTAATTTTTTGGGGTCGTTGTGTTTNTAGAATGCTCCATAAATAAGGTTTACACCAAGAATACCAAGAGTTTCTTGTTGTAATCGGGCATCCGTTTCTTTAAATCGAATATGAAGGATAATTTCATTATAATCTTCATCCGGTTCAATTTGGTATTTAATTCCAACCCAACCGTGACCTTTAAATTGTTTTGCAAAATCAATAGTAGCAACGGTATTGGCATAACTGAAAAACATTTTATTAGGATGTTTTGTTCTATCCAATCGTTTTTCAATTAAATCAACTTCGTGGGAAAGCATTTTGGTTAAACGGCTTTCAGTTACATAACGGCCGTCTTCTTCTATACCATAAATGGCATCACTAAAGTCTTTATCATAAGCCGACATTGCTTTAGCGATAGTGCCTGAAGAACCTCCAGATCTAAAAAAATGTCGAACAGTTTCTTGTCCGGCACCAATCTCAGCAAATGTTCCATAGATATTATCGTTCAAGTTTATCCGTAACGCTTTATCTTTAATAGATGGAATTTGCTCTATTACTTTGTCTCCTTTTAATTTAATGTCTAATCCGAAATTTCCCATAATCATTTATATACCTTGCAAAGTTAGTAAAATTGATGCTTTATAAAAGGATAATTAATGCTATTTTTGTATTAAATTTAGTACTCGTTTATTTTAACTATTTACCTACCCAAATTTATTCTTAATGAAGGTTTATTTTTTAGGAACCGGAACTTCTCAAGGCATTCCTGTAATAGGAAGTAATCACTCTGTATGTCTTAGTGACAACCCCAAAGACAAGCGCTTACGGGTATCCGTTTGGATTCATACGGAAACTACTTCTATTGTAATTGATTGTGGTCCAGATTTTCGTCAACAAATGCTTACTTCTAAGTGTAAAACGGTAGATGCCATTTTGTTTACCCACGAGCATGCCGATCATACAGCAGGCATAGACGATATTCGACCATTTAATTTTAAACATGGAAAAATTCCGATATATGCGCATACTAGGGTTATTGAAAATTTAAAAAAACGATTTGATTATGTTTTTGAAACCGAAAATAGATACCCTGGAGCACCTTCAGTAGATGCAATAGAGGTTGTAAATAATGTTCCGTTTATGGTTGGAAATTTGAAGGTAATTCCTGTTAATGCTTACCATGCCAATCTTCAGGTTTTTGGTTATCGAATAAATAATTTTGCCTATTTAACCGATATAAAAACTATTGAATTGGAAGAAATAGAAAAAATAAAAGGAGTTGAAGTATTGGTTATTAATGCTTTAAGGGAGGAGCCTCACCATTCGCACTTTAGTTTGCAAGATGCTTTAGATTTTGTAACTTTGGTGCAACCCAAAAAAGCGTACTTAACCCATATTAGTCATTTATTAGGCTTTCATGATTTAGTAGAAAAAAAGTTGCCCCAAAATGTTTTTTTGGCTTACGATAACTTAGAAATATCTATATAAAATGAAAAGACAATTGTATCTATACTTGTTTATTTTAACGGCTTTAGTCGCTGCTTTTACGTATATGTATTTTAGCAAGGCTATTGCATTTGAAAAGAAAAAGAATGAAAGTGAATTGAAATACTTTAAAGATAGTATTACTGAAATTTCTAATAAGTTGTTAGATGCGGATCATTTTTCGTTAGAAAATAACGATTATGCCAAAGAGTATTTTGCAGATTATGATGTAAATAAGTTGATGCCCCAAATAAAAGAAGCTCTTCTGGCTTATAATGACGATCCTAAAGGAAATATTTATACCGGTCAGGAGAAACTCGGAGAGCAAAAATTCATTATCAATAAAGTAAGAATACTCAACCACCGATGGATTATTGCGGATTACAGTGATGGTCAATATTGGGGAGATGTAGTATTGAAATATTTTGTAGAAAAAGACGGAAAAATAACCTTTCAAATAATGGATACTTTTATTTATCCCAAACAAGAATACTAATCGCCATAAAATTTTAAGCCCCATAAAATTTTAAAACTTATGAAAAACCTACTACTATCGTTTGCACTATTTTCTGTAATGATTTCTTGCAAATTTTACGAAACCGAACCAACCCAAGTTGAAAAACCACATAAAGACTCTACCATTGTAGATATTGATAAAGATGAAAATGGCTGTTTGGCTTCTGCTGGATATACTTGGTCTAAACTAAATCAAGAGTGTGTTAAGGCCTTTACAGGGATGCAATTAAATCCTGTAGATAATGCTTCTACCGAAGATGAAACATTATGTACCTATGTATTGTTTAATGAAGATGCCGATAAAGCGGAAATATTTTTACCAGATGATAAGTCTTTTATTGTTACTAAAAGTGGCCAAAGCAAATCTTGGATTTACAACGATTACCAATTAATTGCCCAAAATGGCTATAAACTTAAAAAAGCTGGAGTACTTGTTTTTTCTGGTGATGGCGAAATAGGAAATAAAGTTTCTGGTTCGGATAATCCAGAGGCGCAGGAATAATTTACAAAGTGTTATAAAAAAATAGTCTCCAATAATGGAGACTATTTTTTTTAGTGCTGTAACCAATTTTTAAAATCATAAAAATTTTGTGGTGCAACGCCATGGCCAATAGGATATTCTTTATAGACCACTTCAATACCTAATTGGGTTAATGTAGGTGCTGCTTTTCTTGCCCAATCTACAGGAACCACTTGATCTACGGTGCCATGGGAAGCAAATATTTTTAAATGACTAAAATCATTCTTTTCAAAATTTGGTATTGCCATTTCCGTGTTCAAATAGCCACTCATTGCAACTACTTTTTGAATTTTTTCTGGATAAGAAAGTGCAACGGCATAACTCAAAATGGTACCTTGACTAAATCCAATCAAAGTTACTTTAGCAGCATCAATAGAATAATTAGCTACTAATTCATCAATAAAATTTGCAATTAAATCTCTAGATTCTTGTGCTTGCGGAATGTCGGAAAATTTATTTTCATCGGCATCAAAATTAATAGCATACCAAGCATAACTTCCGTAGCCTAATTCATAAGGTGCTCGAACCGAGACTACATAATATTCTTCTGGAAGTTCGGATGCGAAAGAAAATAAATCTTCTTCATTACTGCCATAGCCATGTAATAATAGCAATAAAGGATTTTTGTCTAATTTTATTTTAGGCTCACGAACTAAATGGTGTAGTGATAAATTCATATTTTAAATACTTTTAAACCATTTTTGAAATAATTTCCCCAATAATGGCAGTGGAGTTGTTTCGCCTTTGGCAGCAGAAAAAATTCCATAAATAGTCAATACCGAAATAAAAATCCACATCGGAGCAGCAACCATAATACTTTCAAAATAACTTATAGAAACTCCCAAAGTGATGAAGGTTAAGGTTAAACCCAATCCTTGTCGGATGTGAAACGAAGCAAAGGCATTCTTGTTTTCAGAATTCATGGATAGTGCGATTAAAATCCCTACAATAAGTATGTAACTAGTTATTGCTGCCGATTTTCCTTCGTCTATAGTTTTTTGATCCATTAGGATAAGATTAATGTTTTATTATTATAAATTCCAACTACTTTCCCTTTCATTTTGGATCCAAGAAAAGCTGAATTTTTAGATTTTGAAAGTATATTTTCTTTAGAAAACACCCATTCATTTTCAGTAGTAAATAGGGTTATGTTTGCTGCTTTGGCTTCAACAATTTCTGAATGTTCTATCTTGAAAACAGATTTTGCATTGGTAAATTTTGCAACAATAGTTTCTAATGGTAGTACGTTTAATAAGGCTCCAAAAGCACTTTCCAATCCAATAGTGCCATTTTTTGCTCCGTCAAATTCCATTTTCTTGTGCTCAATATCCATCGGATTATGATCGGAGGTTATCAAGTCTATAGTGTTATCTTTCACTCCTGCAAGTAATGCAACTCTGTCTTTATCGGTTCTTAAAGGTGGTGCCACTTTATATCGGGTGTCAAATCCATCTAGTTTTTCATCGGTTATAATCAAATTATGTACCGCAACGCTACAAGTAACTTGCAATCCTTTGGCTTTCGCCTCCCGAATTAACTCTACCGATTTGGCAGTAGAAATAGTTGGTATGTGTAATNTCCCTCCAGTATATTCCAATAAAAATAAGTTTCTAGCCACAATTACTTCTTCTGCAAGATTCGGAATTCCTTTTAGTCCCAATCGAGTAGAAACCACTCCTTCATTAACCACNCCGCTTCCTTTTATCTTTTCATCTTGGCAAAATGTAATTACCAATCCGTCAAAATCCTGAACGTATTGTAAACCAATTTTCAATAAATTAGCATTAGACAAACTTTTGCCATAATCACCAAAAGCAATTGCTCCTGCATTTTTCATGTCGAATAACTCGGCTAAATCGGTTCCTTCACTATTTTTGGTTAAGGCTCCAATAGGAAATAAATCGGTTGCAGTGGTTGCGGCTTTTTGTTTTACAAATTGAATTTGCGATTGGTTATCTAGCACAGGAAAACTATTAGGTTGCAAGGCTATTGCTGTAAAGCCGCTTTTGGCAGCAACTAGCAATCCATTTGCAATAGTTTCACGGTCTTCAAATCCTGGTTCACCTAGCGACACGCTACTATCCATCCAACCTTGGGAAAGGTGTAAATTGGGATGGATTATTTCTTCATAATCAGAATCTTTAGCTAGATTTTTGCCAATTTTTTCTAGAATACCACCATTAATTTTTACATCAACTACTTGGTTGTGAAAAGGGCTTTTTGGGTCGATAATCTTGGCTTCTCGGATTATAATTTTCATAATGTTTATTTATTGGATTTTTTCTCCTAAGAGATAATAATCATTTTACAAATTTTTGAATTAAAATTTCTAGTGCTACAAATAATAAGGTTACTATTAGAAACCATTTCCAAATTTGATTGTCGGCTCGGTTGGCTTGCAGTGTGTCAAATATAGAATTTACATTGCTTATTTCTTTAAAATCACTTACCGCTTCTGGGTTGGCATTTGCTAAATTACTCTCCGTTCGATTGTAATTGAAACTGATATTTTCAATAAGTTGGTTGGTGTTAAATACACTAAAGTTGCCTGCCATTTTAGGATTATCGTTGCAAGTTATTTTTACTTTGTTGTTTAATATTTGTTGCATCGGAATAAAACTTTCTTGGTCGTTTTTCACGGTCACAATTTCGTCTTTACCAATTTTTGTTTCCACCACAAAAGGTTTATTTTCTCCAATAATTAAGGCAGTAATTCCTGCTTTTTGGGCATTTTGACCCATATTATAAAACGTAGGAACTATTATAGGTGAATTCTGAAAATTACTATTGTTGGTATTGATTGGCGCTGCAAAAACATAAACACTTGCAATGCCATTTTGAATTGCACTCAAGAATGCCGATTGGTCGCTATAACCTAAAACCATTGGTGCTGAGTTGCTAATTTCAAAAGAAACTTTAGTTTTTGGATATTGAAAATTAGTTACTTTTTTCTCGAAAACACTACTAAATAACGGATGACTGAAATTGATTTTGGTAATCATTTTTTCACCAGAAGTAAGTGCTTTGTATTGAATGCCACCAATAGTTGTAAGAAAACCATTCATATTGGTTAAGGAACTTTCTGCACCAGGAATTAGTATTACATTACCACCTTTTTCTACAAAAGATTTTAAAGTAGTTTGTAAGGCTTGCGGAATATCTTTCAACTCATTTAAAACAATAGCATCCTGTTTGTCCAACAAATTATAATCTAAAGATTGCAGCGAATAATTGGAGTAATTAAATTCGGATGCCGTGTAAATTCGGCTTAGGAATCCACTTTTTTCTGCATCTCCAACACTGATTATGTTACTTTTTTGAGGTTTAGAAAGGCTAAAATAATAGGTGTTATCGTAGTCTAAACTAGTATCCGAAATAGAAACATAACCATGAAAATCTTCTTTTGGAATGGTAAAATTAATTACTTTAGTTTTAGTTTCAAAATTCACTAAGGTTTTAGCAATTAGTTTGTTTTTGTTATACAATGCAATTGGAATGTCTTTAAAATCATCGCCATATGCATCTAGTTTTACTCCAATTTCATAGAAGTTATCCATGGTTTGGTTAATGAAAACGCTATCAATTGCAATGTTATTGGTTTTTTCGGCTTCGGGAAGAATGAAATATAGATTTTCATCCTCGTTGCTTTTCTTTACTTCATTTGGCTGAAGGCCAACAGCATCGGTAATGACAACAATGTCTTTTCGGAATGCCGATTTATGGGCTTTAATTTTTGCCAAAAGTTGCTGCAATTGAAAAGGGGAGGCGCTGTAGTTTAAATTTTGTAATTCCTTTTGAATCGATTTGATATCGGTATTCCAATAATTATCGGAACAGGTTATTAAAGAAAAATTGGCATTTTCGGGAGTATGTTCTAGCAAATCCTGAACGGCACGTTTAAGTAATTCGCCTTTTTGTCCTTTGGCCTGCATACTAAAAGAATTATCGAGAACAATATACAATTCGTTGGTAGCGTCTTTGTGGTCTTTGGCTTTAAAGAAAGGCTTGGCAAAAGCTAGGATTAAGAATGTTAACAAAAGCATTCGGGCGGCAAGCAATAAATATTTTTTTAATTTGGAACTTTTGCGGGTTTGTAAAGCAAGTTCTTTAAGGAATTTTACATTAGTAAAATATTCCGTTTTGAATTTTCGCAATTGAAAAAGATGCACCAGAATTGGAATAACCAATAAGAAAAGGAAATAAAGAATTTCTGGATGTTGGAACTGCATTTCTATTTTAGTTTGTCAAAAGTAATAAAAAGTTTAAAGGTTTAAAAGTTTAAAGGTTTAAAAGTTTGATAAAACTGATTATGGAACTTAATAGTTATTTCTATTGCGTCGGAGTGACAAGATAGAGCACAAAAAAACCTTCCGCATAAGAAGGTTTTCTTTATAAATTTATTTTTGCAAAAACTGATCACTGACCACTGACCACTATTTCTTCTTCTTAGCGTCTCTTTTACGTTCAATTCCACGGTTACGAGATTCGGTTTTTCTAGGTTTCGTTTTAGCAGGACCACCAAGATTAACCTTCTGATTTTTCTTAGATTTTTCGTGAAATGCTTCTCCACCTTCTTTTTTAACTCGTTTTAAAAGTTGTTTTACTTTCTTTTTATCTTTTTCAAATTCTAACAATCGTACGGCAATTTCTACACCTTCTGGGAAATCTAAAAACACGATTTCTTTTTCCATTAATACTTCAGCTTCAATTTGAATTTCTTCCTCACTCGGACTAATAAAACTGATTGCTGTTCCCGATTTATCGGCACGACCTGTTCTACCAATACGGTGAATGTATTGCTCTGGAATTTCGGTAAACTCAAAGTTGATAACGTGAGTAACATCTGAAATATCCAATCCACGCGCCATTACATCTGTAGTTACAATACCTCGCAATTCGCCTGCTTGAAACGATGCCATAGTATTTAAACGGTAATTTTGCGATTTATTAGAATGGATTACTCCAAATTGTTCAGGGTAGGTTTCTTCAATGCTATTAGCAATTAAATCGACAGTTTTTTTATTATTTGCAAAAATCAAAACACGGGAAGTGCTTTCATCGGATGCTAAAATATGTTTTAACAGATTTATTTTGGTTAAAAAATTGGGAGTATAATATCCTAATTGCTCAATTTTTTCTAATGGAGTGCCCGATGGAGCCAAGGTGATTTCTTCTGGAACTTCAAAATATTCGTCCAATAGCGCATCTACATCATCTGTCATGGTTGCAGAGAATAATACATTCTGACGTTTGTTACTCATCATAGTCAATAAGGAAGTCACTTGGTATCGGAAACCTAAATTAAGGATTTCGTCAAATTCGTCAATTACTAATTTTTGAAGGGAGTCAAATCGAACCACATTATCCAAAGCTAAATCCATCGTTCTACCTGGAGTTCCAACAAGAATATCAATTCCTTGATAAACTGCTTTCTTTTGGGTGTTGATATTTACCCCACCATAAATACCTAGGGTTCGCACCGACATGTATTTGGTCAAGCTTTCAATAACATCTACAATTTGCACTACTAATTCTCTTGTGGGTACTAAAATCACCAAACGAGCCGAATCGGTATGAACGAATTTCCATTGTTTTAAAAGGGGTAATAAGTACGCTAAAGTCTTTCCAGTACCAGTTTGGGCTATTCCCATAACGTCACGTCCCGACATGATGGAAGAGAAGGATTTCTCCTGAATTGGGGTTGGTGTTGTAAGCCCTAATTCGTCGATTGCTTTTTGTAAAGATTTAGGAAGGTTAAATTGCTCGAAAGTACTCATTGCGTATTATTTTTTGCAAAGGTAGGGAATTCTTTTTTGGGGAGAAAAGAGAAGGTTTTGCATGCATTCTGATTTGATAATTAAAAGAAATAAATAACCAAATTACTTTCGTCTGTGTAATATTTTGATTTTTCGTTGAAGTAAAATCAATCGTAGTTTCCAATCGTTATAGGCAATACCAATAAGTAGTGTAGCGCCTGCTAGAATCAAAATATGTAATTCATAGGTTGCATAGAAAACACCTCCAATTATCCCTCCTAAAAAGAAAAAACTGATAATCGTTAATCGTAACTTAATAGAAGAGTATAGTCTGGTTTTTTGGTCGGGTTGTTTATAAAAAAATAATTGGGATAATTCAATTCCTAAATCGGTGAAAAGTCCTGTTAAGTGGGTGGTTCTAACAGTTGCTTTAGAGATTGAAGTTACTAATGAATTTTGGAGTCCCATTGCAAAAAGTAACGAAAAGGCAATTAAATTGGGGTTTTCGTTAATTAGAATTTCACCAAATAGTGCTACAGTAAATAATATAATACTTTCAATGATGGTGGGAATAACATAGATATAATTGGCATTTTTTCTAGAAATTAATTCCACTAAAAAATTTGAAACAAAGGAGCCAAGAAAAAAGAAAAAGATAAACAGAAAATAAATAAACCCTTCCCAAAAATGGAGTTTAAAGACTTCATCTACAAAAAAGGCAAAATGCCCTGTAACGTTGGTTGTTAAACGTTGTACAGCTAAGAATCCAGCTACATTTACAATTCCAGCCACAAATGACAATAAAGAAGCTATTCTTAAATTGTGTTTTAAAGTCCTTGTTTTGCCTAGGTGTTTGAACATGGTTTAGTTTATTGATAAGAAATTACGCCAGGTTGCCCAATTTGGAAATCGCGATACTCAATATTAGAATTCTGAAAGGCATTGGTTTTAATAATATTACTACCGTCAATAGGCAAAGAAGGGTAGTAAGAGAAAGAAACCTGAAAGCTATTAAATACTAAGTAGTTGTTGTTTATTAATACTCCAATTCCAATTTGGGAATACATTTTATTGTTAAAAAAGGTGTGGTCTCCTTTGTCTAAAAAGCCAAAGGTAAAGTTCATAAAAGGACTAAAATTAAAACCATACCAATTTTTTTGATTGTACGATTGGGTTTGAAAAGTGGTTAGAAATTTTTTAGTTCCCACAAGTGGGGCGCTATTAAATCCTGGAATGCCATTTACATCAACTAAATTTAAACGATCATAGGGTGTGTTTAATCGGTTGGTGCCCAAAACCAAAACAGGCTTGATAAATTGACGAAATTTCCAGGAACCTATTGGAAAAAGGTTGGTGAAATAATTGGCTTCTATTTTATAAATACTTTGTTCTGTTTTTCCGTTACTAAAGAAACTACCTACTTCAATAGTTCCTTGTAAATAGCCAAAATCAAAGTAATCACCATAGGAGAGTCGTCCTCCAAAATAAGCTCTACTTACCTTGTTTTTATTTTCAACTCCTCCAGTAATTGAAAATACTTTTCCATAGGGAATATCTTCAACGATTCCAAAACGGAAAAGGTATTTATCTTGGTAAAATTTTTGACTCGAAATTCCGATAGTTGCCAAAACCGATTTAGTAGAATTGGAATACTGAATAGGATCATAAGTGACGCTGGGCTTTTCTAGATAAGCACTATTTGTAAATCCTGTAGCTAAAATTAGGTGCGTAGTTCTTCCAAATTCTGTTTGATTTCCAAATACATTAAAGGCATGTGCTCCCCAAATGGAATAGGTTTTAATTTTGAAGTTTTGTGGTGCTATTATTGCATTTGCATCTGTCATGAGTTGTGTGAATACACTATAATCATAATACATTCCACCTGCCCAATTGGTAAAAGTAGAATAGAAAGGGCGGTCAATTCTAACCGTTTTATAAGTGTTGTTGTTCAAATCTTTTTTGGAGGAAACCGATGTGTTGATGAAGGTCCTCATTACATTGTTTATAGTGTATTTAGATTCGTATCCAAAGTTGTTGGTGGTGCTGTTGTTGAAGCCTTTAATGTAATTCAAATCCAATTCGTGACCTAAACCAAAAAAATTACGTTCGGTTAATTCTAAATTTGCTTTAGCACTCGAATAAGCACCNGTAGGAATACCGCTCCAGGTGTCTAAAACACGCACTGAAACATCCACCGAGTCGGCACAATTTAGAATCGGAATTGGCTTGATAATAACACTCCTAACATATCGTTGACTTCTAATTAAACGCTCGGATTCTTTTACTATTAAAGAGTCTAGCTGTTCGTTTTCATTAAAAAGCAACAAGTTTTTTATAGTCCAATTTTTTGTTTTTATGTGTAACAAGTTGCCAAAACGTTCCATTTTATGGATTGGGACTTGCTTATCATTTTCGGCAGAAAAACCAAAGGGATCTAAGGTCTCAATTGTAATTTTTCTAATTACCTTACAACTGTTTTTATCAAAAGATTTCTGCAGTGAATTGATGTATTTTGGACTTTTCTTTTTACTTATTCTTTTGGTTTCTTTTTTTCGAAACATTATTTTATGAATGAATTTTAAGAATTTTTTATCTTTAGAATAATTATCAATTTTTTTGTAGACGGTATCCGATTTAGTAGGCACAGGAATTTGACCCAACATTTTTGGAAAGCTTAAAATAAAAATCAATAAACAAAGATAAACCCGCACCAAAATTGTATTAATTTATAAAGGTATTGATTTTAGATAAAGAAATGTTACATCTTTAACAAAAACAAAAAAAATCCCCAACTGCTTTCACAATTGAGGTGTAATTTTAACTTTCCATTATTGAATATTAAGACTTCTGTTCCTTATTGAAGTATACCAAGTAATAATACATTTGTTTTTCTTCATCCCAGCCTTTTTCTACAAATTTCTCGGCACTTTCGGGGTTGATGAAATCTAATTTTATTTGGATATGGGTATCTAAATTAATGACATTCTTAATCGTTTTTCTAACATCCGAAACTGCTGCATTAGCAATAGGGAAGTTAGTAACGTCTTCAATACTGTATTTTTCGCCACGATCGGCTTTATAGCTTTTAAACTCCGGAATCAAATCAGGGTTTTCCATAACATCGTTCAAGAAAGCAGTTTCTTCAAAATTATCGTTTTTGGCAAAATGATTTACCGCACGGTTCATGAACATTACTTCTTGCTTTTTATCTTCGGCAGGAAAAACTACTTCTTTAGCAAATTCCTGACAGAATTTTAAGTACTTTTTAGTCATGAAGTTTTCATCCTGAAACGCATCTACCGAAAGGAAATGTTCCAACCAATAACGCGCATCATAACGGTTGCTGTCAATTGTAAGGATTTTATAACCTTCTTCTTTTTTGTGATTGAAAATCAAACAGCCTTTGTCTAATTTATTCAAATTGATTCCTTCTTGAAGTACCATTTCTAGGTTGCTTTCTTTTTCTTCAAATTGAAGGAAATCGGTACGCAACTCACTTTTAAAAACGCCAATTGCATCAACCACATTATTGTCAATAGAAACGTTAGTTAAGTAAGTTACATAAACTTCTCCATTTTTAATGTGTGGATGGTTGGATTGCTCAAAAAGTATTGTCAATAGAAACGTTAGTTAAGTATGTTACATAAACTTCTCCATTTTTAATGTGTGGATGGTTGGATTGCTCAAAAAGATGTTGGGTGATTTTTTTAGATACCTCGTGCACCGAACTAGGATTGGTAAAAATTTCGGTAGCCAATTTAAACATGTCGTTGTATTCTAAATCAACTTCGTGTGCAAATTGGAAGTAATTTTCTTCTTTTTCACGAAATGATTTAAAGAAATATTCTTTTAATATTGGAACAATTTCATCGTTTAAACCGTATTGGTTTTCCGATAAGAAAATGGCTTCATTGCGGCTTTTATTTCCAACTCTATGGATGGATAACGATTCGATGTGCGTATTGAATAGGTTGATCATTTTTTTTAGTTGCTGAGGTGTTTAATGTGGTTTAAATTTGTTTAATAGTTTAAGATTGTTTAATGTGGTTTAA
>JGI25913J50563_1000136_pt1 | contig 13145 bp, 11 predicted proteins | sample LauGreSp1BDMLBSN_2_FD_50563 | JGI IMG/M metagenome (IMG submission 50563)
TTAATTTTAAATTATATTTCCTACTTCACAAAATCAACTGCTTTAGCCAATGCTTCGGTAATTCCAGCAACATTTTTCCCTTTTCCAGAGGCGAAAAATGGTTGTCCACCACCGTTACCTTCAATGTATTTTCCTAACTCTTTAATGACTGCATTAGCATTTAAACTTTTGGCAGCAACCAATTCTTTAGCAATATAACAATGGATGTTTGGTGCATTATCTTCTACAGAAGCCAAAACCACAAACGAATTTGGTTTGGAACTTCCAATTGCTTGCGCTAAATCTTTAGTAGCACTCATGCTCAAATCGACTTGTTTTGACAAGAAGTTGATGCCATTTATTTCTTGAAAATCTGCAGACAATACATTTTTCAGTCCTTCAATCTTTTCTTTCAATAATTGCTCCAATTGTTTTTTCAATTTGGCATTATCTTCTTGCAAAGCAACTACCGCTTTGATGGTGTCTTGAGGATTTTTTAAAGTGGCTGTAATTTCTGCTAAAGTGTTTTCTTGATTGGTATAGAAATTTTTCACCGCAGCACCTGTAATGGCATCTATACGACGAATTCCTGCTGCAACAGCACCTTCAGAAACTATTTTGAAGTGCCAAATCTCGGCAGTATTTTTCACGTGAATTCCACCACAAAGTTCCATGCTTTGACCAAACTTAATGGCACGAACACTATCGCCATATTTCTCTCCAAATAAAGCCATCGCACCTTCGTCTAAGGCTTGCTGAATTGGGATACTTCTTCTTTCTATTAAAGGCAATTGTTCTTCAATTCTTGCGTTCACAAAATCTTCTACTTGCTTAATTTCTTCGTCGGTTACTTTTGCAAAATGCGAAAAGTCGAAACGCAAACGATCGGCATTTACCAAGGAACCTTTTTGTTCTACATGCGTACCTAAAATGGAGCGCAATGCCTGGTGCATCAAGTGGGTAGCCGAGTGATTTTTAGAAGTCGAAGTTCTTAAATCGGTGTTTACTTTGGCCACAAAACTAGCAGCAACATTCTCTGGAAGTTGTTTAGCAAAATGCAGAATTAAGTTATTTTCTTTTTTGGTGTCGATAATTTCAATGGTTTCGTTAGCCGAAACTAATATTCCTTTATCGCCAACTTGCCCTCCACCTTCTGGATAGAATGGTGTATTATCTAAAACTATTTGGTATAAAACTCCGTCTTTTTTAGAATCTACTTTTCGGATGCGGGTAATTTTTGCCTCTCCTTCCGTTTGGTCGTAACCTACAAAAGTTTCAATATTTCCAGGAATTAAAACCGACCAATCTTCGGTTGATACTTCAGAGGCAGCACGAGAACGATTCTTTTGCTCTTGCATCGCAGCAGTAAATCCGGCTTCGTCAAGTTCGAATCCTTTTTCTCTTAAGATTAAAGCGGTTAAATCAATTGGAAAACCGAAAGTATCGTACAATTCGAATGCTTTTTCCCCTTGAATTATTTTTCCGTTGGATTCTAAAATTACTTTGTCTAGCAATTGTAATCCTTGGTCTAAAGTTCTCAAGAACGATGCTTCTTCTTCGCGAATTACATTGGTAACTAATTGTTGTTGTGCTTTAATTTCTGGAAAGAATTCGCCCATTTGATTCGCCAAAACTTCCACTAATTTATTAATGAATGGTTCTTTGGTATCTAAAAAGGTAAATCCATAACGGATGGCACGACGTAAAATTCTACGAATTACATAACCCGCACCAGTATTGGATGGCAATTGACCATCTGCAATAGCGAATGCTACAGCCCGAACGTGATCTACCACCACGCGAATAGCGATGTTNGTTTTATTTTGCTCTTCGGATATGTTACTAATTTCGTTTGGAGTGTATTTTAATCCTGTAATTTGTTCTACTTTTTCAATAAGTGGTGTGAAAACATCGGTATCGTAATTGGATGTTTTGTTTTGTAATGCCATACACAAACGCTCAAATCCCATTCCGGTATCTACGTGTTGGGCAGGAAGTTTTTCTAGAGAACCATCGGCTTTACGGTTGAATTCCATGAACACATTGTTCCAGATTTCAACAACTTGTGGATGGTCATTATTTACTAGACTTTTTCCAGAAACTAAGGCTTTTTCTTGGGCAGAACGGATGTCTACGTGGATTTCAGAACATGGCCCACACGGACCTTGATCGCCCATTTCCCAGAAATTGTCTTTTTTATTTCCTAAAATGATTCGGTCTTCGTCAATAAGTTCTTTCCAAATATCCCAAGCCTCTTGATCGAAAGGGACGTTTTCTTCGGGGTTTCCTTCAAAAACAGAAACGTATAAATTTTCTTTAGGAATTTTATATACTTCGGTCAATAATTCCCATGCCCAATTGATGGCTTCTTTTTTGAAATAATCGCCAAAAGACCAGTTTCCTAGCATTTCGAACATGGTATGGTGGTAGGTGTCAAAACCTACGTCTTCTAAATCGTTGTGTTTCCCGGAAACGCGAAGGCATTTTTGGGTATCGGCTATTCGCTTGCTTTTAGGGGTTCCGTTTCCTAAAAAGTATTCTTTGAATTGCGCCATTCCTGAGTTGTTGAACATTAGGGTTGGATCGTCTTTTAATACGATTGGTGCAGATGGAACTATTAAATGTCCTTTACTTTCAAAGAATTGAAGAAATTGCTTGCGAATGTCTTGTGATTTCATTTTGGATTATTTTATTTCTGATATTTTTTTTAATTCTTGTAATGCTAATGGAAACTTGCTGTTCATGTACTCTATGTATTCGGATATACAATCAATTTCGGCAGTTACAGTAGTGACTCCATCTATTTCGTTTAATTTATATATTTCAAAGCTTCCCGTCCATTTTTCTGCTTCTTCATCAATTGGTTGTTCTTTTAAATCTTTTAAATTCCCAATGTGTTTAAAAATAATGATTTTATTAGGAACTAAATAAAAAACATCGCTGTACATCCCATCAAATGAAGGGGCAATAAAATGAATACGGTTTCCTAATGCAATTTCTCCTGTAAAATAAGTTCCTTCACAAAAAGGGGTTGTCCATTTGGTATAGGTTTCTTTGTCCCACATTTTTTGCCAAATACTTTCGGCAGAAGCCTTAATTTCAACTGAAAAAACTAATTTTTGAATAGTATAAAGATAATTTCTCAAACTGGTTTTGACCAAAGCATTCCAACCCATTTCATAATTTGCTAAAGTAAAATCAGAACCTCCATCTGTAAATGTTTCTACTCCTTCGTGGGTCAAAGTTAGTTTTACTTTTCCATTTTCCAATGCTTCTAATTCCCAAGTCACAATAGAACTTCCTTTAGATTTATTTGGATGTGTCCAAGTATGTTGTAACAAATGCTCGTTTTCTATTTTTAGAATCTTGCAAACATGCAAAAAGTTAGTGCCTTCATTTTCATAAAACTGAAACTCTTTTCCAACAGTTAATTCAAAATTTGGAATAGTAAAATACCAAACCTTCATTACTTCAGGATTGGTTAATGCGTTCCAAAGCTCTGATTTTGTAGTTGTAAAGATAGCTTCTACATTTATGATTTCCATTACATCTAATTTTAGTTTGTGAATTTAATACGATTTAAAGATAAAAAATAGTTTAGAAGAAAACATTTATTAAATTTGTTCGTAAAACCATTGTTATTCTTAAAACGAGTACAAAAATAGTATAATTTAAGAAATGTCGAAGAAAGTTAAGTATTATTACGACCCAGAAAGTTTGGCTTATCGAATAATTGGCCCTCAGAAGCGAAAAAAGTTTGGCTATCCTGCGCTTTTCTTGTTGGCTTCGGCATTATTTGGATTTTTATGCTTTGTGGTTTTAATGAATACTCCTTATTTTGAAACGCCAAAAGACAAGATTCAGGCAAGAGAAATTGAAAATTTGAAACTAAGTTATGCTATTTTGAATAAAAAAATAGAAGCGATAGATCAAGTTGCATCAGATTTAGAGGATAGAGATAACAATTTATATCGTGTTTATTTTAATGCGACTCCTATTTCGAATGAAAAACGAAGAGGTATTATTGATAAAAAAAGATACCAAGAATTGGAAAGTTTTAATAATTCGGAGTTGGTAATTAACACGTCTGAAAAAGTGGATGGTATTTCGAAAGCGTTGGCAATGCAATCGAAATCGTTGGATGAAATTTTGAAATTAGCGAAAGCAAAAGATAAATTATTGAGTGCTATTCCGGCAATTCAGCCTGTTAAAAATGAAGATTTAAAACACATGGCTTCTGGCTTTGGATACCGAAGTGACCCATTTACTAAAGCACGAAAAATGCACGAAGGGATGGATTTTACAGCACGAACAGGCACTCCCATTTATGCTACTGGTGATGGTGTTGTGAAAAATGCCGACAATTCGTTATCGGGTTATGGTAATCATATTGAGATTAATCATGGTTTTGGTTATTTGACATTATACGGACATTTAAGTAAATACAAAGCGCGACCGGGTCAACGCGTGAAAAGGGGGGACATTATTGGCTATGTGGGAAGTACTGGAAGAAGTCAGGCGCCACATTGTCATTATGAAGTGCATAAAGATGGAAAAGTAGTGAACCCGATTAATTTTTATTACGGAAATATTTCGGCAGCAGAATATGTGGCAATTTCTAAAATTGCAAATCAAGAGAATCAATCGTTGGATTAGGGTTTTGGGTTTAAAATAAAATAAAATAAATACTATGCAGATAGACTTATCTAAAGACAAATTATATTTTAGCATTGGGGAAGTTGCCGAGGCTTTTGGAGTTAACGCATCCCTTATTCGATTTTGGGATAAAGAATTTGATATTCTGAAACCAAAGAAAAATGCCAAAGGAAATCGAATGTTCACACAAGAAGATGTGAGAAATTTACAATTGATTTATCATTTGGTTAAAGAACGTGGCTTTACATTGGAAGGAGCTAAAACTCATTTGAAAGAAGGGAAAAAGAAAACTTTGGATAAATTTGACATCATTTCGAAGTTGGAAGACATCAAAGCCGAACTGACAAATATTAAAAATCAACTTTAGGAATGATTTTTGCATGTATATAGTAAACAATAAATAAACTTAAAAAATTAGAAAATGGATTTTAAAAAATTTTTACCTTGGATTATTGGAATAGGAGCGATTTTAGTAATTGCTTTTTGGGTTATGGGTGTTAAAAATAGTGGATTGCGTTACAGCCAAGCAACCGAAAAAGAATGGGGTAATGTTCAAACTTCTTACCAAAGAAGAAATGACCTTATTGGAAATTTAGTAAACACCGTGAAAGGTGCTGCCGATTTTGAAAAAAGCACGTTAACTGCTGTTATTGAAGCAAGAGCCAAAGCAACTGCAATTACTATTGACCCTACTAATGTTTCTGCAGAACAATTAGCACAATTCAATCAAGCACAAAGTGGTGTAAGCAGTTCCTTATCTAGATTATTAGTTTCTGTAGAAAGATATCCAGAGTTAAAAGCAAATGAAAATTTCTTGAAACTACAAGACGAATTGGCTAGCACCGAGAATCAAATTCTTACTGCTAGAACTCGTTTTAACGAAAGTGTTCAAGAATATAACGGATATGTTTTAGCAATGCCGCAAAGTTGGTTTTTAGGTAGCTACAAAGAAAAAGCCTACTTTCAATCGGTTGCTGGAGCAGATAAACCTGTAGAAGTTAAATTTTAACATGTCTAAAGTAGAAGCATTTTTATCGAAAGAGGAAGAGCTGGAAGTTGTAGAAGCCATTCGTTTGGCCGAACAAAATACTTCTGGAGAGATTCGAGTACATATAGAAAAAGAAACTTCCATTGCTCCCATGGAGCGAGCAGTGGAGGTTTTTGATTTACTAAAAATGGGAAATACCCAAGACCGAAATGGCGTTATTATTTATGTAGCTGTGAAAAGCAAACAGTTTGCTATTTATGGCGATCAAGGCATTAATAACAAAGTAACTGATACTTTTTGGGATAGCACTAAAGATATAATGTTGCAGCATTTTAAAAATGGCAATAACAAACAAGCTTTGGTAGATGGAATTCATGATGCTGGAGAACAACTAAAAACACATTTTCCTTATCAGGAGGATGATGTAAACGAACTTTCAAACGAAATATCTAAAGGAGAATTATGAAGATTTTAATTAAATTTCCGAAAANCCTTTGGATACTTGCAGTTTGTTTCATTTCTCAAGTAGGATTTTCGCAGTTTACCATTCCTGAAAAACCAGATTTTCAAACTTCGGTTTACGATTATGCTAAACTACTTAGCGATTCAGAAAAACAGCAACTAGAAGAAAAACTAGTTCGTTATTCTGACTCTACTACAACGCAAATTGTTGTGGTAATTGTAGACAACATTAAAGGAGAAGATATTGGAATATTAACCCCAAAATGGGGGCATGAGTGGGGTGTTGGACAAGCCAAACAAGATAATGGAGTATTCATTCTTTTAGCTAAAGAAGAACGTAAAATATGGATTGCTCCGGGTTATGGAGTTGAAGATCGTTTAATAGCAGGAATTACAGGTGAAATTGTAAGAAATATAATTATCCCAGAATTCAAAGCTGGCAGCTACTACAATGGTCTTGACAAAGGAGCCGATGCTATTTTTGATGTTTTAAGAGGAAAGTATAAAGGATCTAGAAAACAAGACAAAGGCAATGGTAGTTTGCCATTAGTAATCTTCTTAGTGCTTTTTGTAATTGTGCTAATTATCATTTCTAGAAATAAAGGAAATGGTACCGGTTCTAGTTCCGGACTTGGCAGTAGCCCTAGTCTACTAGACATCATTATTCTCAGCAGTTTGGGAAGAAGTAGCGGTGGCGGCGGCTTTGGAGGAGGTTCTTCTGGCGGAGGTGGCGGCTTCGGCGGTGGCTTCGGCGGTGGAGGGTTTTCTGGAGGTGGCGCTGGTGGCAGCTGGTAAACCTCTAATTATTTGAAAATAAAAACACATAAAAAAAACTCGTTTAGAAATTCTAAACGAGTTTTTTTATTTTATTACCAATTGAATCTACCACTTGATTTTTTCTCTTTCCCTGCAAATTTTTCTAATTTGTAAGTCAACGAAAACATGACATATCGTTTTAAAACTGTATTCTCCTCATCCCTAATGGTTGTAGGAGTTATGGTTCTAATGGCGCTTTGGTTTTGATTTAATAAATCGTACACTTTTATCTTAGCCATTAGTTTCTTTTCTAAGAAGCCATAAGACAAACTAGTATTCCACAAAAAGAAGTCTTTTTTGAAACCATCTGCAATATTAGAATTATAAGTATAGCCAAAATCATTACCGAAAATCCAATTTTTAGGGTAGTAGTTGGTTACTTGTAAGTTGAATTTATGCGTATAATTAGATGCAGAACTAATAACATAATTAGTATAATTAGTAGTGTTATACGAATAATTATACGAAGGATTTATTGTTAACAATTCACCATAATCATAAGTGAAATTTACTCTTGGAGAAAAAGTATAGGTTTTTGCTTGGTAACTTTCACCATCTGTATACCCTTTTGAAAGTCCGAAATTGTTATTCATTCGTAATTCAAATCGGTATTTATTAGCCTCTTTTTTAATGGTTTTATTCCAATACACCCCAAGCCAAGAGTTGTAAGTTCCAGAAACATTAGCATAAGTAGTGGTTCTTTTTCTATTTGCATCATAGGTAACCGAAGAAACTATCTGATTGTCATAAAAATTTCCTCCCGTATACATTCCATATCCTGATTTGGTAGCATAATCAAAATCTCTATAAGACAAGTAAATTCCATGATTTTTATTCAAATCCAAATTAGGGTTTCCAATGTAAGTATTCAACGGATTTGCCAAATCCTCAATAGGTAGCATTTGCCTAGCAGAAGGAAGACTATAATTATAGTTGTAATTTACCCATAAATTCCTAGTTTTAGTAAATCGATAATTTCCGTAAACGTTTGCATAAGGCAAAATAAATTCTTTATTAAGAGTAGAATTTACATTTAAATAATTAGCATCATTATTAAAATTAATGACATTGGTTCCTAGATTTGCAGTGAAATTGTATTTTTTTCTATTGAAAACTATTCCAGTAGTTGGTGTAAATGTTTTTTCAATTGAATTAAATTCATTGGTTAACAAATCATTTACAACAGAATACGATTGGTTGGCAGGATCGTAATCAAAAGAATTTCTGCTATCTTTATTTTTGTCTATTTTATATTCCAACCCAACTTTTATTTGAAGAGAATCGGTAATGGGCTGCGTAAACTCAAACTCTGTTCGATAATTAGCATTTATAGTTTTCGATTTATTAAACTGATTTCTATTGTCTTCCGTTATTGTACCTTGATAGAAAATTGTATTCGATTGAAGGTAATCCTTTTCATTTGTGGTTCCGTTTTCATTTTCAAAAACTAAACTCAAATATTTATTTTTCTTTTGGAAAGATTTTGTAAACGACAAGGTGTTGTTAAATGTATTTCCATCATTCTCATTATTGGTGCTTGAGTTACTGGAATTCAACATCGCATTAGTAGCATCAAAAGACGATTGGATTGCTACATTTCTATTTTTAGTATTCGATTTGGTGAAATTGGGCTCAATCACGATAGAGGTTAACGAATCTAATTTATATTCAAATACCGAACTGACATTGTGCGTATATCGGTCTTCATTGGAACTGGAATTAGAGTTGGTAGTGAAATTTCCCGAAGGCAAGAAGTTAGTTTGGTTGGTCTTATTATCGTTCTTGGTATTGGCACCCGAATAGAAATAACTTAAAGACGATTCGGTGTTTTTTGTCCATTCATCCGAATAATTAATACCGACCATATTCGATTGTGTTATGCCGCTACCACCACCATAGCGCCTCCCATTAATACCAAAGGAACCATTATCATTTATCCAAACACTACTATTTCGTCCGCCACCCATATTATCAAAAACTTCATCCATTGAAAATCCAATGGAATTGATGTTATTGGAAGAAGCAAGAACGCTAATTTTTCTTTTATTTTTAAAATAGTTTATCAAGGCACTACTTTCATATCGCGCATCGGAACCTTTACCTCCCATTACTTTTCCGAAAAATCCTTTGTTCTTTTCTTCATCTATAGTTAGATTAATACTTGCGGCATTGGAACTTGCAGCAGCACCTGTTTTTTCTTCTTTTTTGGTTTTAGTATCCGTAATCTGTACTTTATTTACAATATCCGAAGGGAGATTTTGTAGNGCTACTTTACCATCTTTATCAAAAAATGGTTTACCGTTAACTAATATTTGGTTGACTTCTTTTCCGTTTACGGTAATTTTTCCATCAGCATCAATTTCAACTCCTGGCAACTGTTTTAATAAGGTTTCTACATTGGCGTCGGGACGCACCTTGAAAGAAGAAACATTAAACTCCAAGGTATCTTTCTTTATTCGAATTGGTGGCGCCTGACTTTTAACAATTACTTCGTTTAACGATTTTGCAGAATTTTTTAACTCAATGGTTCCAAAATCTCTATCCAACTCGATACCTTTTAATGCTAATTTAAAATCTTCATACGAAACAAAAGAAACTTTAAGGAATACAGCTTTATTTATTTTTTTTATATTGAATCCGAATTTTCCATTTTTATCGGTAATAGTATAATCCACTACTGTAGAATCTTTTGCATCAGAAAGGTAAACTGTTGCTGATTGAATTGGAGCTTTGGTGGATTCCTCTACTACTTTTCCTTTCAACGAAATAGTATTTTGAGAATAAGCTACAGTGCAAATAAATAGAACTAAAAAACTGGCATAAATTTTTGACATAAAAATAATTTTTGAATTTATAGAAACGCTAAGATTAACAAAATATTGCTTGCTGAAAAACCTACCTAAATAATTCTAACAAAAAAACTCATTTAGTTTAAATCAAACTAAATGAGTTTAAGTAGTATAATAACTAAGATTTTTTTATTGCTATTATTTATTTCAATTTTTTCAAGGATTCAATTGCATAATTGTTAGCAGGATCTAAGGCTATAGTTTTTCCGAAAAATTCTTTTGCTTTTGCAACATTAGTATTTGCATAAAAAGCTGCTATACTATTGTAAGCTTCCATTACTTTAGCTTTATTTTTTGTGATTTCTTCTTCACCTTTAGCAGTTACAATATCCAAATATTTTTGGTAGGTATCTGCCATAATATCATCTTTTTCTAAAGTACTGTTTATTCTAGCTTTATACAAATAAGCTTCTTGATAATTAGGTGTCGCAACTATTACGGCATCCATAGCTTTATCTGCATTTTGAAGAGCAACAGTATTTACATCTTTTAGTTCTTTTCCTCTATTTTCAGTTAATACAGAAAGACCATAATAAACATTGTCTTCTAAATAATTTCTAGAATCCGGATTGGTAATTGCCAATTCAAATAGTGAGCTTGCAATAGAATATAATTTTTGAGAAAAATATTTTTTCCCAATTTCATTCAATCCATTAGCCATAACAATATCCATCTCAAGGGCTTTTTTCAAATCAGTAATTCCTAATGCAAGAGTTGCAGTGTCTACTGTTTTACCATCTGCAGCAACTGATTTAGAAACTTTGGCCAATCCTAAGAAATAATAATCTCCAGCAATAACTTTGTTAGTACCTACTGAAGTATAGTCCGTTAATGCTTTAATAGCTGCATCAAAATTTCCATTTTGATATGCAGAATAACCAAGATAACGTAAGATTCGCGGATTGACTTTATCCAACTTTTGCATTTCGTTAGCTTCTAATTCCAATGCTTTGTAATCTTTAGCTAAAATTAAAAAATCGGCGTGACGCATACGAGATGGTAAAGAATAATCCGTCAAACTCATGTACTTTTCATAATTGCTTAATGCTTTAGAAATGTTTTCAACATAAGTTCCTGGTTTATTATTAGCCCATAAATAATAAGTTTCTGCTAATTCACGAAAAACAGGGCCATAATTAGGATTCAAAGCAATTACTTCATCGTAAGCTTTAACAGCTTCTACATAGGCTTTAGCTCCTTTTAACAAAACTCCTAATTGCATTTTTGCTCTAATTAATGTATTGTCAATAGCATAAGCATCTCTATAAGAAGCATAGGCATCATTTTGACTTTTATCCCCATAAAACGCATCCCCTAAAATTAATTTAACATTAGCATCATTTGGATTTGTAACCTGTGCCTTCGTCAATAAATTAATAGCAGCTTTATAATCCGGTTTAGATGTATTCATAAAAGCTTGCGCGATATATAAATACTCTTCCACATCTTTCTTTTTTAATTCTTTTATTACCTGATCAAACTTTGCCTGGGCTGCAGCTTTATTTCCATTTTCTAAATCTATTTGACCTAATCCTATGGTATTCAATCTAGCTCCATCCGATGTAGTTAACCCTTTTTGAAAATAAATTTTCGCAGAATCTTCCAGGTTTTGTTTAAGATAAATAGTTCCAAGTAAAAAGTCTGCTCTACCATTATCCGCTTTAGCTTGAATGCTATTTTTTAACATCGTCTTGGCTTTTTCATATTGTTCAGCATCCAACGCTTTTTTAGCTTGTTCTATATCTTGGGCTTGTCCAGCAACAGTTGCTGTTAAAAAAACTAGGCTTAATATCTTATATTTTTTCATCTTAATTATCTATTACTAATTATTTTCGATTTTATTTCTAATTCGTATATTTCTGCTTGGTTCTCGCAGTGGTGCAAGACCAGATTTTAGTATTATTCTTTGACCAATTTCACCAGATATAAAAGAAGCAAAGCCAATACCCAAACCATCATAACCTTGACAATTTATAATATACAAAACACGTGCCAAAGGATATTTCCTGGTAGCGATGTTTTCTTGACTAGGATAAACATAATCCTTAGTATTTTTATCTTTAACACTTAAAACGGTAATGCTTTCAAGTGCTTTTTTGGTAGCTGGACTTGGTTGGNAAATCCAATTTACTCCTACTACACCTATCATCCCTTCATTTTTCGATACATATTGAAGTACTTCCTCATTAGTTTTAAATGAGAAAACTCCTGCATTGGGCATGCTTTTTAACCCTGCTAATTCTAAAAAATAACGAGTTGTACTGGAATTGGCATTGTCAAACACCAAACCTTTAATTTTTGATGGATTACCTTTTAAAAAATCTAGAATTTCAGAGATATCTTGAATGGAATCCTTTGTTTTTTTATTCTTTACTAATGCAATTGCATCAATAGCAAAAGGGGTTTCTAAAGGCTTAATTTTTCTGTTTTTGAAAATTGAACTTTCAGTTGCATTTAATTTTCGTGATAATACAATTGCACGTGCTTTATTATTTACAAATGATTGTACACTTTCCTTTTCCGATTGTGGAAGTAATTTAACGGTAGCATTGTATTGATTTTCAAATACTGCAACCTGATCTTGAATTATAGGTAAAATAGATTCATCTACCAAAATAGAAGTAGTACCAGTTAGAATGGTCTCCTTCGTTTCGGAATCTTCTTTACAGGAATTTAGTACAAATAGCACTAATCCAATACCAATTAATATGGTAGCTACTTTATTTTTGATTTTAATCATCCGAATCGGTTTTTAATAATCTCCAAAATCTAAAAAAGCCATAAACTATTAGTAATACTCCCAATGCAATTCGATAATTGGTTTCCATTCGAATAGGAAATTTTGTCCAAAAAATAAGAATTACACCAAGTGTTAAATATATCATAAGAAACAAAACTCCTATAAATAGAAGAAATCGCTGTTTAAGCGATTTCTTCTTATAGTTTGTAACTATTTGCTTAAGCATATTATTCATCTGGGTTTTCAATAGAGAAAGTTTGGATGAAAGCACAACGTACTTTTCTACCATTTTGTTCTGCTGGAGTCCATTTAGGGCCTTTACGCAATACTCTTTCTGCTTCTTTTCCAGAACCATATCCAATATCTTTCAATACTTTGATATCGGTTAAAGAACCATCTTTTTCAACCACAAAAGAAACTACAACTCTACCTTTTAATCCTGGTTCATCAGGTGGTGTGAAATTGTTTTTCAAAAAACTATACCATTTAGGCATTCCACCTGGAAATCCTGGTTGAACCTCAATTCCTGCAGAATTATAAATAGTATTATCTTCAACAACATCATTTTGAGGAGGTCCATTTCCTGGAGGCTCCACGGTTAAAGGTGCATCTTTATCCCCTTTGATGTCTTCTTTTCCAAGATTTTTATCTTTAA
>JGI25913J50563_1000139_pt1 | contig 13108 bp, 12 predicted proteins | sample LauGreSp1BDMLBSN_2_FD_50563 | JGI IMG/M metagenome (IMG submission 50563)
AAAACTACAAGTTACAAGAACGTCTATGCTAAATCACTTGCTGTGGTTGTTTTGCTGATGAATCTTTCGTTGGTTCTAGGTTTTGGGTTTTGGATTCTGGGTGAAATTGGAATTTGGAATTTGTGCAGTATTTTTTTAATTAAATATATCCTAGATTACATTTTGCTTTATAAATCCAATCAATATTTAAATAAAAGAAAATTTCTACTTCCTTTAGCAAGTAGTTTAGTATACCCTGTTTTCGTAAGTATTGTTGGGATTTTCTCTTTGTTTGGAAGCTTTGCATGGAAAGGAAGATGTTTTAGAAACTGAATTTATTAAAATTTCTCTTTTTTATAAGAAAACACTTATAATTGATTATTTTTGATAAAAAAAATGATTAGATATTCCCCCTTATCTATCTTAATCTTTTTTCTACTTAGTATTTTACCTGTTCTTGGACAAGAAAGTATTGCTGAAAAAGATTTTAGGGTACACTACTATCCAACACGATTAGAGTTGGAATTTGATAAATCAAAATCTCCTAGTTCGATTAAAGCTACAGACGTTTTTTCTAAAGAAGAAGTGGAAATAGAGAAAATTGGCAATTCCAATTTTTTTGTAATAGACTCCATTAAACCTTCTCAATTTTATAACATAGAGTACACTTTAAATAGTACTAAAACATCCGTTTTATCTAGTACCACTATAGCTTCTAAATCGGCCTCTACAGGAACAATAACTGTTTATTTTAATCATATAGTGGACACTTCCTTAAGTCAAACACAAAATGCAGTAAACCTTTCCAATACGCTAGACGACATGTTGATTACNTACATCAATAATTGTGTTGCTACATTGGATATTGCAATTTATAATTCTTATTCTCCTTCAGCAACTACTGGTATTGCAAGTGCAATAAATGCAGCGTNCGCCAGAGGAGTTCAAGTTCGAGTTATTTATGACGGTAGCACTAGTAGTGTAATGATTCCCTTATTAAATAGCGCCATTCCAATATTAGCTAGTCCAACTTCTTCCTCTTATGCAATTATGCACAATAAATTTGTTGTTTTTGATGCCAATAGCAGTAATCCTAATCTTCCTTATGTTTGGACTGGCTCCACCAATTGGACTGCTGTACAAATTGATGGACCAGATAGAAATAGTGTCATTACACTTCAAGACCAAACTTTAGCTTTAGCCTATACGATAGAGTTTGAAGAAATGTGGGGAGGATCTGCAGCTACTCCAAATACAGCTACTTCTAAATTTGGACCTTATAAAACGAACAATACCCCCCATAATTTTATTGTTGGAGGTAAAACAGTTGAGAGCTATTTTAGTCCATCTGATGGGACAACTTCTAAAATCATAACGGCTATTAACTCTGCAAATACCGATATTGAAATTGCCGTAATGAATTTTACTAGATCGGATATTAGTGCTGCCTTGCTAAGCAGATATTCTAGTGGCTTTACTAATATTAATGTTTTACTAGATAGCAGTAATCCGACTGGGAATCAAATCGGAACATTACAAGCAGGATTACTTGCAAATCATGCCTTAGTAGATAGTGCTCCAGGAATTATGCACCATAAATTTATGGTTATAGATAATTTTAATAGCGCTTCCGACCCATTAGTTTTAGTCGGTTCGCATAATTGGAGTACCTCAGCGGAAACTAAAAATGATGAAAATACATTAATTGTACATGATACAAATGTTGCAAATCAATACTTTCAAGCTTTTGCTTCTATGTACCAAATAGCTGGAGGCACTCTATCTAATATAGAAAATACTACGGATGAGAAAAGTGTNTTGAAAATAGTTCCAAACCCTAATAACGGGATATTTGATATTGTTTCTAGTAACACTATGGAACACTTAGATCTAGTTATTTATGATGTTCTAGGAAAAAGAATTGCAACAAAAAACTTTACTTCTTTTAACACTACCAGTATGGATTTAAGTACTCAAACGGCAGGGTTTTATTTTATAGAAGCTACAACTGATGGAAAGATTTACCATTATAAGTTTATAAAAAAATAAAATAAAGCAACCTCTTTATTTTTCTGTTTTGATAATAACTGGTAATATAAATTGGGTTTTTACTGGAATTCCGCGTTTTATTGCTGGATTTACCTTGGGGAAATCAACTAATTTAATTTTTAGAATACTGTCAATTTTAATAGTATCATAAGCAACCGTATCTTTAGGGAATTGTGGTTCAAATAGCATAGTAGCATCTGAATTTACGGTAACTTTTACCTCTATAGTATCCAGCTTTGGAAATAAAATTTTTAGTGTATCAACGCTTAATTTTTGTTGGATAGTACTTGCAAGAAATTCAAAAAAACATTGTTTTTGTTGTACTGGATCAGTTAATTTATCACAATCTACAATAGAAGGATATTGGTCTACCTCTTTCCAATTGATTTCTTTAATTTGCTGGTTAAGCAACTCCTTTTCAGAAGGCACCTGCTTCTCAAAATATTGACAAGATTGAACAATTAAAACCAATACTAATAAACTAATCTTTTTCAAATAATTATTTTTTGGATTCTAAATAATCGGAATATTTTTTATCAAACCACTCTTTTTTAGCTTGTTGCGCTTCCTTTTTATGGTCTTTATACAACATGCCATATTTCTCCGAATAAATGGCAATTTTAATAGTGTACGTATAATATTCTTCTTTTGTAAGCTTTGTATTAATGTCATTTTGTTTCTGAAAAAATTCAAAGAACAAGGCATCAAAAGCCTTTTTATCAAAAGCCAAAACCTCTTTTTTATGCTTATGATAAATGGATTCTTTCAGAGGGCTATCCTTATCGGTAGGCTTTTTATCTTGTGCCAAAGCGGTGCTTGTGGAACATAATAAAAAGAAAATACTACTTACTATTAGAATTAATTTTTTCATACTACTTTTCAAAAATAGTAAAAATTTACAACTATTCCTAAAAGCAAAAAAGCTATCCACAAAAGTGGAAAGCTTTTCATTGGTCTAACTACTAAACCATGATACGAGTTACAAATTCGTATCGAAAACAACACAACTAATCTTAAATGCTTTTTGGGCAAAAAAGCACTTCATTTCTGAAGTGCTTTTCCCAATTTAGCGGTCTGGACGGGACTCGAACCCGCGACCCCATGCGTGACAGGCATGTATTCTAACCAACTGAACTACCAAACCATCGCTTTATTGCGGTTGCAAATATACACCCATTTTCTAGATTCGCAAACGTTTCTATAGATTTTTTTAGTTATTTTTTTGTGGCTTAACCAAACATTTGTTTTTCAGCTAAGTAGGTTGTAAGGATTTTCTCAAAATTTGCTCCAACATTTACTGGAACATACTTTATTTTGTTTTGAGCACAAGCCATCGATAAACTTTTGAAGTAGTTTTGAAGGTTTTTTTCGTATTCCTCCTTTACGTTTTCTGCAAAAAGATTGATAACTTCACCTGTTTCCACATCAATAAACTTGCGTGGTGTGTTGTCAAAGTCGAAATTGAGCTCTCTTTTTTCATCTATCACATGAAATAAAACCACTTTGTGTTTGTTGTGTTTTAAATGCTGTAAAGCATTGAACAACGCTTCTTGGTTGTCTTCTTGAAACATATCTGTAAAAATGACAATCATAGAACGACGGTGCATTTTTTCGGCAATTTGATGTAAAAAAGTTATTGTATCGGTAGATTTTGCTTGTTTTGGCGAAACTAATAAATCTTCCAGCTTATGTAATAACATTCGGTGGTGTCGATCGCTTCCTTTTTCTGGGGCATAGTATTCGTAATTGTCGGAAAATACACTTAATCCTACTGCATCGCGTTGCTTTTTAAGCAAACTCATGAGCACAGCAGAAGCCAAGACTGAAAATCCTATTTTGCTTTCGTAAAAGGGCTGGTTGGACTCTAGCTTTGGATAGTGCATGGAAGAGGAATTGTCAATAATTAAATGACAGCGAAGGTTGGTCTCTTCTTCAAAGCGTTTAGTATATAATCTATCGGTTTTGGCAAATAATTTCCAATCGATGTGCTTGGTGCTTTCGCCTACGTTGTAGGTTTTATGCTCGGCAAATTCGGCAGAAAACCCATGAAATGGGGATTTGTGCATACCCGAAATAAAGCCTTCAACCACTTGGTTGGCCAATAGTTCTAAATGTTTGAAACCAGAAATAAGCTCTTTTTGATCTTCTATTTTCATATTTCAAAAGTAACAAAAAAATGTTTAGGAGTTTAGAAAGTTTAGGAGTTTAGTGGGGTAAACTTAAATTTCACAAAAGACGAAAATCATCTAGCCCTGATGGAGCCGGTAGCTCTCGTGGAGGAACGGAACGAGACTAAAGGCGAAAGCAGGAATGACGTTTACCGAAAATACCAAATGTTTCGCTCCTAAAAAAAATTAGGCATAAAAAAAGTCTAGCGATTGCTAGACTTTTTTTATTTGTTGGAAGAATACTACAACAATGCGTCGATAGCGTCGGTATAGGTCTTTTTAGGAGCAACGCCCACTTGACGACCAACTACTTCTCCGTTTTGGAAAATCAACACGGTAGGGATGTTTCTAACGCCGTATTTTGCAGCAAATTCTTGGTTTGCATCTACGTCAACTTTTCCTACAACTGCTTTTCCTTCGTATTCACCATGAATTTCGTCTATAACTGGCCCAACCATTCTACATGGTCCACACCAAGCTGCCCAAAAATCTACTACTACTGGTTTGTCTGATTTTAATACTACTTCGTCAAAAGTAGCATCTGTTATTGCTAATGCCATATATTTTTTTGTTTAAAGTTTAACTTGTTTCCGATTGCAAATGTAGATAATTATTTAGTCACCCAAATGTAATAGGCATTACTTTTAGCTATTTTTTAATTGTTTTTATTGATTAATTGAGTTTGAAATTTATTTGAATTTGCGATAATTCGTCTAATAGTTCTTTGGTTATTTTCACTTTTAGCTTGCGACTCGGCATTTCTAAAGTGGTTATTCTTCTAACTTGTTCGGTTGCTACAACTTCATTTTCAACCAATTCTTCTCCCTCAATTATTTCGTTGCCGTCCAAATTTTCAATGTCAATTTCTTCTTCGCTATTTAAAATNATAACGGGCTCTACTGGTTTTATAACTTCTAGTGGCTTTTCAATAATTTCGGTTTCTATCACTTCAAAACTAACCGGATTATCACCAGCATTGGCTTTAAAAACTTCGTTTAATTTTTGAATTAAATTAGGGCGTAAATCTTGAATGTTTAATTGAATGGAAAGTTTTTTGGCAAATGTTGGCAGCACATCGGCTAATAATTTAGCATCTTGGAAGGTGATTTGCGGATCGGATTTTTTACCGGTTTCGCGGTTTACCCAACCATCTTTTACATTAATTTTGAAATATATAAATTGGTTGTTCACCAAGAAATGACGGAATTTTAAATATTCTTCATTGAAAATTCTGAAATCGTGACTTTCATCGTATCCTTCTAGCGTGAACATTGCCCAGTCTTTTCCGTTTTTTCCAGTGCGGTATTGCACGTTGGTTACAATACCCCCAAAGGTTAGTGTTTTGCCAACTAAAGTTTCTAGACTTTTTAAATGCGCCAAACGAACGTTGCAGAAATATTTCATTTCAAATCGGTAATCGTCCAGCGGATGCCCCGAAATGTAAATACCAACCACTTCTTTTTCTTTGGCTAATTTTTCCATGGTGCTCCAATCTTCGCAGGGAGGTACTATAGGTTCGGCAATTTGCACTTCACTAGCTTCGCCAAACAAACTCACTTGGGAGGAATTTTCGTTTTCTTGAAATTTCGATCCATAACGGATGGCTTTTTCTAAAAAGGTAATTCCCTCGCCTTCTATATGGAAATATTGTGCGCGGTGGGTGTTGTCAAAACAATCAAATCCACCGGCATAAGCCAAACTTTCAAAAGCTTTTTTATTGGCAGCACGCAAATCGATTTTTTTAGCCAAATCAAAAATAGATTTATACGGAGCATCTTTTCTATTTTGCACGATAGTATCTACGGCATTGGCACCCACTCCTTTTACAGCCCCTATTCCGAAACGAACGGCATAGTTATCATTTACCGTAAATTTATAAAACGATTCGTTTACATCGGGTCCAAGAACCGTTAATCCCATGCGTTTGCACTCTTCCATAAAGAAAGAAACTTGCTTGATGTCGTTCATGTTATTAGACAAAACCGCAGCCATATATTCGGCTGGATAATTGGCTTTCAAATAGGCAGTTTGGTAGGCAATCCAAGCGTAGCAAGTGGAATGCGANTTNTTAAAGGCGTATTCTGCAAAGGCTTCCCAGTCTTTCCATATTTTTTCTAATTTATCGGCAGCATGGCCTTTGGCTTCGGCTTGCGAAATAAATTTGGGTTTCATTTTATCTAGAACATCCCGTTGTTTTTTCCCCATTGCTTTACGCAAAACGTCGGCATCCCCCTTAGAGAAATCGGCTAATTTTTGCGACAAAAGCATTACCTGTTCTTGGTAAACAGTAATTCCGTAGGTATCTTTTAGTAATTCTTCGCAAGCATCAATATCGTAAACGATTTCTTCTTCACCATTTTTTCGTTTGATAAAACTAGGAATATAAGCAATTGGACCCGGACGATAGAGTGCATTCATGGCAATTAAATCAGGGAAAACCGTTGGCTTTAATTCCTTCATGTATTTTTGCATTCCGGGACTTTCGTATTGGAAAATACCTACTGTTTCTCCTCGTTGGAAAAGTTCGTAGGTTTTTAAATCATCAATAGGAAACTCATCTGGATTGATGTCTTTACCAGTTCTGTATTTTACTAATTTTACAGTATCTTTTATCAAAGTAAGGGTCTTCAAACCCAAGAAATCCATCTTTAATAATCCGGCACTTTCCACTACCGAGTTATCAAATTGGGTAACATATAAATCGGAATCTTTGGCGGTTGCCACCGGAACGAAATTGGTAATATCGTCTGGCGTGATGATAACCCCACATGCGTGAATACCGGTATTTCTTAAATTTCCTTCTAGAATTTGCGCCTGTTGGATGGTTTCACCTCCTAAATCGGAAGCCTTACCTAAGGCAATTAATTCTTTTACTTTATCAAAATCTTCTGGACGAAGTGCTTTTTTAAGGCTCGCATCGTCCATGGAAAAAATCTTAGCCAAATTTAAATTCAACGGAATTAACTTGGCGATTTTGTCTGCTTCAAATAATGGCAAGTCCAATACCCGAGCGGTATCCCGAACCGAAGATTTGGCCGCCATGGTTCCGTAAGTGATAATTTGTGCTACTTGCTTGGAACCGTATTTTTGGATTACATAATCCATGACTTTACTTCTTCCTTCGTCATCAAAATCAATATCAATATCGGGAAGAGAAACCCTGTCTGGATTCAGGAATCTCTCAAAAAGCAGGTTGTATAAAAGTGGATCAATATTGGTAATTCCGAGGCAATAGGCTACCACGGAACCTGCAGCAGAACCCCTCCCTGGTCCTACCGAAACACCCATTTTACGAGCTTCGGCAATGAAATCTTGCACAATTAAAAAGTAACCAGGATAACCTGAATTTTGAATGGTTAACAATTCGAAATCAATACGCTCTTGGATTTCTGGTGTGATTTCTTTGTAACGCCTTTTGGCTCCTTCAAAAGTTAAATAATGAAGGAATTTATTTTCTCCGCGTTTTCCAGCATCGGCAACATCTTCAGCAACAAGGAATTCTTCGGGGATATCAAATTTTGGTAATAGAACTTCCCTTGCCAAATTGAAAATTTCAATTTTATCTACAATCTCGGTGATGTTAGAAATGGCTTCGGGCAAATCAGAGAAAAGTTTTTTCATCTCTTCACTCGACTTGAAATAATATTCTTGGTTTGGTAAACCAAAACGGTAGCCACGACCACGACCTATAGGCGTAGATTGTTTTTCGCCATCGCGAACACAAAGTAAAATATCGTGTGCGTTGGCATCTTTTTTATTTATGTAAAATGAATTGTTAGTAGCAATAGTTTTTACATTATGTTTTCTAGCTAATGTAATTAAAGAGGAATTTACTCTATTTTCATCTTCTTGGTTGTGGCGCATTAACTCGATATAAAAATCGGAGCCAAATTGTTCTTTCCACCAAAGAAGTGCTTCTTCGGCTTGGTTCTCACCAAGATTTAGTACTTTATTGGGCACTTCGCCATACAAACTTCCAGAAAGAACAATAATATCGTCTTTGTATTTTTGTACTATTTCTCTGTCAATTCTTGGCACATAATAGAACCCATCGGTATAAGCAATGGAAGCCATTTTGGCTAAGTTGTGGTACCCTTTTTTGTTTTTAGCAAGGAATACCATTTGGTAACCATTGTCCTTTCGGGTTTTGTCTTTGTGGTTATCGCAAACGAAAAATTCGCAGCCTACAATTGGCTTGATGATAGTTTCGGTAGGGGATTCACCAGCTTCAATTGCGGCTTTATTTTTAGTTTCTGCTGCCTTATTGTGGTATAAAATATCCCGCACAAAGTGAAAAACTCCCATCATATTTCCGATATCGGTCATTGCCACAGCTGGCATTTTATTTTGAACTGCTGCTGCTACTAAATTTTTAACCGAAACGGTAGATTGTAAAACTGAAAATTGGGTGTGGTTGTGCAAATGAACAAAATCGGTATCGATTAGGATTTGCTTATTTTCGGAGAGNGTTTCTTTAGAAATTGACACATTNNCTTTATCNCCAAATTGCTGCCGAATTTTATCGGAAGCTTCTTTAAGATTAATGTGTTGTAAACCAATTAACGGAATAGACCTTGGGTTTTTCAGTTGAAAATCTTCAAAGAATTCTTGTTCTACTTGAAGTTCTGTTTTGGTAAAAACTTCGGTTCGAATTAATTCTAAAAAACAACGGGTAGTTGCTTCTACATCGGCAGTGGCATTGTGCGCTTCTGCAAATGGTTGGTTGAAAAGATATTGGTGTAATTCGGTAAGCGTTGGTAATTTGAACTTACCGCCTCTTCCACCTGGAAGTTTTAATAATGACGCAGTAACTTCAGTACATGTATCCAAAATTGGCATGGAAGACATTGCCGATTGGATTCCCATTCGGTAGAATTCGCAACCCATAATATTGACATCAAAACCTAAATTTTGACCTACAATAAACTTGGCTTTGGATAAAGCAGTATTGAATTTATCCAACATTTCCTTTAATGAAACTCCTTGTTGTTGGGCTAATTCGGTAGAAATTCCGTGGATGCGTTCGGCATCATAGGGGATATTAAAACCTTCTGGTTGTATCAAATAATCTTGATGCTCCAAGAGATTCCCCATTTCATCGTGCAACTGCCATGCAATTTGGATACATCTTGGCCAGTTGTCGGTGTCGGAAATTGGTGCTGCCCATTTCTTAGGAAGTCCGGTTGTTTCGGTGTCGAATATTAAATACATATTTTTAAAATTCCAAATTGAAAAATTCCAAATTCCAATTGTTACCACTTAAAATTGGCATTTGGAATTCGTATATTGATATTTATCAAAAGTACATTTTAAGGAACGAATTGTCAATTTTATTTATTAACAAAAACAAAAATGGTTGGCTAATTAGCCCCGGGTGTAGTGGAAATCCTGGTATTGCGATAGATGGAATAGTGTTAGTAGATTNCTTNGTTCCTCGCAATGCCAGATTGGAACGGAAAACGGGAATTTGGTTTGGGATAGGTCCCGAGCGATTCGCTTTAAACAAAAAAAAACCATTCGAATTATCGAATGGTTTCTGTAGTATAATAAGTTTGAAAAACTAGTATCTTCCTCTGTTACCTTCACCACTGTTTCTATCGTTGTAACCACCGCCACCACGAGAATTTCCACCACCATTGTAACCACCACCACCTGAGCGGTTGTTAGAAAAAGATTTTCTTTCTCCTTCTGGTTTTGGTTCTGATTTGTTAACTACAATTGTACGGCCATCAACAGTTGCTCCGTTCAATTCAGCTATTGCTTTTTCAGCTTCTTCATCGCTTTCCATTTCAACAAAACCAAATCCTTTACTTCTTCCAGTAAATTTATCAGTAATGATTTTAACAGAACTTACAGATCCGTACACTTCAAAAGACTCTCTTAAATCTGCTTCCTCAATACTCCAAGGAAGACTTCCAACAAAAATATTCATAATTTTATTTTAAAATTCATGTCAAAGATACTCAAAAAAATCTGTAATCTATTAAAAATTAGACTTTAATTCTTTTTTAACATAAAAAAACCATTTGTTGGAACAAATGGTTTTAATAGTAATTCGGTATATAGTAGTCTTATGGTACAGCTTGTACTGGCACTTTATAAAACGTACCGTATTGAAAATTAACTTGATCACCTCCTAAAGAGTTTCCACTAGTGTTAACAGCATTAAACTTGAAGTTTCCTGAAACGGTATCGCCGGTATTTTCGGTAATAGTAATCTCTCCGTTACTTCCTTCAACATTTACTACCGAGATTTTGGCATTAGCTCCTCCACCTAATATTGTAATTACATCTCCGGCTTTATATCCATTTCCAGGAGAAGCTATTTTAACTGAGGTTACTGCGCCTGCTGGACTAGCAATCACAGAAAGCGTAAGTCCGGTTCCGGTACCTGTATTAGAAGTTGGGTGTGAATTTGGGCAAACGTATGCNCCGCTAACCAAAGTACAATCAGAAACATAACCTGATCCTGAAGCAATCATATAATTACTCATTTTGGCAACTGGACCATAAATAACATTGGTTTCGTAGGTTAGTAAAATTGAATTAAAAGTTGAGCTATATAATGCATTAGTATTCGTGTTGGTAGTACCTAAATAGTAAGTTCCTAAAACGGCACTAGAAACATTAAGAGTAAGCTGTTCGCTTGGCGCAATAGCCACAAAAGAAATGCTTCCTGTTGAAGCAGATTTATAAGCTTTTACCTCTTCTCCTCTAAACAAAATGCCATCTCTGTAGGCCTGAAAACCTGGAGTGTTGAATTTTACATCATCGGTACACGATACCAAAGCAACTAGAATTACAATAAGGGTAGCAATTTTTTTCATTTTAACTAAAATTTATTATTACAAAAATAGTTTTTTTTGCTAAAATTCCAAGTTAAAGTATTTTTTTATTTAGGATTAGTTAGAATGGAAATAATTTATATCTTTGCACACTTAATTAACAGAGGTCGAGAACCTCAATTTAATCACAAGATTTTATGTCAGTAAAAATTAGATTACAAAGACACGGTAAAAAACAAAGACCTTTTTACTGGATTGTAGCGGCAGATGCTCGCGCAAAAAGAGATGGTAGATTCCTTGAAAAATTAGGAACTTATAATCCAAACACAAATCCTGCAACTATTGAATTAAACCTTGACCAAGCGGTACAATGGTTACACAATGGAGCACAACCAACTGAAACTGCTAGAGCAATTCTTTCTTACAAAGGAGCTTTATTGAAACACCACCTTGATGGAGGTATTCGTAAAGGAGCTTTAACTCAAGAACAAGCAGATGCTAAATTAGCAGCTTGGATTGAGGATAAAGCTGGAAAAGTGGAAGCTAAAAAAGATGGTTTATCTAAAGCACAACAAGATGCTAGAGCGAAAGCTTTGAAAGCTGAAAAAGTTGCTAACGAAAAACGTATTAATGCTGCTGCTGAAGCTTTGAAAGCTGCTGAAGCACCAGAAGTTGTAGAAGAAGAAGCTGTAGAAGAAGTTGCGGAAGTTGCTGTTGAGGAAACTCCAGTTGCCGAAGTTGCTGCTGAAGAAGTTGCTGAAGTTGCCGTTGAGGAAGCTCCAGTTGCTGAAGTTGCTACAGAAGAAGCTCCTGCTGCAGAAGAAAATAACGAAGCTACAGAAGCTTAATAAAATTGCGATAATGCGTAAAGAAGATTGTTTCTATTTAGGCAAAATTGCAAAAAAATTTAGTTTCAAAGGCGAAGTACTAATGTATTTAGATACAGACGAGCCTGAGTTATATGAAAATATGGAATCGGTTTTTGTTGAATTCAACAAAAACTTGGTTCCATTTTTTATTGAAAATTCTTCCTTACACAAAAATGACTTTCTACGAGTTAAATTTGAAGATGTAGACGATGAAACAGAAGCAGATAGCATTCTGAATTGCGATGTCTACTTACCTATATCCATGTTGCCAAAACTAGAAGGCAACAAATTCTATTTCCACGAAGTAATTGGTTTTGAAATTGAAGACCAACGTTTGGGAATTTTCGGAAAGATTGTTTCCATAAACGATACNTCTGCACAGCCACTNTTTGAAGTTATTAATGGCAATGTTGAAATTCTTGTTCCAATGATTGATCAGTTCTTGGTTAAAATTGATAGAGAAAACAAGAAAGTAATCATGGACTTACCGGAAGGACTTGTTGAAATGTACCTTTAAGAAAATTCCAAAAGTTTAAATTCCAAATTCCAAAAATTGACNGATGTAAATACATTTTAATTTCCAATATTTTTAGCTCCAAATTCCAAATTTATCGTTTATGTAAAAATTAAAATTCAATATTTTATGAATAAACCATTTGATTTAGAAGAAAGAACTTATTTATTTGCAAGAGATTGTAGGTTATACATTCAAAAAATACCAAAAACTATTTCAAATATAGAAGATGGAAAACAAGTAGTGAGATCATCGGGCTCAGTTGGTGCAAATTATATTGAGGCTAATGAAAAACTTGGAGAGAAAGACCTCTCTTTTCGATTAAAAATTGCCAGAAAAGAAGCAAAGGAATCAAAATATTGGCTTCGATTACTACAAGAATTAAATCCTGAATTTATTGCAATTTCAGACTTATTAATTATTGAATCCGAAGAACTAAGAAAAATACTTTCTACAATAATAACAAAAACAACAAAGTAATAAATTCTAATAAAAAGATTCCAAATTTAATCCTGGAGTTTTTGGAATTTGGAATTTAAAATATTGGAATTTCATATTTATGTTTCATTTCAAACAATTTTCTGTTTCCCAAGACCGTTGCGCTATGAAAATAGGCACCGATAGTGTTTTACTTGGCTCTTGGTGCCCAATAGATAATAACCCTTTTTCTGTTTTAGATATTGGTTCAGGGACAGGAGTTTTATCTCTAATGCTTGCCCAAAGAAGCAATGCACAACAAATAGA
>JGI25913J50563_1000141_pt1 | contig 12995 bp, 15 predicted proteins | sample LauGreSp1BDMLBSN_2_FD_50563 | JGI IMG/M metagenome (IMG submission 50563)
CCTTCAACATTGACGTGATCGTGCCCGCCATTGAAAACCTGCTGGGTGCGAGCTTCTTGCCACGTGACATCTACCTCATCAGCCGCATGCCGAGCGACCCGCAAGCGGCGGACATTTGGCCGATCGCCATCATCTCCTTGGTGCTGGCCTTCTTGGCCACCATTTACCCCAGTTGGCGCGCCAGCCGCGTCAACCCTGCCCAAGCCTTGCGCTACGAATAAGGCTTGCTATGACCCACACCACACCCGTCCTCATTGCCAACCACATCAGCCGCCGCTTCACCGAAGGGCCGCTGGATGTGACCGTGCTGCAAAACGTCGACCTGTCGGTGAATGCCGGCGAAACGCTGGCCATCGTTGGCTCGTCGGGCTCGGGCAAAAGCACTTTGCTGCATGTGCTGGGTGGCTTAGACGCCCCGACCACAGGCACCGTGTCTTTGATGGGCCAGCCCTTGGCGGGTTTGAACGCGGCAGCCTTGGGCGATTTGCGCAACCAGCACCTCGGCTTTGTGTATCAGTTCCACCACCTGCTGCCCGAGTTCAGCGCGCTCGACAACGTGGCCATGCCCCTGTGGATTCGCCGCATGGACCGCGAAGCGGCCAGTGCCCAAGCGCAGGCCATGCTTGAAGCGGTAGGCCTAGGCGCCCGCATGCACCACCGACCTGCCGAGCTGTCAGGCGGCGAGCGCCAGCGTGTGGCGATTGCACGCGCTTTGGTCACACGCCCTGCTTGCGTCTTGGCCGATGAGCCAACGGGCAATCTCGACCGCAACACGGCAGACAACGTGTTTGCCCTCATGCTCAAACTGGCCCGCGAGCACAACACCGCGTTCGTATTGGTCACCCATGACAACGCTTTGGCAGCACGCTGCGACCGCCAGCTGCACCTCGACGCCGGTGCTCTGCAAAACACCTAAGCCAGGGCACATCGCCAAGCCACCCTTGTCGAATCCATCGTTGAATTAGCCGCTGAACAAACGCCCACGCGCGTTTTGCGTGATGGCCGCCACGCACGGGTGCGAAATGCGGCGCTCTACGGACACCGCAAAAAATTCTTCGATCAGCTCGTCGCTGCGACCAATGACTTCGACGCCATACTGCGCCACAGTTTCTTTTTCTAAGATGCCCGGCGACATGAACACCCCCCGCCCTTCACGGCCAAACGCGGTCATCAACGCGCCATCATCAAACTCGCCCACCACCCGCGGCTGAATTTTGTGACGCACCAGCCAGCCATCCAGCTGCTGCCGCACCGAGGAAGCCGAGCCTTGAATCAACATCGGCGCTTCGTGCAAGCACTGCGGAAACTTGCCTTTTAATGTGGCGCGTAAAGCGGGCGTGCAAAAAAAGCTCATGGGCGAGGTGCCCAGTGCGTGGTTAAACGCCTTCACGCTGATGCGCTTGGACAGCGGCTCATCGGCAATCACCAAATCAAGCCGGTGCAAAGCCAGCTGCGCCAGCAGGTCTGGAAACTTGCCCTCGCTGCCAATCAAGCGCACGGGCTCGGCGATCGACAAAGCAGGTTCAAGCAGACGATAGGCCACCGACTTGGCCACCGAGTCGGCCACGCCCACCCGAAACTCCAAGGTGCGCACCCCCGCTTGGGTGTTAGACATGGCGGCTTTCAGCTCCGAGCCCAAGGCAAAAATATCGTCGGCATAGCTCAGCGCTTTGCGCCCGTCTTCGGTCAGCTCTAGCTGTCGACCGCTTTTACGAAACAACTTGCGGCCTAGGCTTTCTTCGAGCAATTTGATTTGCCCAGACAAGGTTTGCGGTGTGGTGTGCAGCTGCTCACCCGCACGCATGACGCCACCCGCGCGTGCGGTGACCCAGAAATAATATAAGTGTTTGAAATTCATAGGCCCTATTTAACTTCGTCTTTCTCGAACAATTAAAACACTAAATACGAATTTACACGAAGTGAATTTCTGCTTAAAGTCCANANCAGTCTGACATNTAGCCAGTAGAAACTAAGAGGATCACACCATGCGTTTGAGCACCAAGAGCCGCTTTGCCGTCACCGCCATGATTGACATGGGGCTTCGCCAGCACCAAGGTCCCGTGTCATTGGCCGCTATCAGCCAGCGCCAGCACATCTCGATCTCCTACCTTGAACAAATTTTCAGCAAAATGCGCCTACACGGTCTGGTGGAAAGCACACGCGGCCCTGGCGGCGGCTACACACTCAACCGCGATGCCAACCACATCAGCGTGGCCGACATCTTTTACGCCGTGAACAGCCCCGATGAAAAAGAGCAATTGCCAGCGGATGCCGAACAAAACGGCTATGTCTCTGCAGAAGAGTTATGGTCCACCTTGAACAAAAAAATGGACGACCAAATGCAATCCATCAGCTTGCACAGTCTGATTGCGGCGCAACTCTCCAAGGTTAGCCAAGCGTCGGCGCAAAGCTCACCCAAGCGCGGCGTGTTTGCCCAAAAGCCGCAAACGTCTGCCGCACCCCTTGCGCCCAACTCGGTCTTCGCACTGGGCAATGCCTGGGCCAAAAGCCACTGACGATGTGGATTGACACGCACGCCCACCTAGACGCCGCAGAATTTAACGCCGACCGCGCTGCCATGCGCCAACGCGCCCGCGCCGCAGGCGTGGCGCAATGCGTGATCCCCGCCGTAGAAGCCGCCAACTTTGACACCGTGCGCTTGCTGGCCCACGCACAGCAAGACGCCTACGCCCTCGGTATTCATCCGCTTTACACCCCGCAGGCCAACGAGGCCGATTTAGCGCAACTAGACGCCGCTCTGCACGCCCACCGCCACGACACGCGTTTGGTGGCCCTCGGCGAAATTGGCCTCGATGGTTTTGTGCCCGAGCTCAACACACCCGAAGCCTTGGCAAAACAAAAGCAGTTTTACAAAGCCCAGCTCCAGCTTGCGCAACAGCACCATTTGCCCGTGCTCTTGCATGTGCGCCGCACGGCTGACTTGTTGCTCAAGGGCTTGCGCGACACGCCCGTGGTGGGGGGCATTGCCCATGCGTTCAACGGCAGCCTGCAACAAGCCCACGCCTTCATTGCGCTGGGCTTCAAGCTGGGCTTTGGCGGCGCGCTGACCTACGACCGCGCTTTGCAGCTGCGCCGCTTGGCCACTGAGCTGCCGCTTTCGGCCATCGTGCTCGAAACCGATGCACCCGACATGCCGCCACATTGGCTCTACACCACCGCCGAACAACGCGCTGCAGGCCAGCCCCAAGGTCGCAATGAGCCCGCCGAGCTGCCCCGCATCGCCCAAGTGCTGGCTGAGCTGCGGGGCATTTCGCTTGAAGAAGTCGCCGCCGTCACCTGCGCAAACGCCTACCAAGCCTTGCCACGCCTACAATCAAAAACGTGATCACCTCTATCTTGAACGCCGACCTGCACTGCCATTCCGTGGTTTCGGATGGCACGCTCACCCCTGAGCAATTGGCCGTGCGCGCCAAAGCCAACGGCGTGGAACTTTGGGCTCTGACCGACCACGACGAAATCGGGGGCCAAGACCGTGCGCTCGCCGCCGCGCATGCCAACGGCATGAAGTACCTCACGGGCACGGAGATCTCGGTCACCTTCGCCAACAAAACCGTGCACATCGTGGGCCTCGGCTTTGACGCACACGATGCCCAGCTCACAGCGGGCTTGCTGCAAACACGCGGCGGCCGCAGTGAACGCGCCCAAGAAATGTCGGATGGCCTCGCCAAAGTGGGCATTCACGGCGCGTACGAAGGCGCGCTCAAATTTGTGGGCAACCCAGAACTCATTTCTCGCACGCACTTCGCTCGCTTCCTCGTGGAAAGTGGTGTGTGCCAAGACACCTCTGAGGTGTTTCGCCGCTTCTTGACCGAGGGCCACCCCGGCTTTGTGCCGCACCGCTGGGCCTCGCTCAAAGACGCGGTGCAGTGGATCGTGCAAGCCCAAGGCATGGCCGTCATTGCCCACCCGGGGCGCTATGGCTTCACGCCCAACGAAGAATTTGCTTTCTTTACCGAATTCAAAAACCACGGCGGCCAAGGCGTCGAAGTGGTCACGGGCAGCCACACGCCTGCCGAATATGTGATCTACGCCGACATGGCCAAAGAATTTGGCCTATTCGCCTCACGCGGCAGCGACTTTCACAGCCCCGATGAAAGCCGCATCGACCTTGGCACCCTGCCTTGGTTGCCCGGTCAACTGAAGCCCGTGTGGGAAGCACTGGCACATCGCATTCAATAATGGCTCAGTTTCTTCAAGTTCACCCAGACAACCCGCAACCCCGTTTGCTCAAACAAGCCGTGACCCTGCTGGAGCGCGGTGGCATCGTCGCCGTGCCCACCGACTCCAGCTACGCCTTGGTTTGCCACCTCGACGACAAATCTGCCATCGAGCACCTGCGCCGCATTCGCCAAGTGGACGACAAGCACCACCTCACCTTGATGTGCCGCGATTTGTCCGAATTGTCCAACTACGCCAAGGTGGACAACCGTCAATACCGCTTGCTCAAAGCCGCCACGCCTGGGGCCTACACCTTCATTTTGGAAGCCACCAAAGAGGTGCCGCGTCGCGTCAGCCACCCACAGCGCAAAACCATCGGCTTGCGCGTGCCAATGAACCAGGCCCTGCTCGATTTGCTGGCACTGCATGGCGCCCCCCTGCTGTCCACCACCCTCATTCCCCCCGGCGAAACCGAGCCGATGAATGACGCCGAAGAAATTCGCGACCGTTTTGAACACGACCTAGCCGCCGTGATTGACGCGGGAGCCTGCCCGCTAGAGCCCACCACCGTGGTCGACCTCACCCCCATGGACGGCGGCGGTGACCCAGAGGTGATCCGCCAAGGACGCGGCCCGCTGAGCACTTTGGGCTTGTGAACGGCTCCACAGCTAGACCCAAAGTGTCAGATGCGACAATTGCACCGTGAATTTTCCTGACCTGATTCAAACCATTCTGATTTACGGCCTGCCCGTGATTTTTGCCATCACGCTGCATGAGGCCGCACACGGCTACGTGGCGCACCGCTTGGGTGACAACACCGCATGGGTGCAAGGCCGTGTGACCCTGAACCCGATACCCCACATCGACCCTGTGGGCACACTGCTCATGCCAATCGTGTTGTTCCTAGCCACGGGCGGTAATTTCTTGTTTGGTTACGCCCGTCCCGTGCCAGTGAACTTTGGTCAGTTGAACCGGCCCAAGCGCGACATGATTTGGGTCGCACTGGCGGGCCCCGCCGCCAACTTCGTGCAAGCGTTTGTTTGGGCCTTTGCCATGTATGGCTTGATTGCCGCAGGCGTGGAGGAGCGCTTCTTCATCGAAGTGTGCAAAGCAGGCGTCAAGGTCAACGCGGTGATGTTTGCGTTCAATTTATTCCCGATGCCGCCCCTCGATGGTGGCCGCATCTTGGTGGGCTTGCTGCCTTGGAAGCAAGCGGTGTGGCTTTCACGTTTGGAGCCCTATGGCTTTTTCATCGTGATGGCCTTGATCCTTTTAAAAGTGATCGACACCCTTTGGATGGCGCCCCTCATGACCCTGACCTTTGAGTTGCTGAGCCTCATGCTCAGTCCGTTTGAATTTTTACTGAAGCCTTGAACATGAAAGAACGCGTTCTCTCCGGCATGCGCCCCACGGGCGCTCTGCACTTGGGCCATTACCACGGCGCTTTGAAGAACTGGGTGCGCTTGCAGTCCGAGATGGACTGCTTCTATTTCGTGGCCGACTGGCACGCTCTCACCACGCACTACGAAAACCGTGAGGTGATCGAGAAGAACGTCTACGAGATGGTCATTGACTGGCTGGCCGCTGGCCTCGACCCCAACCAATGCACCATCTTTTTGCAAAGCCGAATTCCTGAGCATGCCGAGCTGTTCACCCTTTTGGCCATGGGCACACCGCTGGGCTGGCTGGAGCGCGTCCCCACTTACAAAGACCAACAAGAAAAGCTCAAGGACAAAGACTTGTCCACCTACGGCTTCTTGGGTTACCCCTTGCTCCAAGCGGCAGACATCTTGATCTACAAGGCCAAATACGTGCCCGTCGGCGAAGACCAATCGAGCCATGTGGAGCTGACGCGCGAAGCCGCTCGCCGCTTCAACCACTTGTATGGCCGTGAAATCAACGGCGAAGCCAAAGTACAAGCGTCCTTAGCCAAACTGCCCAAAGACAGCGTGAAACGCTTTGAGAAATCGCGCAAGGCCTACCAAGAAACAGGCGACACCAAAGCCATGGAAGGCGCGCTGGGCTACCTCGCCACCGCGCCAGAATTGGACATGCAAGACCGCGAGCGCTTAGAAGGCTACTTCAAAGGNACAGGCAAAGTCATCTTGACCGAACCACATGCCCTGCTCACCGATGCCAGCAAGCTGCCNGGCTTGGANGGNGCCAAGATGAGCAAGAGCTACAACAACTCGATTGCGATTCGTGAAGACCGCGCCACGATGGAGCACAAGGTCAAGCGCATGCCGACTGACCCTGCTCGCCAAAAGCGCACGGANGTGGGCGACCCCAACAAGTGCCCCGTGTGGCAATTCCACCTGGTTTACAGCGACGCAGGCACACGCGAATGGGTCACGCAAGGCTGCACCACCGCTGGCATTGGCTGCTTGGACTGCAAGCAACCCATCATTGAAGCCATTCTGCGCGAGCAACAACCCATGCTCGAACGTGCTGAGCCTTACATCACCAACCCCAAGATCGTTCGCGACATCGTGGACGCAGGTACTGAAAAAGCACGCAAAACAGCCCGTGAAACCATGCTGGAAGTTCGGTCCGCAATGGGGCTAAACTACTAATATTGATTCAGGAGTAATAAAAATGAGTATGTACATCATTGACGACCATCCTTTGGTCCGCCAAGCCATCGCCATGTTGTTGCGTCGCATGCGTCCCGCATCGAAAGTTATCGAGTTAGAAAAGTTCAGCGAATTGCAAGCTGCCATCATCAAAAACGGTGAGCCTGAATTGTTTGTGCTCGACTTGTTGCTGCCTGGCGTCAAAGGGACTTCTGCTGTCAAAGAAATCAAGACCATGTACACGACTGTGCCCTTGGCTGTGATTTCGTCTATGCCTGCGGGCGAAGCAGAAGAAACGTGTATCGATGCCGGTGCTGACATCTACATCGAGAAGTCCACCCCTGCCAATGAAATTTCATCTGCCATCCAAGGCTTGTTTGCTGCAGAAAACGGCGACGAAGAAGTTGTGGCCGTGGGCGAGACAAAACTGTCGAAGCGCCAAAAGCAACTCATCGTCATGCTCGACCGTGGTTTGAGTAACCGCGACATTGCTGCCGAGTTGGACATCAGCGAACACACCGTGAAGGTCCACCTGTGGCGCTTGTTCCGCCGCTTGGACGTGAAGAGCCGCACACAAACCCTGCACTTCGCACGCATGAACGGCTTGCTGTAAAAAGGGGCTCCCAAACAAAATACCCGCAGTCATTGCTGACTGCGGGTATTTTTTTGCTGGCTGACAACGCGCTTAAGGCGTGCTTTGCAAAGTATCACGCACCATCAAGTTGAGGCCCTTGCTGCCAGGCTTGACGGGGCTCAGACTGACGCCAAAGTCGCCCGCTTGCGCCACCGCTTGGCCGCTCTTAGAGATACGCACACGCACCGTCACCTCATCCATGCTCGAGAGTTTGACACTGGGATTCATGGCGGTGCTGTCGTCGAGCACAAAGTCCAAAGGCAATTTGTCAGCCGTGGTGCGCACGATCGCCACTGGCATGCGCGAGCCGCTGACAGCCGTGGCGTAAACAAACACGGTGTCGGTGGCGGCGACCAACCCTTGAAGCTCTTTGACCAAGGTCACACGACCACTGATGCTGTTGGCAGCCAAGGCGGCTTTGCTCGCCTGTGTCTCTGCTGTCGCTGCGGCGGCGCGTGGTGGGATGGCGGGCAAACCCATCTTGCTACGGGCTTCTGCAATGGCACGGTCTAGCTCAGGGGCATCGGGTGAATCGGCAGACACCACTTCGCGGGCACGCTCCCAAAAGCGCAAGGCTGAGCGGAAATTCATCTCGGCATACGAGGCACTGCCCGCCAAAAACAAGGCGTTGAGGTGGTGTGGATCAGCCGTCAGCACGCGCTGAATGATGGCCCAAGGCTCACCCGCAAAACTACCACCGTTCTTTTGGGCCAAGACTTCGGCCCGCTCAACCGACAGGTTGTCATCACGGCTCAGGGCCAATGCCTTGGCGTAGGCATCTGCAGACTCTTCAAAGTGGCCACGCGCGCGTTGCACGCGACCGAGCATGACCCAGCCCTCCATGCTGTTGGGCTCGTCTTGCAAACGGCGGGTCAAGGCTGTTGCCATTTCGGTCAATTTCTCAGGCGTGACTTCCGCAGATGAATCCACACCTTGCGTCAAGGCCATGGGGTCGAGCGCGGCAGGCTGGCCCAGCACGCTGTACGCCAGCATGGACGCGACGGGCACGGCAAACACCAACAGACCAATCGCCAGCCAAGGCTTGCGCCAGACCACAGTCGCACCGGAGGCTGCAGTGGTAGGCACCTGCACGGCAGGGGCAGACACATCTGCATCACCCACATCTGCGAGCAAGCGTTGCGAGAGCTCATCACGGGCAGCTTTGAGCTCTTCGTAGTTGAGGTTGCCCATCACGAATTCGCGGTCGAGTTCAGCCAGTTGGTCGCGGTACACCGCCGCGTTGGCTTTGGCAGGGTCATGGGCTGCATCGTCTTGACGCGCGGCCAAACGTGCCCCCATTTGCGAGCCCCGCCACAAAGCAATGCTCAACACCACGAGCACCAAGGCCATCAAAGCGATGGCGACATAAATAAAAGCGAGTGCGGGATTCACATCAACCTTTCAAGAGTTGCTTGGCGCGTTCGCGCGCTGCGTCGCTCAACGCGCCAGGTGCAGCCAAGGCACGGCGCTGACGCAAATACACACCCAAGAAGATGGCAGCGATCACCAGCAACAAAAACGGGCCAAACCACAACACCCACGTCAAAGGCTTGACCTCGGGGCGGTACAACACAAAGTCGCCATAGCGCGACACCAAGAAGTCTTTGACCTCTTGGTCAGACTTGCCTGCGCGAATCAGCTCACGCACTTCGTTGCGCAGGTCGTCGGCCAGCTCGGCGTGGGATGAGGCCAAGGATTCGTTTTGACACACCAAGCAACGNANCTCTTGCGAGATGTCGACCAANCGTGCTTCCAACTTGGGGTCTTCAGCCATGGGCAAAGCCTCACGGCCCATGCTCACAGATGCGAACAAAACGAGGCTTACCGCCAATGCGGCATTCAGAATCAAACGTTTCATGACTTGTTCAACTCCGAAATCAGGGGCAAGATTTTTTCGACCAGCAATGCAGGCGTGACAGCCCCCACAAACTTGTAGCGAATCACGCCCGCCTTGTCGATGACGTAGGTCTCTGGCACGCCGTACACGCCGTAGTTGATACCCACACGACCATCAAGATCCATCACGGAGGTCACATANGGATTACCGTGACGCTTGAGCCAGACTTGGCTGCGCTCACGCGCGAGTTTGAGCTTCTCGTCAAACGGCGATTTGTAAGCCGCGTCTTGCGGCTGAATTTCTTTGTAGCTCAAGCCCACGATGGGCACTTGGTTCTTTTCAGAAAACGCCACGAGCACGGGATGCTCTTCACGACAGGCCACACACCAAGTGGCCCACACATTGAGCATCCACACTTGGCCTTGCATGTCCACGGGTGAAAACTTGGCGTCTCCAGGCTCTAGGGTGAACAAGGTGAAATGCGGCGCAGGTTTGCCAATCAAGGGCGACGGGATTTCACGCGGGTCGCGCTTCAAGCCCACCGCCAAAAACACCACCAAGGCGATGAACAGCACCAAGGGGATCAAGACTTTTTTCATTTGCGGTATCTCCGGTCCAGCGCTGCCAACACGCCGCCCAACACCATCAGCAACACGCCGCCCCACAGCCACGGCACAAAGGGTTTGTAGTACACGCGCATGCTCCACTCGGTGCGTGCGTCGTCCAGCGGCTCGCCCAGCGACACNTACAAATCGCGCATGAAGCCCGAGTCAATGCCGGCTTCGGTCATGGCCATGGCCGATGAGAAATAGCGGCGCTTTTCAGGCTGCAAAATTTCAATGATCTTGTCGTCGCGCAACACTTGCACATCGGCACGCACAGCTTTGTAGTTGGGGCCGCGCACTTCGTCGAGAGAATTCAAGCGGAAGGTGTAGGGCGCGATGGTGACCACGTCACCCATTTTCATGCGCACATCGCGCTCGACTTCGTAGCACTTGACACCAGTGATGCCAATCACCAACACCGCCATGCCTAAGTGAGCCGTGTGTTGCCCCCAAAAAGATGCACCAATGCGGCCGGGCTTGCCGACGCGCTCAATGACTTGCTGGGCCGTGCCCAAAGCCACCCAACAGCCGAGAAACAAACCAAACGCTGCGCCCATCGACCAGCCACCCAACACAAAGGGCAACAACATGGCCAACGCCACCGCGCCCGCAAACGTCCAACGCAGTTTGTGGGCAATCTCGCGCACATTGGCATCACGCCAACGCGCCACTGAACCGGGCACCATCAAAAACACCGTGGGCACCAGCAGCGGCGCAAACACCGCATTGAAATAAGGTGGTCCCACCGACAGCTTGCCCATGTTGAGCGCATCAATGATGAGCGGGTAAATCGTACCCAGCAGCACCGCCGCCGTGGCCACCACCAGCAACACGCTGTTGGCCAACAAGAACGATTCGCGCGACACGAGCTCCATGCGGCCACCCAAGGCCACACGAGGCGCACGCCACGCAAACAGCGTGAGCGAAGCGCCCACCACCACAGCTAAGAAAATCAAAACGAATACGCCGCGCTTAGGGTCAGACGCAAACGCATGGACCGAAGTCAACACGCCCGAACGCACGAGGAACGTGCCGAGCAAGGACAAGGAAAACGCCGCAATGGCCAACAACACCGTCCACGCCTTGAAGCTGCCGCGCTTCTCGGTCACCATCAAGGAGTGAATGAGCGCCGTGCCGACCAACCAAGGCATGAGCGACGCGTTTTCAACCGGGTCCCAAAACCACCAGCCGCCCCAGCCGAGTTCGTAATACGCCCACCAAGAACCAAGACCAATACCAAAGGTGAGGAAGGTCCAAGCCACCACCGTCCAAGGGCGCGACCAGCGGGCCCACGCCGCATCCAAGCGACCGCTCATCAAAGCAGACACCGCAAACGCAAACGCCACGGCCATGCCCACGTAGCCCATGTAGAGCATGGGCGGGTGAATGACTAAGCCAGGGTCTTGCAACAAGGGGTTCAAGTCTTTGCCATCCAAAGCTGCTGGCAGCAAACGCTCAAAGGGATTCGAGGTAGTCAGGATAAACAGCAGGAAACCCACCGAGATCAAACCCAACACACCAATCACACGCGCCACCATGTCGAGTGGCAAGCTGCGCGAAAACACCGCCACAGCCACCGTCCACAAAGCCAGTAACAGCACCCATAACAAGAGTGAACCTTCGTGGCCGCCCCACACCGCTGCAAACTGGTAGGGCTTGGGCAGCAACGAGTTGGAGTGTTGCGACACGTAGAGCACCGAGAAATCGTTGTTCAAAAACGAAGCCGCCAAAGCACCAAACGCAAACGCCACCAACGCAAACTGCAAAGCTGCCGTGGGGCGCGCCAGCGATTGCAGCGTGACTTGGGTTTGCGGGTTGCGCACCAAAGTGCCTGCAATGGGCAGCACGCCTTGCATCACCGCCACCACGGCGGCCAGCATGAGTGCGAAATTACCGATTTCTGGAATCATGGGTTGCCTTTGGTGGGGGTCGGCGATTGCACAGACTTCGCCGCTTTGGCTGCTTCGGCTTCATCCATCGCATGTTGGGCTTCAGGAGGCATGTAGTTTTCGTCATGCTTGGCCAACACTTCGCTGGCCACAAACATGCCGTCGTCACCGAGCTTGCCCTGCGACACCACGCCTTTGCCTTCTTTGAACAAATCGGGCAACAGGCCCACATAGGTCACGGGCATTTCATGCACGGTGTCGGTGATGACAAAGCGCACGGTGTTGCCATCGCGCACCAAGCTGCCTTCTTTCACCATGCCGCCNGCNCGNAAGGTNCGGCCCTTGGGCGCTTCGCCCTTGCTCACTTGCGTAGGCGTGAAGAAAAACACCAAATTGCTTTGGAAGGCATTCAGCACAAACGCCGCTGCCGCACACAACACCACAATGCCAGCGGCAATCAGTGCAAATCGTTTGGTTCTTGGTTTCATCACATCAATTCTTCAACAGGTAATTGAGCCACAGCCTGCTCGGTTTTCAATTGATTCAGCACAAGGCGGTGCGCCCAACGGGCTTGCCACACTTCCACGGCCAACAGCAAAGCGGTCACGCCCACGCTGCCCCACACATACACGGCATAGCCGCCCATGGCCCAAAACTGGCTCCAGCTTTCCCACCTCATGGCTTCACCTCGTCAAGTTCGTGCACCCATGTGGCATGGCTCTCACGCTGCAAGATGAGCGTGCGCACGCGGTACAACACCAAGGCCACGGTGTAAAACCAAAACGCCAAGGCCATGAGCAACATGCTCCACAACATGATGGCAGCCATGCTTGAGCCTTGCGTCACCGACACCGAAGCGCCTTGGTGCAAGGTGTTCCACCACTTCACCGAGAAATAAATGATGGGCACGTTGATCGCACCCACGATGGCAATCAGTGCCCCAGCGCGGTCGCTGCGGCGTGTGTCGTCAATGGCCGAGGTCAGGGCGATGTAGCCGAGGTACAAGAAAAACAAAATCAGCTCAGACGTGAGGCGTGCATCCCACACCCACCATGCGCCCCACATGGGCTTGCCCCAAAGTGCGCCGGTCCACAGCGACAGAAACGCAAACAGAGCACCTGTGGGGGCCAAAGCGCGGGTCATCATGCCCGACAGGCGTGTGTTGAAGGTCAGGCCCAACACGCTCCAAAACGCCATGGCCAAGTAAATGACCATCGACATCCAGCTTGCGGGCACGTGCACGAAGATGATGCGATAGCCCTCGCCCTGCTGAAAGTC
>JGI25913J50563_1000142_pt1 | contig 12988 bp, 8 predicted proteins | sample LauGreSp1BDMLBSN_2_FD_50563 | JGI IMG/M metagenome (IMG submission 50563)
AGTGCGGCACAAACCGTTAGAAAATGGATACCAAAATGGCAAGAAAATCAAGATCCTAGCGGAAGAGCAAATGCGGCACACGTTCAAGCGGATACTGAGATTGCTAAAACCAATTGTACAGCATAATCGTGAGATTATATTGAAGTTTAGTTTGTTTGTTAAAAACACTTATCGAGAGGTAAGTGTTTTTTGCTTTTTTATTAAGATTGATTTTCCCTAAAATAAAACCTAGCTTTAAAATTATTAATATTTATTTATTAAAGGATAATGTTAATAACTTGCAGTATAAAATACGTAAAAGAACTTTGAAATCCTTCGTGATTTGATATATTTGCGTGTTATACAAAAAATACATTTTAGAATAAATTTATATGAGCGAAGAAATCAAAAAGAACAATTATTCAGCAGATAGTATTCAGGCATTAGAAGGAATGGAGCACGTAAGAATGCGTCCATCTATGTATATTGGAGATATTGGCGTAAGAGGTTTGCACCACTTAGTTTATGAAGTTGTAGACAACTCTATCGATGAGGCAATGGGAGGCCATTGTGATACTATTGGGGTGTCTATAAATGAAGATGGATCTGTTTCTGTAGAAGATAACGGTCGTGGTATTCCAGTAGATCTTCACAAAAAAGAAGGTGTTTCTGCTCTTGAAGTTGTAATGACTAAAATTGGAGCTGGAGGTAAATTTGATAAAGATTCTTATAAAGTATCTGGAGGACTTCACGGAGTTGGGGTTTCGGTAGTAAATGCATTATCGGAACATTTAACTGCTACGGTTCATAGAGATGGAAAAGTATACGAACAAGAATACGAAAGAGGAAAAGCACTGTATCCTGTTAAACAAATAGGGGAGACTACTAAAAGAGGGACTATTGTTACTTTTTTTCCAGATAGTACTATTTTCACGCAAACAATTGAGTTTTCTTACGATACTTTATCGGCAAGAATGCGGGAACTTTCTTTCTTAAATAAAGGAATCACAATTACTTTTACAGATAAAAGAGAAGTTGATAAAGACGGTAATTTTGTAAGTGAAATTTTCCATTCGGATGAAGGTTTGAAAGAATACATTCGTTATTTAGATGGTAATAGAGAGCCAATTATTTCTCACGTAATCTCAATGGATCACGATAAAGGAGAAATTCCGGTAGAAGTTGCTTTAATATACAATACTAGTTATACAGAAAATATTTTTTCTTACGTAAATAATATTAACACCCACGAAGGAGGAACGCATTTACAAGGTTTTAGAACGGGACTAACTCGATCTCTTAAAAAATATGCCGATGCCTCGGGAATGTTAGATAAATTAAAGTTTGAAATTTCTGGAGATGATTTCCGTGAAGGATTAACTGCGATAATTTCAGTTAAAGTTTCCGAACCGCAATTTGAAGGACAAACGAAAACCAAACTAGGAAATAGAGAGGTAGTTTCGCCAGTAAGTCAAGCAGTGAGTGAAATGATTGAGAATTATTTGGAAGAAAATCCAAACGATGCTCGTATCATTGTTCAAAAAGTAATACTTGCAGCGCAAGCACGTCACGCAGCTAAGAAAGCACGTGAAATGGTGCAGCGTAAAACGGTTCTTGGTGGTGGTGGATTGCCAGGAAAATTATCCGATTGTTCTGAACAAGATCCTGCACGTTGTGAAGTATATCTTGTAGAGGGAGATTCGGCAGGTGGAACAGCTAAGCAAGGTCGTGATAGAGCGTTTCAAGCTATTTTGCCATTGCGTGGTAAAATCTTGAATGTAGAAAAAGCGATGCACCATAAGGTATTTGAAAACGAAGAAATTCGAAATATTTTTACAGCACTTGGAGTAACTATTGGAACGCCAGAAGACAGTAAAGCATTAAATATTGAAAAATTACGGTACCATAAAGTAATTATTATGTGTGATGCCGATGTCGATGGTAGTCACATTGCAACCTTAATTCTTACCTTCTTCTTTAGATTTATGAGAGAATTAATCGAACAAGGACATATTTATATTGCAGCACCACCTTTGTATTTAGTTAAAAAAGGAAATAAAAAAGAATATGCCTGGAACGATGATCAACGCGATATTGCCAATGAAAAAATGGGAGGTAGCGCAGCGATCCAACGTTATAAAGGTCTTGGAGAAATGAATGCAGAGCAATTATGGGAAACTACAATGGATCCTAATTTTAGAACTTTGCGTCAAGTTACCATTGATAGTTTAGCAGAAGCAGATAGAGTTTTCTCAATGTTAATGGGCGATGAGGTTCCGCCTCGTAGAGAATTTATAGAGAAAAATGCTGTTTACGCTAACATTGATGCGTAATAATTTTTCCAAATATATTATGATAGGGATTTGTTTGATTTTTTCAGGCAAATCCTTTTCTCAATCTCCCCAAGCCCTTTCGCAAATAAGTTTGTTCTTAAACGATGCTGCTTTGTATTCGGATAAGTACATCACTCCAGCTACCGATGCGGCAGTTTATCAGTCGTCTGCTGGATGGATGAGTTCGCCTAAAAAACGAAAATTATTTGCAGTAACCCTAGGAGTATATGGAAATGCATTCATGGTCCCTAAAAGGGATAGAAGTTTTGATATTAAAAATTCTGACTTTTCTTTTTTTACTATTCAAAATGCCAATTCTGAGCCAGTTTCATCGGCAACTGTTGCAACAGCTTTAGGAAATGATAGCCAGTATTATTTAGTTGGACAATTAGATAGTAATAACCAAATTAATATGGAAACTCCCAAAGGAATAAACCAGGAGTCTATTGTTTATCCCTATTTGCAAGGATCTATTTCTTTGTGGAAAGGACTTGAAGTAGTTGGAAAATATTCTTCTAAAGTAAAATTAAAAAGAGGTAATTATCAAGTATATGGATTCGGATTAAAACACAATTTTAGCCAATACCTATCTTCGTTAACCAAACATAAAATTAATCTTGCNGCTTTAGTTGCTTTTTCAAAAGAAGATATTAGTTTCGATTTTTTAGATACCTATACTTCTTATGGAAATTTAGGTATCAATAGAATTACAGGTAAGGTAGAAACTAGTCAATTTCAAATTAGTGCATCCAAAGAATGGAAGAAATTTGAATTGATGCTTAGTTCGATAACTAATAGGAGTGACATTAAATATTTTTTAACGGGAGAAAAAGGACAAATTGAAGAAGTTATACCGGTACAATATATATTAAATGAAAAGCTTAAAGATATATACAAGACCAAATTTAATAGCATTTGGGAAATTTCGGGTAGATACCAATTTAACAAATTTTATGTGCAATCTTCCGTTGCTTTTGGTAAATTTGTAAACACAAACTTATCCGTACAATACGAATTTTAATTTTTTATAAATATAAATAACAACAAAATGAAAGTTACCATAGTAGGAGCAGGAAACGTAGGAGCTACATGCGCAGACGCTATTGCTTACAGAAGAATTGCGAGTGAAATCGTATTATTAGACATTAGAGAAGGTTTTGCAGAAGGAAAAGCATTGGACATCCTGCAAACCCAAACCACTTTAGGATTTAACACCAAAATGGTGGGAAGCACTAATGATTACTCTAAAACAGCAGGAAGTGATGTAGTTGTAATTACCTCTGGAATTCCTAGAAAACCAGGAATGACAAGAGAAGAGTTAATTGGAATTAATGCAGGAATTGTGAAAACAGTTGCTGAAAATTTATTAGCTCATTCTCCAAATGCAATAGTAGTTGTGGTTTCAAATCCTATGGATACTATGACTTATTTAACTTTAAAAGCTACGGGTTTACCAAAAAATAGAATTATTGGAATGGGAGGAACTTTAGATAGTTCTCGTTTCAAAACTTATTTGTCTTTGGCTTTAAATAAACCAGCTAACGATATTCAAGGAATGGTTATTGGTGGACATGGGGATACTACTATGATTCCGTTAACTAGATTGGCATCTTATAATGGCGTACCAGTTTCTCAATTTTTATCGGAAGATGAATTGACAAAAGTTGCTGCAGATACTATGGTTGGTGGTGCTACACTTACCGGTTTATTAGGAACTTCTGCTTGGTATGCGCCAGGAGCTTCCGTTGCTTTCTTAGTAGATGCTATTTTGAACGACCAAAAGAAAATGATTCCTTGTTCAGTACTTCTTGAAGGAGAATACGGACAAAGCGATATTTGTATCGGTGTTCCATGTATTATTGGAAAAAATGGAGTTGAAAAAATTGTAGATATTCAATTAAACGAAGAAGAAAAAGCAAAATTCGCTAAAAGCGCTGACGCGGTTAGAGCAATGAATGCCGATTTAAAATCGGTATTGTAATAATATAAAAGTATAATCTTTTAAAAGACTGCATTTTTGCAGTCTTTTTTTTGATATTAATGGGTAAATAATTTGTTAATCTTTAGGTAAATTATATATTTGCACGTTTCTAAAAACGTGTAGATCGTATTTTTTATTGATTTCATTTGATAATCAATAGGTTAATCTAAATTTACTGGTTTTTAAAAACACAACAAACAAAAATTAATTAATTTTTAGTAATAATGCAGAATAAAGGACTTATTAAATTTTTCGCAATTCTATTTGCATTGGTAAGTATTTACCAATTATCATTCACATTTATTTCAAATGGAATTCAAAATGATGCTAAAGCTTTCGCTAAAGGAAATCAACAAAAGGAAGTAGACTATCTAAACGATTTGAAAAACAAAAATGTTTTCAGTTTATTCGGCTTAGTAGACTATACTTATGCGGATGTAAGTGGAAAACAAATCAATAAAGGTCTTGACCTTGAAGGAGGTATCAACGTGATACTTCAAATTTCGGTTAAAGATGTTTTAAAAGGTCTTGCAAACGACTCTAAAAATCCAATTTTTAACAAATCGTTAGAAGATGCTAAAACTATTCAAAAAGGAAATCAATCTTATTTGGATGCCTTTTACGAAGCGTTTGAAGCAAATTCTAAAGGAACTGTAAAACTTGCAGATCCTAGTATTTTTGCAAATAGAAATTTATCCGATCAGATAAATTTCAATATGACGGATGCACAAACTAAAAAGGTAATCAACAAAAAAGTTGACGAATCTGTAGAAAGTGCTTTTGAAGTATTGAGAAAACGTATCGATAAATTTGGAGTTACCCAACCAAATATTGCTAAATTAGGACAAACTGGAAGAATTCTTGTAGAATTGCCAGGTGCTAAGGATGTGGATAGAATTAAACTTTTATTACAAAGAACAGCGCAATTAGAGTTTTGGGAAACTTATAAAATAGATGAAATTGGTAGCTTTTTAATGGCTGCTAACGATGTATTAAAAAAATCAGAAACTGCAGTTGCTCCTAAAGATGTAAAAACTGCTACTCCAGATTCGTTAACTGCGATGTTAACAGATAAATCTAAAGATACTGTTGCAGATAAAAAAGGAAGCAATCCAATTTTAGATAAATTTGTAGCACAAGGTGGTGGTCCTGTTTTAGGAATCGTTTCTGTAAAAGATACCGCTAAAATCAATTCTTATTTTAAAAGAGCTGATGTTCGTGCTTTAATTCCTGCAGACAAACGTTTTGTGAAATTTGTATGGGGAAAACCAACAACTACTAAAGACGAGAAAACTAAAAAAGATGTTGAAACTTTTGAGCTTTACGCTTTAAAAGGAAATAAAGATAATGCAGCTCCATTAAGTGGTGGTGTAATTACGGACGCTAGAGATACTTTTGACCAATTAGGAAAACCAGCTGTTTCAATGCAAATGAACGGTCAAGGAGCTAAAAAATGGGAAGAATTAACCGGAAACGCTTTCACTACTAAAGGGTATATTGCTATTGCATTAGATGATGTAGTTTATTCTGCACCAGGAGTTTCTTCTGGACCAATTGCAGGTGGAAGATCTGAAATTTCTGGAAACTTTGATGTTGCAGAGACTAAAGATTTAGCTAACGTGTTGCGTGCTGGTAAATTACCTGCAAGAGCAGAAATTGTTCAATCGGAAGTAGTAGGGCCATCCTTAGGAGAAAAAGCAATTCATGCTGGATTTATTTCTTCTATCGTAGGATTCTTATTAGTATTCTTGTGGATGGTATTTTATTACGGTAGAGCAGGTTGGTATGCTAATATTGCTTTATTAGTTAACTTACTTTTCTTATTCGGAATTTTAGCAAGTTTAGGTGCTGTATTAACTTTACCTGGTATTGCTGGTATCGTTTTAACTTTAGGTACTGCGGTAGATGCGAACATTATTATCTATGAAAGAGCTAAAGAAGAGTTGCGTGAAGGCAAAACTCTATCGGATGCTGTAAAAACTTCTTATGGATGGAAAGGTGCAATGCGATCTATTATTGATGCTAACGTAACGCACGTATTAACTGGAGCAATCTTATTTATATTTGGAACAGGACCAATCCAAGGTTTTGCTACTACTTTATTAATAGGTATTTTTACTTCATTATTTACTTCTATTTTCATTGCGAGAATTTTCATCGACAGAGATGTTGCTAATAATAAAGATTTAACTTTCTCTACACCATTAACAAAAAATTGGTTTACAGGATTCCATTTTGATTTCGTTGGAATGAAAAAATGGACGTACTTGTTTTCTTCTATTGTTGTAGTTGTAAGTTTAGTTTCTATTTTCTTTGTAAATGGATTAGATGAAGGTGTAGATTTTGTTGGAGGAAGAACTTTCCAAGTAAAATTTGAAAAAACAATAGAGCCAACTTTAATTTCAGAGGAATTATCTAAAGAATTTGGTACTGCGGTTGAAGCTAAAGTATTTGGTGATGACGATCAATTGAAATTGACTACCAAATATAAAATTAAAGAAGAAAGTGCTGGAGTAGATAAAGAAGTGAATGAGAAATTATTTAAAGTATTAGGGAAACATTATACTAATATGACTTATGATAAATTTATCAATTCTTACGATGGTAAACAATTAGGAGTATTGCAAGCGTCTAAAGTTGGTGCTGCAATTTCGGAAGATATTAAAACCAATTCTTACTGGGCAGTACTTGGTGCTATGCTAGTGGTAGGATTGTACTTAGTAATTTCGTTCCGTAAATGGCAATATTCTTTAGGAGCNATTGCTGCTGTATTTCATGATGTTATTTTTGTATTAGGACTTTACTCGTTATTATACAAAGTGATGCCTTTCCACATGGAAATGGACCAACACTTTATTGCAGCTATCTTAACCGTAATTGGATATTCTATGAACGATACCGTTATTGTATTTGATAGAATTCGTGAATTCCTTGGAGGTAATACAAAAGGTCACTTTAAAGATGTTGTAAACGCTTCTATTAATAGTACATTATCTAGAACATTAAATACTTCATTGATGATGATTTTAGTGTTGTTAACGATGTTCTTATTTGGAGGAGAATCCATTAGAGGATTTATCTTTGCAATGCTTGTAGGAATTATTGTAGGAACTTATTCGTCTTTATTTATTGCGACTCCAGTATTGGTTGACTCTATGACTAAAGGTGATATTAAAGATATTGAAGAAAGACATTTTAAATCTTAGTATTGATTTAAAACTTTATAGTTAAATATAAAACAGCAGTAAGCAATTGTTTACTGCTGTTTTTTTTATGTGTTAATTTTATAAACTAGTCCGATAATAAGAATTTAATATATTGAAGTTAAATTTTGCTTGAAAATTTCATATTCAGTAATTTTTTTCAATTTAAATGTGCAAATTTGCATATTCAAAAAAACTACCATGCCAAAGATCTCAAATAAAGGAAAACAGATGCCAGAATCACCAATTCGTAAATTGGTGCCTTATGCCGATATAGCTAAGAAAAACGGAAATAAAGTTTACCACTTAAATATTGGTCAACCCGATATTAAAACCCCTGAAGTAGCTTTAAATGCGGTTAAAAATGCAGATATAAAAGTGTTAGAGTATAGTCACTCTGCGGGTTTTGAAAGTTATAGAACCAAGTTGTCACAATATTACAAAACCCAGGGTTTACCTGTAGAAGTTGCTGATATCATAATTACTACTGGAGGTTCCGAAGCTTTACTTTTTGCAATGGGAAGTACTATGGACGAAGGAGACGAAATAATCATTCCTGAACCATTTTATGCTAATTATAACGGATTTTCTGTAGCATCGGGTGTGAAGGTGATTCCTGTAATTTCTACTATTGAAGATGGATTTGCATTACCACCGATAGCAGCATTTGAAAAATTAATTACACCACGAACCAAAGCAATCTTAATTTGCAATCCTGGAAATCCAACTGGATATTTATATTCACAAGACGAAATTCAACAATTGGCTGCAATGGTTAAAAAGCACGATTTATTTTTGATTGCCGATGAAGTATATCGCGAGTTTATATACGATCCAAAAGACAAACATTTTTCGGTAATGAATGTTCCTGGTATTGAAGAAAATGCTATCATGATTGATTCGGTTTCTAAAAGATACAGCATGTGTGGTGCAAGAATAGGATGCATCGTTTCAAAAAACAAAGAAGTGATGGCAGCGGCTATGAAATTTGCGCAAGCGAGATTGAGCCCTCCAACTTATGAACAAATTGCAAGTGAAGCAGCATTAGAAACACCACAAAGTTATTTTGACGAAGTAATTGAAGAATATAAAGAACGAAGAGATATATTAATTTCCGAATTACAAAAGATTGAAGGCGTTAAGGTTGGAATGCCTAAAGGTGCTTTTTACTGCATTGCACAACTGCCTGTTGCTAGTGCGGATGATTTTGCTAAATGGTTATTGGAATCCTACAATTTAAATGGGGAGACCGTAATGGTAGCTCCTGCAGCAGGATTTTATTCTACTCCTAATGTTGGATTGAATGAAGTGAGAATTGCTTATGTCTTGAAAAAAGAAGATTTAGTGCGTTCGGTTCACATTCTAAAAGCGGCATTAAAAGCGTATAATTCTAAATAAGATTTATTCATAAAAAAAAATAGCTCCAATTAATTGGAGCTATTTTTTTTACCTAATATTTTCAGAATAATCTTATTTTACTTCTTTAAATGCATTCTTTAATATATTACCCATACGTAATCCTGCAATTTGAATTTGACTCTTAATTAGTCTAGAATTAGCCTCTATGTAGGTTTCGCTAACTGGTTTGTTTACAGAATAAATCCCTTCTAAATAACTTCTAGATTCTTTTGCCCAATCCAATACGCTTCCTTGGTACAAACTATCCAATTGTTGTGTACTGTATTTTTTATATTTCAAACAGTCATTTAGCGTTATGTTTTTATATTCTATAATTCCATAATCCATTAAACCATGCAAATTGGTCCCTTTTGAATTGAAATTTATTTGAAAAGAGTTCCCGCCTTTGTCACTTCCATAACCAATGTGTAAAGGTTGGTGAAGATCTCCCATTAAGTGAAATAAGTAACAAATTTTGGTTTTAACTTCTTCTTTAGTAAAGTCTTTGTAGTGCTTTAAATCATTAATGGTAGAACTTAAAGCGTAAATAATGTTGTCGCAACAAGTCTCTTTAACAACTTCTTCTTTTTCAAAATTCACATAATGAAGTGGTTTTAGTTTGTCGTAGGCGTGGTCTTTTTTTATATCATCCATCCAAGTTGCTGCTTGTTCAATGGTCATTCCGTCTAGATAACTCAAAATTAGTTTTTTGGTCTTTTTATCCAATTGCTTGAAGGCAATTTCTGCAACAATTTCGTGTCCTTTTTCTCCCCAAGCGAAAACTTGTGATGGGATAGTTAGTAATATAAGCAATGCTAAAACAAGTATTTTTTTCATTTTAATTGGTAATTAATTTTATTTCGATTGGGGTTACTGTGCTACTTAAAAAGTAGTATTTATTTTACAATTTTTTTTTCAAAGATATTGTATGCTCTTGGTTTATTAAAACATAATAACATAATTTTTTGTTTTAATTCCATACTTCTAATAATTAGCAATAGATTTATAACTTACTACATTGAAAATTAATTTAAGTCAAGCATTATGAAAACTACCTTTTTTCTATTTCTATTTTTTCATTTCGGAATTAACTCGTAGGGTCAAAAAATAATTTCTGTAGGCTATGAAAACCAAGAAGGGTGGAGTAATAATTTCAAGAAACAGTTGATGTATTAATTAGATGCATTATCTGGGTGTTATTAATTCTTCTTGGATAAGATTTGCTGCTTTTCTTCGTTCTTTTGCAAAGTAGTCTGTGTTTTATTATATGTAATAGATATAATTTTATTGTTTTTTATGCGTAAACAGTTAATTAAACTTAAAATTTTGAACAGCCACGAAAGGTTCCTTTTTTGTTTTTCTTATTTTTCGAAATATTTATAAATAACTTTTATTTATTTAAGGTTTTTCAAACCTTTTTCAGGTAAAATTCCAAAGTATATTGCGATAATACTACTACAACACTTTGCAATTTCTTATTTTTGCAACGCATTAAGTAATTAATTTTTCTCCTATGAACCATACATTTTCTGACAGCAGCCAAATTGGAATTGTATCCACTTTTTCTGAATTGGTAACAACAGATTTTAAAGGAGAAACGAATGCCCTATGCTGGTACCGAAATTTGGAAGGTGATTTTAAAGAGATTGTAAGTAAGCTTCAATTAAAAGAAAATATAACAGAAGTGGAACCTCAAGACCTATTGGAACTCCAACTCTCCTACCAAGGAAGTATAGCCAGGGAAATTATCTTAAATGATTTTCGATTATTAGCAGATTTCGGAGCTTCTCCATCACTTAACTTAATTAAATGTTATGAACGAGATGAGGCATTCGACTACCTATCCACGGATGTGTATTCCTTTCATGTGGATCGATCGCCTATTGCAACGGATACTTTTTTATGTACTTATCACGGAGCGGCAAGTGATATTGTTGCTAATGAGCATGCGGAGCAAAAAATTCTAATTCCTGAAATCCGAGAAAAATTGGCTGCACTTCATGACGGTCCATCGGAGGAATTTGAAAACTTTTTGAAGGAAAATTATTTTGATTTGCATTATCATGTAAAACCCCATGTGGTGCCTACTAATTTAGGAGCAGGTCATCTTTGGCGCTTGGCGGTGGACCATCCAAAACAACAAGTGCCACCTTGTATTCACAGAGCACCTAATGAAAAGGATGGAGAATATCGTTTGTTGCTGATTTGTTAAAAAAGCTATTTCCGTCTTTAGGGATTAACCGAATTGAAAAAATAATGGTATTGTTTGCCTCGGCTAGTATTCGCTGTAGAATTATACATTGGATTACTTTTGTCGAAAAACCAGAGCTTTACATATTACTATCTTTTAACTTAAAATTAATAATCGTTTTTATTAGGTTCTAATCTTTAAAGAGTAATTTTATCTACTATGGAAAAGAATACTAATAAAGGATTTTTCTTTAAAAAATACGAAGCACCCAATCTATCCCCGTTTGATAAATTATTTGAAATTTTCAAAGAGTTAATCACTCATACCTCGGGAGATTTTGAGGAAGCTATTGATTGGTTACGGCAATTAGATGTAGAATATAAACTCACCGATGCCAATTATACCATTGATGATTTCATTGAAGATTTAAAGAAAAAAGGATACATTCGAGAGGAATTAAAAGACGATGGTACTTCTGGAACGGGTATTACCGCCAAAACCGAAAGAGCAATTCGCCAACAAGCTTTAGACCAAATTTTCGGTAACCTCAATAAATCGGGGAGTGGCAATCATAAAACTAAATTTTCAGGAAGTGGTGATGAGCAAACTGGTGAATTTAGAGCTTATAACTTTGGGGATTCTTTAGATACGATATCCTTAACGGAGAGTTTGCGCAATGCACAAATCAATAATGGAGTAGATGATTTTCATTTGACGGAGAACGATTTGGTGGTAGAAGATTCCCAATTCAAATCCCAAATGAGTACTGTATTAATGATTGATATTAGCCATAGCATGATTTTATATGGCGAAGATCGAATTACACCGGCCAAAAAAGTTGCCATGGCTTTGGCAGAATTAATTACTACACGTTACCCAAAAGACACTATTGATATTCTAGTTTTTGGAAACGATGCTTGGCCAATTGCCATTAAAGATTTACCTTATTTAAAAGTAGGACCTTACCATACTAATACCGTTGCAGGTTTGCAATTGGCAATGGACATGCTTCGTAGAAAGCGAAATACGAACAAGCAAATCTTTATGATTACGGATGGAAAACCAAGTTGCGTTCGTGAAAAAGACGGCACCTATTACATGAACAGTAATGGTTTAGACGAATACATTGTAGAACAATGCTACAACCAAGCGGCACAAGCCCGGAAATTGCATATTCCCATAACAACCTTNATGATTGCAAACGACCCTTATTTGCAAAAATTTGTCAACCGATTTACCGAAGCCAACCAAGGGAAAGCATTTTACACCGGATTAAAAGGTTTAGGTGAAATGATTTTTGAAGATTATGAAACCAATAGAAAGAAGAAAATTAAATAGATTTATAATTTAGAGCGCAGAATTTAGAAAATAGAATATATAAAATACTATGAAAGACCTAAAAACACTAGGAGAATTAAAACAATCGGGATACCAATCTAAAAGTATTAAAGACGAGTTGCGAGATAATCTCCGAACAAAAATAAAATCAGGAAAACCTGTTTTTGAAGGCGTTCACGGATTTGAAAATACAGTAATTCCCGAATTGGAACGCGCCATTTTATCCCGACACAACATCAATTTACTTGGACTTCGTGGTCAGGCAAAAACACGTTTGGCTCGTAAGATGATTGAATTGTTAGACGAATACATGCCAATTGTTGCAGGCTCGGAAATTAATGACGACCCGTTGCGTCCTATTTCAAGATACGCAATTGATTTAATTGCAGAAAAAGCAGATGCTACTCCGATACAATGGATTCATAGAAGCGAACGTTTTTTTGAGAAGTTAGCTACGCCAGATGTTACGGTTGCCGATTTAATTGGTGATGTGGACCCAATAAAAGCAGCCAATTTAAAATTATCCTATGCAGATGATAGAGTGATTCACTTTGGGATGATTCCA
>JGI25913J50563_1000143_pt1 | contig 12959 bp, 12 predicted proteins | sample LauGreSp1BDMLBSN_2_FD_50563 | JGI IMG/M metagenome (IMG submission 50563)
CCTTCAATTCGGTTACTTTCATAGGTGTATTCTAGTTCTAATGCTTGTACTATTCTTAAACTATCTAACTCACTAAATTTATTAAGAGTAGCCTTTAAAGCATCAATTTCATCAAGTATGGTTTTTAAGTTGTAAGAAATTATAGATTTCCGTGAGGTATAACTATTTTCAATAGTTTCTCTAACCATATCCATAGCTCTTAGCGTTAAATTATCATCGCCAATTTCATAAAGTATTCTTTCTTTTAGCCAAGTAACCATTAAGGTTTCGTAATCTATTTCTAAAACTTGTGCCAATTTAGCGACTTGGTCGCGGGTTGGTTTTCTAGAGCCATTTTCAAATTTACTAATCAATGCTTGATCAATACCAATAAGTTGCGCTAGCTCACGAGTTTTAATATTTTTTTGTTCTCTAGCATTTTTCAATAAGGCCTTCATCTTGATGACTTTTTTTTCTTGACTAATTTAGTCATAAATTTAAAATAAATAAACATTTTAAATTATTCTATCTGGTCTAATTAAATTCTTTCTTGATTCGCGCTAAGTCGCGTTTGGTGTCTTGTTCTTTTAAAGATTCTCGTTTGTCGTAGGTTTTTTTACCTCTGCAAAGTGCAATTTCAAGTTTTGCGAGACCTTTTTCATTGGTAAACAAACGTAGAGGAACTATAGTTAAACCTTTAGATTCAACACTTCTAGCAAGTGACTTTAGTTCTTTTTTATTCAATAAAAGTTTACGTTCGCTTCTTGATTTATGATTGAATTGATTTCCGAAAGCATATTCTTCAATATAGGTATTAATTGCAAAAAGTTCATTGTTACTGAATTCACAAAAACTCTCGGCAATTTGTGCCTTACCTAATCGTATAGATTTTATTTCAGTACCAGTTAATACTATTCCAGCAGTAAAGGTTTCGATTATTTCATAATCAAACCTAGCTCTCTTATTAAGTATGTTGGCAACTTTTATCATTAGAATGCAAAGGTACTAACAAATTAATGAAACAAAAAGTAATTTTTTTGTGAGAAAAAAGTTACAGAACATGATTAATATCACTTTTTAGATTAGCAATTGATAATACATTTGTACTATAAATTTAAAATTATATAAATTTAAAACCCCAAACAAAATGAAAAAAATTTTATTAGTTGTAGCTATCGCTTTAGGAACGTTAACTGCAAATGCACAAGACAAAAAAGAAAGTAAAGGATTACAAGGAGTATGGTGGGCTGCAGGTCAAGTATCGTTCTCATCACAAAAAACGGGTACTGCTAAAACAGATTCGAATATGATTTTACCAATTCTTGGTACTTTTGTATCCCCTTCTGTAACAGTTGGACTTGGAATAGGTAACATTGGTTCAAAAACTGTAAATGCTGCAGGTGTTACAACTGCAGAAGGAAACACATTTGTAGTTAAACCATTAATCAGAAAATACTGGAATGTTTCAGGAGGTTTGTTTTTCTATGGTCAAGCTGCTTTGCCAGTATTAATGGGTAAAGATAAAATAACTGAAGGAAAAACTTCTTCTGTAGCTCTTGAATTGGCTCCTGGTTTTGACTATGTTGTAAACAAATGGTTAACAGTAGAAACTTCCTTTACAATTTTCAATGTTGGTTCTTCTACTTCTACACCTAAAGTTGGTGATAAAACAACAACATTTAATTTCAATGCAAACCCAATGAATTCTGTTGCTGACAGACAAGTTGGAAACTTGCAAGTTGGAGTAAAATTCTTATTCTAATAAAAAAGTTTATTGGTTAGTTCCGAGTAAAATCGGATGAAAAGGTCATCATTTCATAGTGGTGACTTTTTTTTATGTGTATATTTGTCACATGGAAAACAACAAATCAAAAGATCCATTACACGGAATCACCCTACAAAATATTCTAGAACAACTAGTGCTTTTTTATGGGTTTGACACTTTAGGGGAGCTAATTAAAATTAAATGTTTTACAGATAACCCAACGATGAAATCGAGTTTAAATTTTCTTAGAAAAACCGATTGGGCTCGCAAGAAAGTAGAAGATTTATATATTAGAACTTTACCGAAATTATCTAAAGATTAGTATTTATCTTTTAAAATTTCTTTTTAAAATAGAATAAATTACGGTATCCCAAAACTTGCCATTCCATAATTCATTTTCAATAATATGCGCTTCTTTTACAAAGCCATTTTTTTGTAAAACCCTTTCCGATGCTTTATTATCTGGATCAATAATAGCTTCAATAGAATGCATTTGCAAATCCTCAAATCCATATTCTAATACAACTTTAATGGCTTCGGTTACAATTCCTTGTCCGTTGTATTGCGGCAAAATCATATAGCCAATTTCACAGCGGTGGTTTTCGGGTTGAATTCTATAATGTCCAATAACCCCAATTAATTTTGTACTTCCTTTTAAAGTAATCGCCCAATTAATACCCTCATTATTTTTGATTTTATCATCAATCATCTTAAAATGCGCCAATGCTTCTTCTTTGGTTTTTACTAATGGTCGAGGAATGTACTTCATCGTTTCTGGATTACCACGAAGTTCCATAATTTCAGAAATATCTGTTTCCGCAACTCTTCGCAACAATAGACGTTCCGTTTCTAAATTTTTAAAGGGATGAAAATTGATTTCTAGCATTTGTGATTTTTCAGTTTTTATAAAATTTCAATAGAAAATAGGCATTCGTAATTTGTTTTTTTATTAACAATTTGGATGCCATCTTTTTCTAAAAGATTTCCTTTAGTATGTACCGTATCCGAATATCCTAACCATGGTTCAATACAAATAAAAGGAGCTCCCACTTTAGTCCAAATTCCAAGATTATTAAAATCCTTAAAAATCACCTTTAACAATGGTTTATTTTCATCTAAAATAGTAATTTCTTTAGATTGCAATGTTTTCATAATTAAGGCATCGTTTTCAAAAGTAGCATACTGTAACGGTAATTTTTTATCCTCTAAATTTATTTCAAATTTTGAGTCCGATACCAAATCGTTTTCTAAAGTATGACAAGTTAGGGTTTCTTGTGCTTCAAATTCTAAAGAATAACTTTCAAAATTCTTAGGTAAAGCAAACGCTGGATGCGCTCCAATAGAAAATGGTATTGCAACTTTATCTTTATTAATTATAGTGTATTTTATCTCTATTTTGGTTTCTGTAAGTGTGTAGGTTAAATGCAATTCAAACTCAAAAGGATATACTTTTTTAGTTTCTTCTGATGCTTTTAATGAAAATACTGCTTGGTTTTCAGAGGATTGAATTATTTCAAAATTAAGGTCTCTTGCAAATCCGTGACGGGATAATTTGTATTCTTGATCTTTGTAAGAATAAGAATTGTTTTTCAAGGTTCCTATAATTGGAAATAGAACAGGGGAGTGCTTTCCCCAATACTTTGGATCGCCTTCCCAAATGTATTCTTCATTAGTTTTTATAGATTTTAAAGAAAACAATTCGGCACCTTTAGAATAAATTTGAGCTGATATATAAGAATTGGAAATGGTTACTGACATTAATTTATGAAAATTTTAGTACGTATTAATAGTGCAGTGTAAATATATTTATTAATTTTATTCAAACCAATAATAAATAAATAAAAACTAATATGAATTTACAATTTGAAATTATAGAAAAAGAAAATATTCCTCAATTAGTTTTTCCAAATGAAGAAGTACTTCAAGATAGTGAAGCTATTAATGAACGATTTTCTGATTTGAATCGAGCCTTATCGTTAGGAAATTTAGAACATTCTAAAATTAAAATTTATTTTGAAGACGATCAATCTAGGAAAGTTGTGGAAACCACAGTTTGGGGATTAACGGATCTTAGAGTAATTTTAAAACAAGGAAATGTTATCCCAATTAACAGAATTCACAAATCGGTGTAACAATTAACAATTTATTTAGACATATTGATATGCTTTTGTGAAAACTGAAGCATTTTTTTCTTTTATTTGTTTTATCAATTAACCAATTCCAGTTTATGAAAAATTTTTTCACTAAAGCCTTTACCTTAAGCGCTTTGTTATTTGGATTTTCTTCTGTACTTGCACAAGAAGTTAAGCCACCATCGAACTATAATTATAATGAAACGTTCGCAAACAATTTTTATACTAAAAATGCTACTGATACTCGTTCAGCAAGTGGTCAGCCCGGTGCAAAATATTGGCAAAACAGAGCCGATTATTCTTTAACGGCTTCTCTTAACGACCAGACCAAAGAAATAATTGGTTCTGAAATCTTGACTTACACCAACAATAGTCCAGATAAATTAGGATTTTTGTGGATGAATGTAGATCAAAATTTATTCAAAAAAGATTCTCGTGGAAATGCTATTATCCCTTTAAAAGGAAGTAGAAATGGTGCCAAAGGTCAAGATTTTGACGGAGGTTTTAAAATTAAATCCATCAAAATCATAACTTCTGTTGGAGGAAAATCGGTTGAAAAAGAGGCCACTTTCACGGTTGTGGATACTCGTATGCAAATAGATCTTCCACAAGATTTAAATGGTAATGGAGCTTCTGTTAAACTTAAAATTGAATTCTCTTTCGTTTCTCCAGATTATGGATCGGATAGAATGGGAGTTGTAGATACTAAAAATGGTAAAATTTTTACCATTGCACAATGGTATCCAAGAATGTGTGTATATGACGACGTTCGTGGTTGGAATATTAGTCCCTACCTTGGTGCAGGTGAATTTTATTTAGAATATGGTGATTTTGATGTTGCCATTACGGTTCCAGCGAGCCATATTGTAGTATGTTCTGGTGAATTACAAAATCCTACCGAAGTATATACAGCAGAACAACAAAAACGTTGGGCAACTGCTAAAAATAGTGATAAAACGGTTATGATTCGTACTGCTGAGGAAGTTACAAATGCTGCTTCGCGTCCTGCAGGAAAAACTACTTTAACTTGGAAATTTAAAATAAAAAATTCTCGTGACGTTTCTTGGGCATCTTCAGCTGCATTTATAGTAGATGCTGCACGTATTAATTTACCAAGCGGTAAAAAATCTATTGCAATTTCTACTTATCCAGTGGAATCCGATGGGCAAGCAGCTTGGAGTAGAGCTACTGAATATACTAAAACTTCAGTTGAAAATTATTCTAAAAGATGGTTTGAATTTCCTTATCCAGCAGCTACTAACGTAGCAGGAAACGAAGGTGGAATGGAATATCCTGGGATTGTTTTTTGTGATTTAAATTCAAAAGGAGCAGAACTTTGGGGAGTAACCGATCACGAATTTGGTCATGGTTGGTACCCAATGATTGTTGGTTCTAACGAGCGTTTATTTGCTTGGATGGATGAAGGATTTAATACTTTTATCAACGGAATTAGTTCTCAAGATTTTAATAATGGTGAATACAAACAACCAACCCCAAACATGCACCAATCTGCAGAGATGTTGACTAATCCAGATATGGAGCCAGTAATGGCGGCGCCAGGAAATTTAAAAGAAGCTAATCTTGGTATATTAGCCTATTACAAACCAGGTTCAGGATTGGATATGTTGCGAAATAATGTGCTTGGGAAAGAGCGTTTTGACAAGGCCTTTAGAACTTATACCGAGCGATGGGCGTTTAAACACCCTATGCCAGACGATTTCTTTAGAACAATTGAAAATGTTGCAGGGGAAGATTTAGGTTGGTTTTGGAGAAGTTGGTTTATGAACAATTGGAGTTTAGATCAAGGAGTTTCTAAAGTTAAATATGTTAAAGGAGATGCTAAAAATGGGGCTCAAGTAACAATTGAAAATTTAGATAAAATGGTGATGCCAGTTGTGGTAGAAATTAAAACAAAAAGTGGTGCAGTTTCTAGAAAATCACTTCCAGTAGAAATTTGGGAACGCAATAAAGAATGGACATTTAAGGTAGATACTAACGAAGAATTAGATTCTATTACTTTGGATCCAGATAACACTTTGCCGGATAGCAATCCAGAAAATAACGTTTGGACTTTATCTAAAAACGGAATAACCAAAACCGAATCTTTAGCTTCTTATTTGGGAGCCTTTTCAAGTGCTAAATTGCCAATTAAGATAAACTTTACTGAAGAAGATGAAAGTTTAGTGATCAATTCACCAGGACAACCTGAAACACCTTTAGATAATAAAGGTGCAGGGAAATTCACTATGGCTCAAGCTGGATTGACCATTCAGTTTAATGAAACTAAAGATGCTTTAACACTTAGTATTGGTGCTCAAAGTTTTGAATTTACTAAAGATAAATAAAAGACATTTACTACATAAGAAAAGGCACGCTTACTAGCGTGCCTTTTCTTATGTAGTAAATTCTATTTTTTTTTCAAAATTAGCGCACTTATTAAAGCGATTGCTAACCCCATAGGTAAAATTTCCATCATCGTTAGTAGAATAATTAACAATGGATTTTTATACATTTCTTTATACGTTTCCATTTTTGCAGTTGTAGCTACTAATTCTTCAGGTTTGGTGTTTGCCAATTCCGATTGGGCATATTTTTCAATAAAATCTGGAAAAAATATATAATATTCAATTAACCAAACACCAACATAAATAGCAGAAATCAATATGGCAATTAAAGAGCCAACTTGAAATGCTTTGCCAAAAGAAAGCGAACCATTCGCTGTTTTTTTTCGGTATGCTTCAATTCCTAAATAAATGAAAACAAACGCAAGCAGCATTCCACCAAATCCTAATGAATAACTTGGTTCAAATCCCTTTGGATTGTAGTAACACATATATGTCCCAATGACCATAGAGGTGGCTATAATGAGCCCACCTATAAGTCCGTTTTTTAGAATAATATTTTTCATGAAAATTAGTTTGATTAATTTTCAAATTTAGTAAAATTAATTTTGGAACATAATTTAACTTTCACGAATCATTGTTGCCAGATAATACTAACTATTTACGGGTTAATACATATAAATTGAAGCAACTAATTATCACAATGCGCAGTTTTGCAATGTTTTAGTTGAAAATGTTACTTCGTATCTTGATGAGCAATATAGAATCATTATGTTGCTTAATATTACTAATAATTGTCTAAAATACATTAATACCAATGACTACTAAAGTTTAGTAATTTATAATAACTTTTTTAATTTAGCTGTTTAATATAAAAGAAACCATTATTTCCGTATTTAATAGTTTTGAAATAGGACAATTAAGTTCCGCATCTTTTACTAATTTACTAAAGGTTTCTTGTGTAATTCCACCTACTTTAGCTATTAATTCAAGATTTGAAGCTGTTACAGCTCCGTCGTCTAGAGTTATTGTTGCTTTAGTTTTTAATTCTTCTGGAATAAATCCAGCCTCTTGAAGATTAAAGGCTAGTTTCATAGTAAAGCACCCTGCATGTGCTGCTGCAATTAGTTCTTCTGGATTAGTTCCAATTCCATCTTCAAATCTTGACCCAAATGAATATTGCGCAGCATTCAATACGGTACTTTGAGTAGTCAAATTACCTTTTCCATCTTTTCCTGTACCGTTCCATACGGCTGTAGCATTTCTTTTCATACCTAAAATTTTAGTGAATACTAAAGTTAAGCATAAAAAGAATAGATCTGTAGTAAGGTTTAGTTAATTCTTTACATAAAAAAAAGCCTAACAAATTTTTAAATCCGTTAGGCCCAATATTTGTGTAAGGAATGTTTAATTATTCAATTCTAATTCATTTTGATTTCTAAATACTAATTGACCATCAAAACTATCTAATAAAATAATACTATCGGTAGTAACTTTACCTGCAAGAATCTCTTTAGAAAGTTGGTTCAACACTTCCCGTTGGATAACCCGTTTTACAGGTCTTGCGCCATATTCTGGGTCGTATCCTTTTGTAGATAAGTAATCTATTGCTTCTGGTGTAGCATCCATCGTAATATTTTGATGTGCTAGCATTTTAATTATTCCTTTCAATTGCAAACCAACAATCTCTTTTATGTTGGCAGAGGTTAAAGGCGTAAACATTACAATTTCGTCAATTCTATTAATGAATTCCGGTCTAACGGTTAGTTTTAATATTCCTAAAACTTCAATTTTAGCGGCTTCGGTTGCAGCTTCTACACCACCTTTTAAGTTTTCAAATTTCTCTTGAATTATACTACTTCCTATATTGGAAGTCATTATAATAATTGTGTTTTTAAAATCTGCAACCCGACCTTTATTATCGGTTAATCGTCCTTCGTCCAAAACTTGTAACAGAATATTAAAAGTATCGGGATGTGCTTTTTCAATCTCGTCCAACAAAATTACGGAATAGGGTTTTCTTCGCACGGCTTCGGTTAATTGTCCACCTTCATCGTACCCAACATATCCCGGAGGTGCTCCAACTAAACGGCTCACACTATGGCGTTCTTGGTATTCACTCATGTCAATACGAGTCATAGCATTTTCATCATCAAACAAATATTCGGCTAATGCTTTCGCTAATTCGGTTTTACCAACACCTGTAGTTCCTAAGAAAAGAAAAGTTCCAACTGGTTTTTTCATGTCTTGTAATCCTGCACGGCTTCTGCGAACTGCATCGCTTACGGCTTCAATTGCTTCTTCTTGACCAACCACACGATGGTGCAATTCATCTTCTAGTTTCAGGAGTTTTTCTCTTTCTCCTTGTAGCATTTTCATAACAGGAATACCAGTCCATTTTGCAACTACTTCTGCAATATCTTCGCGAGTTACTTCTTCTTTTATCAACGAAGTTCCGGATTGATTTTCTGCTAATTGGGTTTGTAAAACATCCAAACGTTCTTGGGCATCTTTAATTTTTCCGTAACGTATTTCGGCTACTTTTCCATAATCACCATCGCGTTCGGCCCGTTCAGCATCCATTTTGAAATCTTCTATTTCTTGCTTAATCGCTTGAATAGTATCAACAACCTCTTTTTCCGATTTCCATTTGGTGAAAATCTCGTTGCGATCTTCTTTTAAATTTGCCAAATCCATTCCGAGACCTTTTAGTTTGTTTTCGTCTTTCTCTCGTTTGATAGCTTCAATTTCAATTTCCAACTGCATGATTTTTCTGTCCAATACATCCAATTCTTCGGGTTTGGAATTGATTTCCATACGCAGTTTAGACGCAGCTTCATCCATTAAATCAATCGCTTTGTCTGGAAGGAAACGATTGGTAATATAGCGTTGCGATAATTCTACCGCAGCAATTATAGCATCGTCTTGAATACGTACTTTATGGTGGGTTTCGTATTTTTCTTTAATTCCACGGAGGATAGAAATCGCACTTTCGGTATCTGGTTCTTCTACCATTATTTTTTGAAAACGACGTTCTAATGCTTTGTCTTTCTCAAAATATTTTTGGTATTCGTCTAAGGTTGTTGCACCTATAGCACGAAGTTCGCCGCGAGCCAAAGCAGGTTTTAAAATATTAGCAGCATCCATAGCGCCTTCGCCACCACCAGCACCAACAAGTGTGTGTATTTCATCAATAAAAAGCACAATATCTCCTTCGGCAGAAGTAACTTCTTTTACAACGGCTTTCAATCGTTCTTCAAATTCTCCTTTATATTTTGCACCAGCAATTAAGGCTCCCATGTCTAAAGAAAAAACTATTTTATCTTTAAGATTTTCAGGAACATCGCCATCTACAATTCGGTGTGCAAGACCCTCTGCAATGGCAGTTTTACCAACCCCAGGTTCTCCAACTAACATTGGATTGTTTTTAGTTCTTCGGGTTAGAATTTGCAAAACTCTACGAATTTCTTCATCTCTTCCAATTACAGGATCTAGTTTTCCATTTCTAGCCAATTCATTCAGGTTTTTGGCATATTTATTTAAAGCATTATAAGTTTCCTCTGCGGATGCCGAAGTCACTCTTTCGCCTTTACGCATTTCGGTAATAACGGCTTCCAATCCTTTTTCAGTAACACCTTGATCTTTTAAAATCTGCGCAACTTTACTTCTCGATTTGAAAATGGCTAATATTAAATGTTCTATTGAAACAAATTCATCGTTTCGTTTTGTAGCAATTATTTCGGCTTCGTTCATAGCAGTAGAAGCGTCGCGCGAAAACATGATTTCTCCTCCTGTTACTTTAGGGAAACTTTGAATAGTGCTGTCTAGTATTTTTTTGAAAAGCTCCACATTTACGTTAAGTTTTTTCAAAATAAACGGTGTAACATTTTCGTCAACCTCTAAGATTCCTTTGAAAATGTGTTCGTTTTCGAGCTGTTGTTGTCCAAAACCTTGTGCAATTTGCTGTGCTTTTTGCAAAGCTTCTTGCGATTTGATTGTAAATTTATTTATGTTCATTTCTACTATGTTTATAGTTTGAATTTGATTTTAAAAAATTGTACTAATTAATTCTATAACTACTATCTTTGAAAAGACTTAAACAATATGTGTTCCAANACTAATTTCTAGACAAAGTGGCTTATTTAAAAGGGGTTACCAACATAAAGTTACGACAAAAAGTCTTAATAAATGACAAATTATGAGTTTATTTGATAAAATATTTGGAAGTTCCGAAGAAGAAAATAAAGATTCTAAAATAGGATGGAAGCAATTAACCGATTTAGGGCAGCTTAATGAAATTTTAGAAATTTCTTATGAAAAGCCTGTAGTTATTTTCAAACATAGTACGCGTTGTAGTGTAAGCAGAATGGCCCTTCGTCATTTTGAAAGTGAATTTGATTTAGAAGGAAAAGTAACTCCTTATTTTTTAGATTTATTGAACCAAAGAGCTATTTCTAACGAAATTGCTACTAAATTTGAAGTGGAACACCAATCACCACAATTACTATTAATTAGTAAAGGAAAATGTATTTATGATGCTTCCCATAATGCTATTGAAGTAGAATCAATACATCGTTATTTATAATAATCTTTTAAGAATATATAAAAAGCAAAAAACGCATTTGAAATTTCAAATGCGTTTTTTATAACTAGTTTATTTTCTCAATTTATTCTGATTAAGAATTTCTTTCAATTTTGCTTTTAAATCTTCTCCAGTGTCATAAATCATTTGCTCATTACTAGGAAATGGAGCGGATCTTTTGTCGAAATAACTTAAATAATTGTCGTCACAAGCTAATTTATCTCCGCTGTATTTAGAATAAATATTTTCAAAAATAAATTCGCTTACAATTGGAAAAGTATTTAATAACTGATTAGTATTTAAATCAATATAGTCAATTTTGGCTGTTACTTGAGCCGATTTAAATTGTCTGGATTCAAAAATAGTTGCTTTGATAGTTTTAAAATTATCTACTCTAACTGGAATTCCTTTGTCATCTTTTACCGGATTTCCGTTAGCGTCTAATAATGGCTTGGTGCCATCTTTAACTTGCTTTTCTTTATAAAATTCTTTCTCTTTTATTTGCTCTGGAGATATATTTATTTCTCTAAAATTCACAATTAGTCCATAGTCATAAGTAATTCCTTTAACGCGATTATTGTGGTAAACTGTCCAATTATCGTTCAGTCCAAAAGTGCTAAAATCCAGTAAATCATTTTGCAAACGAACTGGAATTACCATATTGGTTTCATTTTTAGTATAAACATTTACATAATCCGTTCCTTTTTGTTTTGCAAGAACCATAAGGCTAGTAGCATCTTTGTAATTAGGATTCAATCCGTTTAAATAAACCAAATCGTCATAAGCACGACGGAAATTCATTTTGTCTTTGGTCATCAAGAGTGCTTTGCAATTTTCGTATAGATATTTAGACAAAGCATTTTTACTACTAATTATTTCATTCGAATAATCTTCAAAAGGAAAAATTGCATTCCGATTTTCCTTTATTAATTTTAATGGAAGCACTGGTTTTATTAACTCTTGACGATCGTTTAATTGAATGTAAGAATTATAAATTTTCTCAATAGTATTCGGATTGGCATCTTTAACCCATATATTAATATTTTGTAAATCTCGTTCTTTTGCTTTCGCAAATGCTTCTTCTAAAAGATAGATATACTCTTGTTTTCCCTTTGCCTCCTTACGGTTTCTTAATCCTTGGACTGCATTTTGAATGGCAGCATCATAATCGCCAGATGTTAAAGATTGTCTGGTTTGTTTTACTCCACAAGAAGAAATGGAAATAAAAGCGATTATTAGTAAAGTAATTTTCTTCATACTATTTAGTTTTAGGCTTACTATTTTGAACAATACAAATAGTAAGCCAAAAATTAGTTATGCTTTATTTTCTTACAAATGGAGGTAATAGTTTTGAAGAAACTTCCCCAAAACCAATACGAATAGAACTATTTTGGCAATGCCCTTTTATAATAACCGTATCATTATCATTGATGAATTTACGTTCGGAACCATCTTTCATTTTAATAGGATTTTTTCCTCCCCAAGTTAATTCCAACATCGATCCAAAACTATCTTCTGTAGGTCCTGAAATGGTTCCTGATCCCATCATGTCTCCCGAATTTACTCGGCATCCATTAGAAGTATGGTGCGTTAGTTGCTGCGACATCGACCAATACATATATTTAAAATTCGATTTAGAAACCAACGAAGGTTCTACATTTTCAGGTTTTATATAAACTTCCAAATTAATGTCGAAAGCATGTTTTCCTTTTTGTTGTAAATAGGGTAGTGGCGTAGGCTCTTGTTTAGGCCCTTTGGTTTTGAAAGGCTCCAATGCATCCATCGTTACAATCCAAGGAGAGATGGACGATGCAAAGTTTTTGGCTAAGAAGGGTCCTAGAGGCACGTATTCCCATTTTTGAATATCTCTAGCGCTCCAATCGTTTAATAAAACCATTCCGAAAATATAATCTTCCGCTTCATTAATTAATATGTTTTCTCCCATCACATTTACATCGGTAGTAATGAAAGCAGTTTCTAATTCGAAATCTACTAATCTTGAAGGCCCAAAAACAGGAGAAGTTTCGCCATTTGGCAAGGTTTGCCCCATTGGTCTATGTACTGGAATTCCCGATGGAACTATTGTAGAACTTCTTCCGTGGTATCCAACTGGAATGTGAAGCCAATTGGGTAACAAAGCATTTTCGGGATCCCGGAAC
>JGI25913J50563_1000147_pt1 | contig 12876 bp, 10 predicted proteins | sample LauGreSp1BDMLBSN_2_FD_50563 | JGI IMG/M metagenome (IMG submission 50563)
AAGGCTGGCGCACGCTTCACCGACCCGCACGAAGCAACGGTCAACGTGCTGGCGCAAGGCTTGTTAGACCTTGGGCTTTTGAGCAAAGCCAAGCACGGCAACGCGCAAGACGTGATTGAAAAACGCGCCTATTTCCCCTTTTACATGCACCGCACCAGCCATTGGCTGGGGATGGACGTGCACGACTGCGGCAGCTACGTGGAGCCCACCGAGTTGGGCCAAACCAGCGAGCGCCAAGACCCACTTTCGGGCGAGACCCTCGTCAACCGCCCCAGCCGCATCTTGCGCGAGGGCATGGTGCTGACGATTGAGCCGGGCTTGTATGTGCGCCCTGCGGATGATGTGCCCCAAGCGTTTTGGAACATCGGCATTCGCATTGAGGACGATGCGATCGTGACGGCAAAAGGCTGCGAGCTCATCAGCCGTGGTGTGCCGGTGGTGGCGGATGAAATTGAAGCGTTGATGCGCGGTTGATGCCGCATGCCCACTTAAGTAGTCTTTTGCGAATAAGTAAAAACCATCGCGACTTGCGTAAGCACATCCACGCACAAGGCATCAGAAACACAGGCCTAAAATGAAATGAGAAGCCAAGGCGGTGTGCTTTTGCAAGCACAGCCGCCTTTTGCATAACAAGGAGATTTCTATGAGTTCCAACGCTTCCCACAACAGCCCCGAGGCTCGCGCCGAATTGCGCCGCGCAGCCCTTGAATACCACGAGTTCCCGACCCCCGGCAAAGTCTCGATTCAAGCCACCAAGCAACTGGTCAACCAACACGATTTGGCCTTGGCTACTCGCCTGGCGTGGCGGCTCCTTGCGAAGAAATTGTCAAAGATCCGAACAATGCGTTCAAGTACACCAGCCGTGGCAACTTGGTGGCTGTGATCACCAACGGCACCGCCGTGTTGGGCTTGGGCGACATTGGCCCATTGGCCTCTAAGCCGGTGATGGAGGGCAAAGGCGTTTTGTTCAAGAAGTTCGCGGGCATTGACGTGTTCGACTTGGAAATTGACGAGAAGAACCTCGACAAGTTGGTCGACATCATTGCGTCACTCGAGCCCACTTTTGGCGGCATCAACCTTGAAGACATCAAGGCGCCTGATTGCTTCTACGTCGAGCGCAAATTGCGCGAGCGCATGAAAATCCCCGTCTTCCACGACGACCAGCACGGCACCGCCATCACCGTGGGCGCAGCGATTTTGAACGGCCTCAAGGTGGCTGGCAAAGACATCAAAACCGTCAAGCTCGTCACCTCAGGTGCGGGTGCTGCGGCTTTGGCTTGTTTGGGCTTGTTGCTCAAGATGGGCATGCCACGCCAAAACATTTACGTCACCGACTTAGCAGGCGTGGTCTATGAAGGCCGTACCGAGTTGATGGACGAAGACAAGATTCAATTCGCCCAAAAAACAGATGCGCGCACGTTGAGCGACATCATCGAAGGCGCAGATGTTTTCTTAGGCTTGTCCGCAGGCGGCGTGCTCAAGTCAGAGATGGTCAAGAAGATGGCGGCTAAGCCCATCATCATGGCTTTGGCCAACCCCAACCCTGAAATCACACCTGAAGAAGTGAAGGCTGTGCGTGACGACGCCATCATCGCCACGGGTCGCAGCGACTATCACAACCAAGTGAACAACGTGCTGTGCTTCCCCTACATCTTCCGCGGTGCGTTGGATGCAGGCGCCTCCACCATCACCGACGAGATGGAAATTGCGGCGGTGTACGCCATCGCCGAATTGGCACAAGCTGAGCAAAGCGAAGTGGTGGCCGCCGCCTATGCGGGCGAGAACTTGGCCTTTGGCCCTGAGTACCTCATCCCCAAGCCGTTCGACCCACGCTTGATGATGAAGATCGCGCCTGCTGTGGCCAAAGCCGCCGCAGACAGCGGCGTGGCCACGCGCCCGATTCAAGACATGGACGCCTACATTGAGAAGCTGCAAGGCTTTGTCTATGCATCGGGCTCCATCATGAAACCGATTTACGCAGCCGCCAAACGTGCCAGCAAAAAGCGCGTGTGTTTCGCCGAGGGCGAAGAAGAACGCGTGTTGCGTGCCGTGCAAATCGTGGTGGACGAAGGCTTGGCCAAGCCCACCTTGATCGGCCGCCCCGCGGTGATCGCCCAGCGCATCGAAAAATTCGGTTTGCGCCTCAAAGAAGGCGTGGACTACCAAGTGGTCAACGTTGAGCAAGACCACCGCTACCGCGATTTTTGGCAAACCTATTACAAGATGACCGCTCGCAAAGGCGTGACCGAGCAGTTGGCCAAAATCGACATGCGCCGTCGTTTGTCGCTCATTGGCACCATGATGTTGCACAAAGGCGAAGTGGACGGCCTGATCTGCGGCACTTGGAGCACGCCCCTGACGCACTTGAAATACGTGGATGAAGTCATCGGCAACCGCCAAGGCGTGAGCACCTATGCCGCGATGAACGGCCTGATCTTGCCCGATCGCCAAGTGTTCTTGGTCGACACGCACATCAACTACGACCCAACGGCCGAGCAATTGGCAGAGATCACCGTGATGGCGGCGGAAGAAATGCGCCGCTTTGGTATCCAGCCCAAGGCCGCTTTGCTATCGCACTCCAACTTTGGCAGCAGCGACCAACCGTCGGCCATCAAGATGCGCGAAACCTTGGCTTTGGTGAAGCAAAAAGCGCCTTGGCTGGAAATCGACGGCGAAATGCACGGCGATGTGGCCTTGGACGGCCATGTCCGCGAAGCCCAAATGGCCGACACCACGCTGATTGGCGATGCCAACTTGCTGGTCTTGCCCAACTTGGACTCCGCCAATATTGCCTACAACCTGCTTAAAACCGCTGCGGGCGGCAACATTGCGATTGGCCCAGTGCTGTTGGGCGCGGCCAAGCCGGTGCACATCTTGACAGCGAGCACCACGGTGCGCCGCATCGTCAACATGACGGCCTTGACCGTGGCCGATGCCAGTGCGGTGCGCTAAGCGTTTTCCCTAGATTAATTTAACCTCTTTGGGTTAAATAACCCCTCAAGGGCCCTCCAGTAATGGCAGGGCCCTTGCTTTTTTGTTTCAATTAGAAGACACTAACGCTTTCAATTTTCGGGTTTACCCGAAGATTTATTGAATACATAGCAGCTTTAAGAACGGCGAATCCTCCATGCCTTTGCGTACCGTAAAAACCAACATCGTTCAGTCCATCCGCGCGTTCCGTGTGCCAGATTTGCAAGAGGCCGCTCAGGGTTTGGGCCATCACTTTTTGTATGTCAATTTGGCGCAAGCCCAAAGCAAACAAGACATCTTGGACGTCATCTCCAAAGAGTTCAACTTGGCCGCTTCAGCCAGCAAGAACTTTGATTCTTTGTACGATGGCATGACAGACCCACTGCACAAGTCTGGCCCACAGCCTGGCTTCATCTTGGTTTTGGAGCACATCCCTGCGCACGCCAAGTTCGACAAAGAAGCGCGCGAGCAGCTGCTGGACATCTTCCGTGAAGCCTCGGACTACTGGTCTGACCGTAAAGTGCCTTTCCGTTGCTTCTACTCGTTCTCTGTGGCCCGTGCCCCATCTGCTGAAAAAGCAGGCATGTCGCCCGAAGGCATCGAGTTGTTGGAAGAAGGCGAAAAAATGCCAACCGACAAGCTGGTGGATGTGTCGCCCATGGCCTTGCGCATGAGCAGCCCCTTCAATGCGGGCTACTGGCAAACAGCCGCGAATTAACTAGTGCTGCTCGGCGAGCAGCGCTCAAAAGCAAAACCCGTCGCAGACCACTGCTGACGGGTTTTTTCTTGGGCGAAATGGGCGAGTTAAACGCTCTGAACCAAGGCCACGTATTCAGCCACCGGCACTTCTTCGGCACGGCGTTGCACATCAAATTGCCCAGCAAANTTGCGAGCTTCTAGCCAGCGGCCCAAGGTGTGGCGCAGCAGTTTGCGGCGTTGGCTGAACGCTACTTTCACCATGTCTTCCATCAGCTTGACGTCAATGAGGGGCGGCTCGGCCAGCGGCACCATGCGCACCACCGCGCTGTCCACGCGGGGTGGCGGATCGAACGATTCAGGCGGCACAAACAACACATCTTCCATGTCGTAGCGCCATTGCAGCATCACGCTCAAACGGCTGTAGTCGCTGGTACTGGGCTTGGCGACCATGCGGTCAATCACCTCTTTTTGCAGCATGAAGTGCTGGTCTTGCACCACGGCCACATGTTCTAGCAAGTGAAACAAGATGGGCGACGAGATGTTGTAGGGCAAGTTGCCCACGACGCGTAGCTTGGGCACCTTCAGATCGGCAGCCAACTGGGTGAAGTCCACACGCAGCACGTCAGATTCGATGACGTTGAGCTGGGGATGTTCGCGTAGGCGTACAGCCAAATCGCGGTCCAGCTCAATGACGTTGAGGCGGCCCAAGCGTTCGACCAAAGGTTGTGTGAGTGCGGCCAAGCCTGGGCCAATCTCCACCATTGGGTCCCCCGCGTGTGGGTTGATGGCATCGACGATGCCTTCAATGATGGCACCGTCGGTTAAAAAATGCTGGCCGAAGCGCTTGCGTGCAATGTGTTTCAAGATGGGCTTTGTTTATTGCGGCGCGTCGCGGTATTCGACGTAGGCGCGACCACGGACCTCTTGGGACCACAGTTGGTAGGTTTCATCAAACTTTTTATCGCGCAGACTGTTGCGCGCCATTTCGCGCACTTCACGTTCGCTGATGGGTGCTTCGCGACGCTCCAGCACTTGAATCAAATGCACGCCAAAACGAGAAATCGTGGGGTCTGCCATTTGGCCAGGTTGCAGCTTGTTCATGACTTCTTCAAACTCAGGCACAAACATGCCGGGCGATACCCAGCCCAAGTCGCCGCCTTCTGAGGCGCTGCCGTCTTGCGAGTGTTCGCGGGCCAACTTGGCAAAGTCAGCTTTGCCGGCTTCGATTTGGCGTTTGTAATCAGCCAATTGCGCGCGCGCCGTGGTTTGGCTCAGTTGGCCGCCTGGGCGCAACAAGATGTGTCGTGGATGGGTTTGCGTGACCGTCAACACGCTGCTGGCGCGTTTGGTGACCAACTTCAACACATGAAAACCTGCGCCAGAGCGAACCATCGCCGCATCGCCCACGTTCAGGTTTTTGGTCGCATCCACAAACAGCGTGGGGTAGCGGCTGGCGGGCCGCAAGCCCATCAGACCGCCTTTGTCCCGCTCTGCGCCTTCAGAAAACTCTTTGGCCACGCGCGCCAAGTCGTCGCCACGTTTGAGGCTGGCCAGCACTTTTTCGGCCTTGGTTTGAAGCGCGGCGATTTCTGAGTCGTTGGCCTTCTCTGGCACAGCGATCAAAACGTGGCCCAACTCGATGTCGGGGTTGGTGCCCATCGTGGCCTTTTGACGCTCGCGGACCGCTTGGTCCACCTCAACGTCGCTGACCTTGATGCGGGCGGGTACATTGCGCTCGGTCAGGCGTTGCAGGGTGAGTTGCTCACGCAGGTTTTGACGCAAGCGTTCCACGCTAGAGCCTTCGCTTTTGACTTTCTTGTGCAGCGCCTCCACCGTGATCTGGCTTTGTGCGGCCAAACGTTGCTCCGCTTGAGTGACCGCTTCATCTTCAATGCTGATGCCGGTTTCTTTGGCGTGCTGCAGCAAAGCTTTTTCAACAATCAAGCGTTCCAGCGCGGCGCGCAGCAAGGCAGTGCCTTCGGGCACGGGGCGGCCTTGTTGCTTGAGTTGATCGCGCAATTGCGGCGCACGCAAATTGACATCGTGGTTGGTGATCGGCACCGAGTCCACAACGCACACGATGAAATCTCGACCACTGATGGCGGTGTTGGCTGGTGTTTGCGCTGCGGCGGACGTCGCCCACGCCATCAAGGCCCACATGAGGTAAGAACGGGGTTTTGAGTAGAACATGGTCACCATCAATCGTAATTGCCGAAACGGCTAGGGGTCATTGCGGGTTGGCGCAGGGGTTGGTAGCGCGGCACGTTGGCACGCAGCGAGCCTAAGGCGTTGAATCCGGCGCGTGAAAAGCCAACGAACTCCAACTGGAACAAGATGCGTTGGCGCGTCAAGCCATCTGCAATTTGCAAACGCTCAATCACGGTGCGACTCAGCCAGCACCCTGCATCGTATTCGAAGCCGAACACCGACTCGGTGTTCCTTCTTTCGACGATGTTGTAGTTCATGCGCGCCACGCTGTACCAGCGGCCTTCGCCCAAACCGCGGCCTTGTCCGTCATCGCTGTCAGCACCGCCCCACAAGTCGTGCAATGGCCATTGCCAGCCCAAGTCGAGCTGTTTTGAGATGACGTTGGAAGACTCGTCGTTCTCAGTGCGCCAAGCCGCATTGATCACGCGGTAAGACCCAGGGTTGTAGCGACCAGTCACGACACGTCGCAGGAAGTTGTCGGTATGCGGGTTGTATTGGACCGTCGAATCCACCGCCCATGCCCGCGACAGGTTGAGGGAAGCGCCGGCCAAAAGGTCACTGATACCGGCTTTGGCTGTTGGATCGTCAGGCATGACGATGCGTTGCTCTTGCATGCGCAAGCGTTGGGCCACGCCAAAGCGAGCGCCTTCTGCGCCAGTTTCGGGGTCGATGAACCGCGAAGTGGCGCCCAAGGTGAGCAACTTGCTGTCAGAAATACGGTCATTGCCGCCGAACGCGTTCTCGGTGAAGATGCTGGCGAAGTTGAATGCGTTGCCGCCCGAGTCGTAGTTGGGCAAGTAGTTTTGGTCGCGGTAAGGCGTGTTCACATAGAACACGCGGGGCTCCAAGGTTTGAACCCAAGCGCGGTTAAACAGGCGCTTGTCTCGTTCAAACGCCATGCCTGCGTCCAAGCTGAAGGTGGGCGTCGTGACGCTGGCCGAGGTTTGGCCTTGGTGGCCGTTATAAAACTGCGTGTTGGGCAGACCGCCATCAAACTGGTAGCTGCGGCTGTGCAATTGCATCTTGGGTGTCACATAGCCGAAGGGCGTCACAAACGGGCGGCTCAGCTGAGCCAATGACACCGCGCGGTCCGCATTGGGGGCGCAGTTGTAAAACAGTTTGCTGGTGCTGTTCGTGCCGGCTGTCGCGCAGTCGATGTCACGCGCAGATGCAAAACGGGTGAAATCGCCATCGATGCTGAAGTCAAAGCCGCCCGATACGTTGAAGCGCTGCACGCGTGCGGTGATCTGTGGCAGTCGGTCAAACGGTGGCGTGATTCGGTTGTTCACGTTCGCCAAGTCCTGCAGGGTTTGCCACTTTTGAGCGCGTATGCCTGTGGTGACGAATCCATCCGTCCAGGAAAGCCCTGCATCGCTGGAGAGCAAGCGCTGCACACCCGCGGTGCTGTTGACCGAAAAGTCTTTCCAGTAATCATCGTCACTGACGCGGTTGACGTTGAGCGTGAGCCCTAAGCCACCGCCCGCAAAATTAGGGTTGAGCAAACCCGTGTGTACGTAGTTCATGCCCCAGCGACGCGCATCGTTGCGCAGCGTGTCTTTCTCCATGTAGTCAAAGCGCATCACGCCTTGGAACGGTGGCTGGGGTGCCACGCTCTCCAAGTAGCGGAACTCGGTGCTGAGGTTGACGCCGCGCTTGCTCCAGTAGGTGGGGGTAAAGGTGATGTCGCGGTTGGGCGCCAAGTTCCAGTAGTAGGGCTGGGTGTACTCCAAGCCGCCGATGTTGTCGACGCCGATGCTGGGCGGGAGCAAGCCGGACTTGCGCTCATCGTTGAGCGGAAAGTCAATTTCAGGCACAGGCAGCAAGGGCACGCCTTTAAAACGCAACGCGGCTCCTTCGACCAACCCCACGTTGCGGTCGGCGTCGATGGAAATTTTGTCGCCTTTGAAAAACCAATCAGGCATCCAGCCAGGGCCAGGCTTGCGTTGGCAAGTGGTGAAGCTGGCGTTGTGCATGACCGTGTGAGCGTCGTCGACAAAGTCAATTCGATCAGCCGTGCCGTAGGCGGTACTTTTTAACAATCGATAGCTGGGCTGCGTGAAAAAACCTTCGAAGGCATCCAAGTGAAGGTCCAGCGCTGGACCCTGGTACACATTGCCTGATTGGTTGATGTAGACATTGCCACGGGCTTTGGCCAGGTCATTGACTTGGTCGTAATCGATCTTGTCTGCTTTGAGCAACACCTCGCCACGTCGCAACACCACTTGGCCTTCGAGCACCGTTTGCAAATTGGTGCGCTCGTTGAGCGTGTCGCTTTGCAGGAATGTGGGCAATTGTTTGCGGTCCGCTTGCGGAACGGCTTCTTGCAGAAGGCTGCTCGGACGTAAAACCAACGGCGGGCTGCTCACGGTTTGCCCTTGTGCGCTTGCGTAGCCGCCCAGCATGCCCATCACCAGCCACGACAAGGCTCGAATTTGGCGGTGAAAATGAGGCAACTGCATGAAAACGGGAAAACCTTCAATTGAGCAGGCCCCTGTCGCGCAAGCCCGAAAAGTCGGGGCGCTTGGGACCGTTTGTAGAATTTAGATTATCCATGAGCACACCCACGATTTCCCAGCCTTCGGGCACAGCCCCCCAGTCGTTTCAATACGCCCCCATTGAATGGGCGCAGCCCGAGCGCCAAGTGGCCTTCCACCAGTGGCTAGATGCCCAAGCCAGCGCCCACGGCGTGCTGCCCGCCACCGTGCGTGCGGCCTCGGCGGATGCCAGCTTTAGGCGCTATTTCCGTGTCGACACCGCGAACGGCTCGTGCATCGTCATGGACGCGCCGCCCGACAAAGAAAACTGCGAGCCCTTCGTGCGCATTGCTCAGTTGATGCGGGACGCGGGCCTGTACGCCCCCCACATCTTGTCGTGGGATGAGCCGCAGGGCTTCATGCTGCTGAACGACATCGGCGCGCAAACCATGATGGACGTCATCCACCGTGACGACCCGCAGGCCAACCACGGCCTGTACATGCGCGCGGTGGATGCGTTGTTGATGCTGCAACAAAGCAGCCGCCCCGGCGTGCTGCCCGCGTATGACGAGGCCTTGCTGCAGCGTGAACTGTCGTTGTTCCCCGATTGGTACCTCAACCAGCACCGCCAGCTGCAGATCGACAGCACCCAGCGCGCCATGTTGGACAAAACTTTCCAAACCATCGTGCAACGCAACTTGGCGGCGCCCAGCGTGTACGTGCACCGCGACTTCATGCCGCGCAATTTGATGATGCCGCATGACACGGCTGAAAAACGGTTAGGCGTGTTGGACTTTCAAGACGCGGTCTATGGCCCCCTCACCTACGACATCGCCAGCCTGATGCGCGACGCGTTCTTGACTTGGGAAGAAGACTTTGTGCTCGACGTCACCATTCGCTATTGGGAACGCGCCCGCAAGCTCGGCCTGATGGATTTTGATGGCTGGCACAACGACTTCGGCGCTTTCTACCGCGCTGTGGAATGGATGGGCTTGCAACGTCACCTCAAAGTGGCGGGCATTTTTGCGCGCCTCACCCTGCGCGATGGCAAGCCCAAATATTTGGCCGATGCCCCGCGTTTCATCAGCTACATCCGCACCACGGCCAGCCGTTACAGCGAGCTCACACCCTTGCTGCGCTTGATCGACAAGATCGAAGGCACCGAGCCCGCCATCAGTTTGGCCTTTCCACGGCTCACGCCCGGCGGGCGGGGTTAAGGATGGCGCGCTTTTACTGCCCCCTGCCTTTGATCGCTGGCCAAGTGGTGGACCTGCCGCCCACCGCCGCTCGCCATGTGCAAGTGCTGCGCATGCAGCCCGGCCACACCCTGACCTTGTTCAACGGCGAAGGCGGCGAGTTCAGCGCCGAGGTGCAACACATGGGCCGCAGCGAGGTGCGCGTGGTCGTGGGCGAGCACCGCAACGTGGAATGCGAAGCTGGGGTGCACGTGCACCTCGCCGTGGGCATGCCCGCCAATGAGCGCATGGATTGGTTGGTGGAAAAAGCCACCGAGCTGGGCGTGCACCGCATCACCCCCTTGATGACCGAACGCAGCGTGATTCGTCTGACGGGTGAACGCGCTGAAAAGAAACAAGCCCATTGGCAAGCNGTGGCGGCCAGTGCGAGTGAGCAATGTGGGCGCAACCGTGTGCCTGTGATTGATGCCCCTGAGCGCTTAGATGCGTGGCTGGCGCGACAAACCCCGGACGCGGAGGTGCTGCATGCGGTGTTGTCGTTGCACGCGAGCACGCAGCCTTTGAACGCTTTGCGCGATCAAGCGCCCATAAAGATCAAAACTTGGGTGTTGCTCAACGGTCCAGAAGGCGGTCTGACCGATGCAGAAGATGCATCTGCACGCGCCAAAGGCTTTGTCGCACTGAGTTTGGGCGAGCGGGTGTTGCGTGCAGAAACAGCGGCGCTGGGTGCTTTGGCTCTGCTGACCTTGGCGTAGCCTGTGAGCGCATTGTGGAAATGGCCCATGAGGAGCCCGCTAAGTCACCAAGCGTTATGAACGCTCGAACTTAAACACCGCCGTACCCGCCATCAGGTTGGGCCATGTGTTCACACGTTGGCCGTTTTGCAAGCCAAACGCGTCAGTCACTTGCAAGCCGTTCTTCTCGGCCAACACTTCAAAGTCTTTGAACGTGCCCACGCGGATGTTGGGCGTGTCGTACCACTGGTAGGGCAAGCGCTTGGTCACGGGCATGCGCCCCTGCAGAATGCTCAGGCGGTTGGGCCAGTGCGCAAAGTTGGGGAAGGCAACGATGCCGGTTTTGCCCACACGCGCGGTTTCGCGCAGCATGGTTTCGGCGTTGCGCAAATGTTGCAAGGTGTCGATTTGTAACACCACGTCAAACGACTGGTCGGCAAACACGCTCAAGCCCAAATCGAGGTTGAGCTGCAACACGTTCACGCCGCGTTGCACGCAGGCGTGCACATTGGTGTCGTCTAGTTCGACGCCGTAGCCGGTGCAGGCTTTGTGTTGCTGCAAATGGGCTAGCAAGGCGCCGTCGCCGCAGCCAAGGTCGAGCACGCGGCTGCCTTGCGGGACGAGTGCGGCAATGGCCACCAAGTTGTCGTGGGTCATGCGGCATCTCCGGTGTGCGTGGCCAGTGCCGAAGGCGTTGCCACTTCATGGCTGATGCGTGCAAAGTAGGAGCGCATCACATGCATGTAGCGCGCGTCGTCGAGCAAGAAGGCATCGTGGCCGTGGGGTGCGTCGATTTCGGCGTAGCTCACATCGCGTTGGTTGTCCACAAGGGCTTGCACCATTTCGCGGCTGCGTGCGGGCGAAAAGCGCCAATCGGTGGTGAAGCTCACCAGCAAGAATTTCGCCGCTGTGCGTGCAAACGCCGCCGACAAATCGCCGCCATACGTGCGGGCGGGGTCAAAGTAGTCGAGTGCCCGGGTGATGAGCAAATAGGTGTTGGCGTCAAAGTATTCGCTGAACTTGTCGCCTTGGTAGCGCAAATAGCTTTCGATTTGAAACTCCACATCTTGCGTGGAGTACTTGTAGCCCGTGGCGCTGCCGACGACCGCATCGCGCAGTTCACGACCAAACTTTTCGTTCATCACATCGTCGCTGAGGTACGTGATGTGGCCCACCATGCGGGCGATGCGCAAACCGCGTTGCGGCACCACGCCGTGTTGGTAGAAGTGGCCGCCATGAAAGTCGGGGTCGGTCACGATGGCGCGACGCGCCACTTCGTTGAAGGCGATGTTTTCGGCCGTGAGGTTGGGCGCACTCGCCACCACTACAGCGTGACGCACGCGGTCGGGGTATTGCAGCGTCCAGCTCAGGGCCTGCATGCCGCCCAAGCTGCCGCCTAAAACGGCGGCGAGTTGGGTGATGCCTAAGCGGTCGAGCAACAAGGCTTGGGCATTCACCCAGTCTTCCACCGTNACCACGGGAAAGTCCGCGCCGTAAACCTTGCCCGTGTCGGGGTGGGTGTGCATGGGGCCGGTGGAGCCAAAGCAAGAGCCGAGGTTGTTCACGCCAATCACAAAGAAGTGGTGGGTGTCCACGGGCTTGCCCGGGCCAATCATGTTGTCCCACCAGCCTTCGCTTTTGTCTTGGCCTGCGTACACGCCTGCGACGTGGTGCGAGGCGTTGAGTGCGTGGCACACCAGCACCGCGTTGGAGTGGTCGGCGTTGAGCGTGCCGTAGGTTTCGTAGGCGAGGGTGTAGTCGCGCACCTGCGCGCCGCTTTGCAGGGCGAGCGGCTCTGCAAAGTGCATCGCCTGTGGCGTGGCAATCATGGGTTTGGCAGTCACGGTCATGCGGTCACTCTATTTCTTACTCACCAAAGTTATTCGCCAATAGGGCGCAGGTGTTTGCCTGCAATGCCCGCCAGTTCAAACATGGTCACTTGGGGCTTGCCAAACACGGATAAGAGTTTGGCGTCNGCATTGATGGCGCGTTTGTTGGTGGCATCTTGCAAGCCGTTGGCTTTGATGTAGTCCCACAGCTTCTTGATCACCTCGGTGCGAGCCACGGCTTCTGCGCCAATGACATTGGCTAAATCAACGCTGGGCAAATAGCCTGCAGTGACTTTGCGTGGCGCTTTGGGCTTGGCCACTTTTTCGGCCTTGACTTTGGTGGCCTTCGCCGCNTTGGTGGTTTTGGCCGGNACTTTTTTGCCNGCNGCTTTGATCAGCGCGTTGGTTGTGGGCGTCTTGCCGCCTTTGGGTGGGTACTTGCTCACGCGGGGTTCGAACGCAAAGTTCACCTTGCCCGCNTCGGCATCCCACTGCAAAAAGGCTTTGAACGAGCGGCGCGTGCGCATGGACACAAATTTGTCGAGCAAATCGGTTTTGCCTTCACTCAACANCTTGGTCATTTGCTCGCGCTCGACCGGTTGCTGCAAGATGATTTTGCCGCTCTTGAAGTCGCAGCTNGGTGTGGCTTGTGCATGCGTGGGCACGGCNTTGCTGCACACGTAGTTGCTGCCGTGCTCGTGCACAGGGCTGCCGCACTTGGGGCAGTTGCCCAAAGCGGGTGCGTCGCTGAACTCGACGATTTCGC
>JGI25913J50563_1000148_pt1 | contig 12819 bp, 12 predicted proteins | sample LauGreSp1BDMLBSN_2_FD_50563 | JGI IMG/M metagenome (IMG submission 50563)
TTGGGAAAAAACGCTGATGTTACATTGGATTGGTATCGTACCGACTTTCAAAATCAAGTGGTGGTGGATGTAATGCAAAGCCCGCAACAAGTTTTGTTTTATAATCTAAAAGGCAATTCATTTGCCAATAGCTTCCAAATTGAATTCAATTATGAAGTAGTCAAAAACCTCCGATTACGCTCTGCCTACAAACGATATGAAGTACAAACTGATTATCTGTCGGGAACTTTCCAAAAACCCATGCAAGCTAAAAATCGATTTTTTGGCAACCTGGAGTATGAAACTACATCGTTTGGCAGTCCAAAGCAATGGAAGTTTGATTTCACCTACAATTGGATTGGAGAGCAGCAATTGCCCAACACGCAATCAAATCCTATTGCAGATCAATTGCCGGAATTTTCACCAGCCTATTCTTTGATGAATACTCAAATAACTCGGGTGTTTTCATCCGTATTTGAAGTGTATGTTGGCGGAGAAAATATTGGCAATTATACTCAGTCCAAAGTAATTGTTGGAGCTGCCAATCCTTTTGGGGCAAGTTTTGATGCTTCGATGGTATATGCACCAATTTTTGGTCAAATGTATTATGCTGGCTTACGATTTAAGATCAAATAAAACAATCAATAACAAAAATCAAATTCAATATTAAATTAATACAATAGAAATTATGAAAAAATATATTACCATACTGCTTTTAATGTTCATCGGATTTTCAGTTCAAGCACAAATCAAAAAAAATAAAAATGCAAAATACGTTACAGAGGTGAATGGGAATTGCGAACAATGTCAAAAACGAATTCAGAAAGCTGCTTTTTCAGTAGAAGGGGTAAAATCAGTAGTTTGGAATATTGAAACCCATCAACTGAATGTCATTTTGAACGAAGAAAAATGTTCTCTTTTGGACGTAAAAAAGGCAATTGCTAAGGTGGGTCATGATACTGACGAAGTAAAAGCTACGGACGCAGTTTATGAAAAATTACACCATTGTTGTCTTTATGAAAGAAATTAAGCAATCGTTAATTTAATTCTAAAACGAATACCTAAAATTGTGGTTGCGCTAAATTATTCTTACTTTCACGCCCAAGATATCAACTAAATCTAACTGTATGAACAATTTTGATTGGACTCAATTACTAAATCCAGAGTTTTATATTACGCTCTCCATTGGCGGTTTCCAAGTGGGTTTGTACATTGTTTTGTTTATCATTTTTGCCGAAACAGGACTTTTTGCAGGCTTTTTCCTTCCAGGGGATAGTTTGCTTTTTTTATCAGGTATTTATAGTGGGGATTTAATTGCCAATGTGATTGTTATCGATAATGATTTTATCAATGTTACCCTATTAGCCTTGTTAATTGCTATCTGGAATTATTGGAAACACAGTAGGGTATTGGTTTGGTGCCAAAAGTGGGTATTATTTGTTCAAAAAAGAAGATTCTTTTTGGTTTAAGAAAAAGTACTTGTTACAATCCAAAGATTTCTTTGAAAAATATGGAGGAAAGGCTATCATATATGCTCGATTCCTTCCCATCTTTAGAACTTTTGCACCCATAGTTGCCGGAATCGTTTCTATGGATAAAAAGAAATTCATGTTCTTTAATACGCTAAGTTCTTTTTTATGGTCGTTCGTTTTGGTCTTTTCAGGACACTATTTATACGGTGTTTTTTTAAATTATGGGATTGATTTGAAAGAACATATCGAAATGATTGTTATCGGAATCATTTTGATATCTACCTTTCCGGTTTTCTTAAAACTATTGAAAAAACGACCACAGGATACATAACACAAAACAAAAAATCCGAAGTGAAAACTTCGGATTTTTTTATTTAATGTGTGGTTTGAATTACATCATTCCTGGCATACCTCCGCCCATTGGACTTGGCGCCGATTCTTCTTTAATATCTATCAAAGCACATTCTGTAGTCAAGATCATTCCAGCAACTGAAGCCGCATTTTCTAGTGCTACACGAGTTACTTTTTTAGGATCGATGATACCTGCTTTTAGCATGTCTACATATTCGTCTGTTTTAGCGTTGTAACCAAAATCACCTTTTCCTTCAGCTACTTTAGCTACTACCACAGAACCTTCTAAACCAGCATTTTCAACGATAGTTCTCAAAGGTGCTTCTACAGCACGAGAAACGATTTGGATTCCAGTAGCTTCATCGGCATTGTCTGCTTTAACTTTGCTTAAAACTGCTTTTGCTCTTAATAAAGCAACACCTCCACCAGCAACAATTCCTTCTTCAACTGCGGCACGAGTAGCGTGAAGCGCATCATCAACACGGTCTTTTTTCTCTTTCATTTCTACTTCAGAAGCAGCTCCCACATACAATACGGCAACACCTCCAGCTAATTTAGCCAAACGCTCTTGCAATTTTTCTTTATCGTAGTCAGAAGTAGTAGTTTCCATTTGACCTTTAATTTGGTTCACACGGTTTTTGATTGTATCCGCATCACCAGCACCACTCACAATGGTAGTGTTGTCTTTGTCAATGGTCACTCTTTTTGCAGTACCCAACATTCAATGGTAGTGTTCTCCAAAGTATAACCTCTTTCTTCAGAGATAACAGTTCCACCTGTTAAGATAGCGATATCTTCTAACATGGCTTTTCTTCTATCTCCAAAACCAGGTGCTTTTACAGCAGCGATTTTTAAGGCACCACGTAATTTGTTTACTACTAAAGTAGATAGTGCTTCACCATCCACATCTTCCGCAATAATCAATAATGGTTTTCCTGATTGAGCTACTGGTTCTAATACTGGTAGCAACTCTTTTAAAGAAGATACTTTTTTATCGTATAATAAAATGTACGGACTTTCTAATTCCGCTTCCATTTTTTCAGGATTGGTTACAAAATAAGGAGAAAGGTATCCTCTGTCAAATTGCATTCCTTCTACAACGTCTACAAATGTATCTGTACCTTTAGCTTCTTCAACAGTAATAACACCTTCTTTACCCACTTTTGCGAAAGCATTAGCGATTAATTCACCAATCACTTCGTCGTTGTTAGCCGAAATAGAAGCAATTTGTTTGATTTTTTCAGAATCACTTCCTACTACTTTGGCTTGTTTAGTCAAGTCTTCCACAATAGCTTCAACTGCTTTGTCGATTCCTCTTTTTAAATCCATTGGATTAGCACCAGCTGCCACGTTTTTCAAACCTTCTTTTACGATAGCTTGTGCCAAAACTGTAGCGGTTGTTGTACCATCTCCTGCTAAATCATTGGTTTTAGAAGCTACTTCTTTCACCATTTGAGCTCCCATATTTTCTAATGGGTCTTGCAATTCGATTTCTTTGGCTACTGTAACACCATCTTTGGTTACGTTTGGTCCACCAAAAGCTTTTCCAATAATAACATTACGTCCTTTTGGTCCTAAAGTTACTTTTACTGCATTAGCTAATGCATCAACACCACGTTTTAATCCGTCACGTGCTTCAATATCAAATTTTATATCTTTTGCCATTTTACTGTTTTTTTATTGATTCGTTTACTTGATTTAGATAATTGCTAGAATGTCGTCTTCGCGCATGATTAAATAATCTTTTCCTTCTAATTTTAATTCGGTACCTGCATATTTCCCATAAAGTACAGTGTCGCCAATTTTCACAGTCATCGTGTGATCTTTGGTTCCGTTACCAACAGCAACAACAGTTCCTTTTTGTGGTTTTTCTTTAGCAGTATCTGGAATAAAAATTCCTGATGCAGTTTTAGTTTCTGCAGCAACTGGTTCAATAAGAACGCGGTCTGAAAGTGGTTTAATGTTTAATCCCATGATTGTATGTTTTAAAATTATTGTATTTGAATGCTTCTGCTATTTCAGAAATTGTGCCATCCCATTTTGACTGACATTTTTTCCTAAAAAAAATGCCAGCTTTGACAGGCTGGCATTTTTATATATGTATTACTACTTATTTTGTAGCCGGAGCTGCTGGAGCCGCAGGCGTTGTTGGTGTAGTAGCTGGAGCTTCTGTCTTTTCAATGATTTTAGAATCAGTATCACTTAAAGAACCAGTAAAGCTTAAGCTTGAAAGTAAAATAAGTGCAATTAAAATAGTCGCTAATGTCCAAGTACTTTTATCTAAAAAGTCTGTAGTTTTTTGTACTCCACCTAACATTTGAGATCCACCAATAGAAGAAGATAAACCGCCTCCTTTAGGGTTTTGAACCATGATTACTACTACCAATAGAAAGCAAACTATTGTAATAAAACTAAAAAAATTGAAAATGTGCTCATTGTTAATTATTGTTATTTTGTTGTAAAATCTTAATGTCCGAAATGCGGTCTGCAAAGAAACTAATTTTTTCTGGATATTTCAAAATTAATATTTCATAAGCTTGAATCGCCTTTTGATATTTTTTTTGTTCTAAATATACCTTTGCTAAAGTCTCTGTCATCAACATTGAATGATCTTCTTTATTTAAATCGAAAGTAGCATTTGAGGTAGTTTCGCTTTTTACTGCTGGAATTTTCGGATTGGTTTCGATAAATTTATTGATCAATTCCAGTTTTTTCTTTTGCGTTTCGTTTAGCGAAGCTGTACCTGATTTCTCTTGGTTCTCTCTAACAATAGGTTGGATTCTGGAAAGTTGAAGCCATTCTTGGAACGAGTGTTTTTCGTTGGTAGAAAAATCCAAAGGTTTCCCTATTTCTAGCTTTTCTTCTGCCAATTTCGTTTCGGTTGTCTCCTCATCCGTAATAGATGTGACCATCCCGCTTTCAAGATTCTCATTGATTTCAATTGTTGCAGCAGCAATAACTTCGCTATCTACTACATTAATATCAAGAAGTTCCAATACTTTTTTGTCGTAATAGCCCTTCTGAATTGCTGTAAAAGTGCCTGAAGTGATAAAATCAAATAAAACAGTTCGGTCAGTAGTATGAGCCGCTGTAACTTTTAAAGCCTGATTGTATTTGAAACTATTTTGATTATACAACCCTTTTAGACGCAAAGCTCTGGCACTTTGGAAATACGGAAAGTCCTCCAAAACATGGCTCAATGCTTCCGTTTGCTTTTCGTTGATCGCATCGGGTTTGTTAATTAAATAGGTGTAATCAGTTACGTTCATAAAGGTTGTTCATTTATTTGGGTGCGTTTCAATCGAATCAACGAATCCGCTAATCTTTATTTTAAATTACCATTTGGCCAATGATTCATTAAAAATATCTTGTGTTATTCTTTCAAAAATTTCATCTAAAGCTTTATTTAATGTACTACCATTAAGTTGAGCAGTAGCTGGGTAATCATAAAAAAATTCGAATGTTTTTTCAAAATCGTCTTTTTCCGTTTTTTTATTGGTAAACCTCACATTGACTCTTATTTTCAGTCGGTTTTGAGACGCTTGTTGGTCAGCCGTAGCCGTCATTGGACTTATTCTATAATCTATAATTTCGCCTTCATAAGTCAAATCAGCGCCGTTTTTAACCAAGTTTAAATTGGTTTGATTCTGAATTAAATCCTGTAGCGTTAAGGTAAAGGTACGATCAATNCCAGGCTCAATAATTTCAGCATTATTTTGAAAAAAGTTGACTTGGAATGTTTTGGCATCAATTTTTCCAGTCCCTGTAAAATTGTATACAGAACAACTTGAAAAAGTGAGTGCTATTAGAACAACACATATATAAGGTATGTTTTTCATTTTCTGGTTTAAAAATCCAAAGATATTCAAAATCAATTGATAATTATTAAAGGTCGAATTGTTTTATTTTTCGATATAAAGTCCGTTCTGAAATTCCCAATTCATCTGCTGCGGCTTTTCTTTTTCCTTTGTTTTTTTCCAAAGAACGTTTGATCATTTCAATTTCCTTTTGCTCTAATTTTAGGATTTCCTCTTCGGCTTCAATCGTTTCTGCAAAAAGGTAGTTGTCTTCTTCATCATCATATTCTTCCTCCTCTTTAGGCGCTTTCAAAATGGCTGCTCTAGGAGTTTCTTCAAAATGAATTTCATTTTCAGTTTCTTGAGAGCCGTAGATTTTTTTGATTAAACTTTGATTGGTTTCTTGCACTTTGGAACTACCATTTTTGATCAATTCCAAAGTCAATTTTTTTAAATCATGCAAATCACTTTTCATATCGAAAAGGACCTTATATAAAATTTCTCTTTCGGTATTGAAATCGCTGTCATTTTTTTTGTCGCTAATGACCGAAGGGAGATTTGTTCCTTCCGAAGGCAAATANGATTGCAGTGTGAGTGCAGTAATCTCTCGGTTGGTTTCTAAAACCGATAGTTGTTCGGCTACATTTCGCAACTGACGGATGTTTCCACTCCAACGAAATTTTTGTAACAATTGAATCGCATTTTCATCCAATTTCAATGCCGGCATTTTGTATTTGTGAGCAAAATCAGCTGCAAATTTTCGAAACAATAAATGGATATCGTCTTTGCGCTCACGCAATGGCGGCAAGCCTATATCAACCGTACTCAAACGGTAATACAAATCTTCTCTAAACTTTCCTTTTTCAATGGCGTTGAATAAATTCACATTGGTAGCAGCCACAATTCGGACATTGGTTTTTTGAACTTGTGACGAACCTACTTTAATAAATTCGCCGTTTTCCAAAACACGCAACAAACGCACTTGGGTCGTTAAAGGCAATTCGCCTACTTCATCTAAGAAAATAGTTCCGCCATTAGCAACTTCAAAATAGCCTTCACGGGTACTGGTAGCACCTGTAAAAGCCCCTTTTTCGTGACCAAAAAGTTCACTATCAATAGTTCCTTCGGGAATTGCTCCGCAGTTGACAGCAATATATTTTCCGTGTTTTCGATGCGAAAGAGAATGGATTATCTTTGGAATACTTTCTTTTCCAACCCCACTTTCACCAATTACTAAGACCGAAATATCGGTAGGAGCCACCTGAATAGCTTTTTCTATGGCACGATTTAATTTTGGGTCATTTCCAATAATTTCAAATCGTTGTTTTATTGATTGAACTGTTTCCATACTTTCATTGCGAGGCACGAGGCCATCTCTTTTGTTAACTTCAGATTAATTTAAAACTAGATCTTAATTTAATTCATTTCGCTTAAACCAACGGCTTCTCCTTTTAGGGTTCCGCTAGTGCAAGAAGTAATTTTGACATTGACAAAATCACCTATTTTATAATTTTCTTTTGGAAAAACTACCGTGATGCTTTGTGAATTACGTCCTGAAAACTCTTCTTTTGATTTTTTAGATACTTTTTCAACTAAAACTTCCACGGTTTGTCCAATAAATTCTTCTGATCGGAACCAAGCGTGTTGCTGCTGTAAGTCGACTATTTCTTGTAAGCGTCTCGCTTTGGTTTCTTCAGCAACATCATCTTCCATTTTGCGTCCTGCTAATGTGCCTGGGCGCTCGGAATAGGAATACATATAGCCAAAATTGTATTTGACATAGTCCATTAAACTCAAGGTGTCTTGATGGTCTTCTTCGGTCTCCGTTGGAAAACCTGCAATCATATCCTGAGAAATAGAACAGTTGGGTATGATGGTTCTAATTTTGTCAATCAATGTCATGTATTCCTCCCGACTGTGCAAACGATTCATTTCCTTCAGAATTCGATTACTTCCAGATTGAACAGGCAAGTGAATGTGTTTGCAAATGTTCGGGTATTTAGCAATCACATGAAGTACTTCTTCGTGCATGTCTTGCGGGTTAGATGTCGAAAATCGGATGCGCATTTTAGGAAATGCAATTGCAACTGTTTCTAATAATTGGTCAAAACCAATTGCGGTCGCTTTTTGCATTTCGCTAGCATTTTCAAAATCTTTTTTCAATCCGCCACCGTACCATAAATAACTATCTACATTTTGTCCTAACAAGGTAATTTCTTTAAATCCTTTGTCCCACAAATCCTGAATTTCTTTTAAGATACTTTGGGGTTCGCGGCTGCGTTCACGACCTCGTGTAAAAGGCACTACGCAAAATGTACACATATTATCGCATCCACGGGTTATAGAAACCAAAGCGGTAATCCCATTACTCATCAATCGAACGGGAGCAATGTCTCCGTAGGTTTCTTCTTTAGAAAGGATCACATTTATGGCATCACGACCTTCTTCGACTTCAGCAAGTAAATTGGGTAAATCTTTATAGGCATCGGGACCCACAACTAAGTCTACTATTTTTTCTTCTTCCAAAAACTGACTTTTCAATCGCTCAGCCATACAGCCCAGCACACCCACTTTCATTTTGGGATTGATGCGTTTTACGGCATTGTATTTTTCTAAACGCTTNCGAATTGTTTGCTCGGCTTTGTCACGAATAGAACAGGTGTTCACTAATACTAAGTCGGCCTCTTCTAAGTTTTGGGTCGTATTAAATCCATTATCGGATAGAATAGAAGCTACGATTTCACTATCAGAGAAATTCATTGCGCAACCATAACTCTCGATAAAGAGTTTTTTGGTGTTTTCTTTTTTATGATCTAAAACGAGACTTTCGCCTTGTTTGCTTTCTTCAATTACTTTTTCCATTTTCCATTTTCAATAGTGCAAAGATAAGTCAAATTAAAGAAATATGACAAGATGGCAGTCGAACTTTTAACAGTATTTTATAGTGAGCCAAAAAAATGAAAACACATCCTTTAAATAAATTTACTCTTTATAAAAGGAGGAAACCTAGGATTTCTAGTTTATTTAGAATTAGCAGAAATTAGAATCGGTGAAAAACGTTTTTCATCCTTAAAATTGACTTTTAAAATTTAAAAATCTTAAAATTTAAAAAAATCCCATACTTTTGCGGTCACAAACAAACGGGATATGGCAAAGAATTTAGTTATAGTGGAATCACCTGCAAAGGCTAAGACAATCGAAAAATTTTTAGGAAGTGACTTTCAAGTTGAATCAAGTTATGGCCATATTGCCGACTTGCCTTCCAAAGAAATTGGTGTAGATGTTGAAAATGGTTTCAAACCTAAATACGAAGTTTCTGCCGACAAAAAAGCGTTGGTTAGCAAACTGAAAACCTTGTCAAAAAATGCCGAAATGGTTTGGTTGGCTTCCGATGAGGACCGTGAGGGAGAAGCCATTTCTTGGCACTTATCCGAAGAATTAAAATTAGACAAAAAGAAAACAAAACGTATTGTTTTTCACGAAATTACAAAAACAGCGATTCTTAAAGCGATTGACAATCCTCGCGAAATTGACTATAATTTAGTCAATGCGCAACAAGCGCGTCGAGTTTTAGACCGTTTAGTAGGGTATGAATTGTCGCCAGTTTTATGGAGAAAAGTAAAAGGCGGACTTTCAGCAGGTCGTGTACAATCGGTTTCGGTTCGTTTGATTGTAGAACGCGAACGCGAGATTCAAAACTTCAAACCCGTAGCTAGTTATTCTGTAACCGCTGAGTTTACTAACGAAGCTGGAAAAACAGTAAAGGCGAAATTGCCTAAAAATTTCAATACTAAAAAAGAAGCGGAAGATTTTTTACAAAAAAATATCGCTTCCACCTATAAAGTAGGAGAGTTAGAAACCAAACCTACAAAAAAATCCCCAACAGGACCTTTTACCACTTCTACTTTACAACAAGAAGCAGCGCGTAAATTGTATCTTCCGGTTGGAATTACCATGCAATTAGCGCAACGTTTGTATGAAGCAGGGTTAATTACTTACATGAGAACCGATAGTGTGAACTTGTCGAAAGAGGCCATGGAAGCTGCTCAGGCAGAGATAATTATAAAATCGTACGGAAAAGAATTTTCTAGGCCACGTACATTTACTAACAAAAGCAAAGGCGCTCAAGAGGCTCACGAAGCAATTCGACCAACCGATATGTCGCGTCATACGGTGAATATTGATAGAGATCAAGCTCGTTTATATGATTTGATTTGGAAACGAACTTTGGCTTCGCAAATGAGTGATGCTGAATTGGAACGTACCAATGTGAAAATTGAAGCAGACAATCACAGTGAAGTATTCACCGCTTCTGGCGAAGTATTACTTTTTGAAGGGTTCTTAAAAGTGTATTTGGAAGGAAATGATGAGGATGATGAAGAACAAGAAGGAATGTTGCCAGCGTTGAAAGTAAACGAACGTTTAGACAATAATTTCATTACGGCAACCGAAAGATATTCTAGAGCCGCTGCACGATACACTGAGGCTTCTTTGGTAAAAAAACTAGAAGAATTAGGGATTGGACGACCATCTACTTATGCGCCAACCATTTCAACCATTATCAATAGAAATTATGTTGAAAAAGGAAATTTAGAAGGTCAAGAAAGAAAATACACCCAACTGACTTTGCAATCTGGTAAAGTTGGAGAGAAAGTGTTGAAAGAAAACACCGGATCAGATAAAGGTAAATTAGTTCCTACAGATATTGGAACCATCGTTACCGATTTCTTGGTTAAAAATTTCGGAGCTATTTTAGATTATAATTTTACGGCAAAAGTAGAGCAAGATTTTGACGAAATTGCCGAAGGAAATATTGAATGGGCCAAGATGATGCAGGAATTCTACGATAAATTTCACCCCAATGTGAAAGATGTAGAGGCTAATGCTGATAGAGAAAGTGGCGAGAGAATATTAGGTACAGATCCAGCAACTGGAAAACCAGTTTCAGTACGTTTAGGAAAATTTGGACCGATGGCACAAATTGGAGATGCTGAAGATGAAGACAAGAAATTTGCCAGTTTAAAAATCGACCAGAATATTGGAAATATTAGTTTAGAAGATGCTTTGAATTTGTTTTTATTGCCTAAAAATTTAGGGCTGTACAAAGGAGAAGAAGTTGAGGTGAGTAATGGACGTTACGGACCATATGTTCGTCACGGAGCGGCTTTTATTTCGTTGCCAAAAGGCGAAGATCCTCTAGATGTTTCTATGGAAAGAGCCCAAGAATTAATTGACGAAAAAGCTCAGGCTGATGCGCCAATTGCTATCTATAAAGGATTGGGCGTGCAAAAAGGAGTGGGTCGTTTTGGTGCTTTTATCAAATGGGATGGTCTTTTTATTAATGTTAGTAAGAAATACAATTTTGACAACTTATCTCAAGAAGATATTGAAGAATTGATTGAAGATAAATTGCAAAAAAATATTGATAAAGTAATTCATAATTGGTCTGAAGAAGGAATTATTGTAGAAAAAGCCCGTTGGGGTCGCTCGGTAATTACAAAAGGTAAAATCAAAATTGAATTGAGCAAAGACGTGGATGCAAGCAAATTGACTTTGGAAGCAGTACAAGAACTGATTGCGAAGAAAACCCCGGCCAAAAAAGCACCCGCTAAAAAAGCTACTGCAAAAAAGACTACTGCAAAAAAGAAATAATACATGGAATTTGATTTTCTTTCACCTTTAGATTCTGAAATCATTGATTACATCGATGGCTTGTCTTCTCAACAATTGGGAAGCAAAATAGTATTGCATACTTCGGAAGCTTTTCCTGAGCTAAGCAAAGTAACTATTGGAATCATTGGTGTTCTTGAAAATCGCGGCAATAGCAATGGAAATCAAGAAATTGACCTAATCGCTGTCCGAAAAGAATTGTACGGTTTGTATCCTGGAAACTGGGATGCTTCGATTGCTGACTTTGGTAATATATTGGCCGGAAATTCTAAAGAAGACACCTATTTTGCTTTAAAGAAAGTGGCTTCTAGTTTGATCAAAAACAATATTATTCCTATAGTAATTGGAGGATCTCAGGATTTGACCTACTCACTTTACAGAGCCTATGACGATTTAGAACAAATGGTCAATTTAGTTGCAATTGATAGTCAATTCGATTTTGGAAAAGAAAGCGATGTGGTATCGGCTTCATCTTATTTGACAAAAATAGTGATAGAAGAACCGAACAACTTATTCAACTACTGCAACATTGGTTACCAAACCTATTACAATTCGCAAGAAGAAATTGATTTGGTAGAAAAATTGTTTTTTGATGCCTATCGTTTGGGNGAAGTTTCGAATCACATTGCAATAGCTGAGCCAGTTTTTCGCGATGCTGATGTAGTGAGTTTTGATATGCANGCCGTGAAATCATCAGATTCAGGAAATTTCACTCCTTTTGTACCTAATGGGTTTAACGGAAAAGAAATTTGTGCATTGTCTAGATATGCTGGAATTAGTGATAANGTGACNTCATTTGGAATTTTTAATCATAATGACACCGAGCAAGAATCGGTATTGATTGCTCAAATTATTTGGTATTTCATAGAAGGTTATCATTACCGTTCCAACGAATATCCTTTTGGGAGTCGAGAGAATTATTTGAAATATATTGTTCCTTCCGAGGATGAAGAATTGATTTTTTACAAGAGCGATAAAACGGATCGATGGTGGATAGAAATCCCGTTTATTACTAATGGCAATAATAAATTAAAAAGAAACACGTTATTACCCTGTTCGCATGAAGAATATCTAGCGGCTTGTGATCAAGAATTACCAGAAAGATGGTGGAAGGCACAACGAAAAAATAGTATTTAAAAACATTAATTTTGTAGTAAAAAGCTTTATAAATAAAAAAATTGCTTTTTAAAAAAATAATAAATAGGTTTACACATTGAAAAATAAAGAAAATATAACGCAAATATATATGAAGAAATTCATTGCATTTACAGCAATTCTTACCCTATTAATTAGTTGCGGAAAATCTAGTGATAAAGGAGAATTAGTTGGGGTAAAAGGAGCAAAGTGGCACCCTGAAAAACCGTTCGGAATGTCTTTAGTTTCTGGGGGTTCGTACATTATGGGTAAGTCAGATCAAGACTTAGCGGGGGTGGATGACGCGCCTACAAAAACGGTTACGGTTCCTTCTTTTTATATGGATGAAACAGAGATTACTAATAGTGAATACCGTCAGTTTGTAGAATGGGTAAAAGATTCAACAATTAAGGTTC
>JGI25913J50563_1000150_pt1 | contig 12759 bp, 10 predicted proteins | sample LauGreSp1BDMLBSN_2_FD_50563 | JGI IMG/M metagenome (IMG submission 50563)
CCAAAAGCACCAAGTTCTATCGTTAGTTTTTTTTGGATTTGCATCCAATAACAAAATCGATTTATCTTGAAATTTTCTAGATAAAATCATTTCGTAAACGGTCATCAAAGCCGATAATCCGGAACCCGTAAAAATGTAATGGTAGTGCTTCACGTTTCAAATATATAGATTTCTTTAAAATTTAATCTGTATTTTTGACCTGAATTAGTAAATGACTATGAGTAAATCACTTGAAGAGGTAAATCAATCGGTTGCCACAGGAGGCAAAAAAACAGGTTTTAGAAAAATTTTGGCATTTCTTGGACCCGCCTATTTGATTAGTGTTGGTTATATGGATCCGGGAAATTGGGCTACCGATTTAGCTGGTGGAAGCCAGTTTGGGTATGCTTTGGTTTGGGTTTTATTGATGAGTAATTTAATGGCGTTGCTTTTGCAAAGCTTGAGCGCACGACTCGGAATTGTCACCCAACGCGATTTGGCGCAAGCCTCCCGAGAAACCTATTCGCCATTTATAAATTATATTTTGTATTTCCTTGCCGAAATTGCCATTGCTGCTTGCGATTTGGCCGAAGTGCTAGGAATGGCTATCGGGATAAATTTACTTACTGGATTACCCTTGATTTATGGCGTTTTAATAACCGTTTTAGATACTTTTTTATTGCTTTTTTTAATCAATAAAGGCATCCGAAAAATGGAAGCCTTCATTATTGTATTGGTACTGATTATTGGCTTTTCATTTGTTTTTGAAATGTTTTTCGCCCAACCCGAAATGGGGAAAGTTTTGGCGGGATTAATTCCCTCGTTACCTAATGAGGCTGCACTCTATATTGCCATCGGAATTATTGGTGCTACTGTGATGCCACACAATTTATACTTGCATTCTTCTTTGGTGCAAACCCGAAAATTCGACCGAAGTATAGAAGGAATCAAGCAGGCCTTGAAATACAACTTTATTGATAGCACGATTGCCTTGAATTTGGCCTTTTTTGTCAATGCTGCAATTTTGATTTTGGCAGCAGCTACTTTTCACAGAAATGGCTTATTTCAAGTTGCCGAAATTCAAGATGCCCACCAGCTTTTGGCACCTATTTTAGGAAATAAATGGGCACCTATTTTATTTGCTGTGGCTTTAATTGCTGCTGGACAAAGTTCAACGATAACGGGAACTTTAGCCGGGCAAATCATTATGGAGGGTTATCTAAATTTACGAATTCAGCCATGGGTTCGTCGAATAATTACGCGAATAATTGCCATTGTTCCGGCAGTGGTTGTAATTCTAATTTATGGGGAAAGCGTCACTGGAAAAATGCTTATTTTCAGTCAAGTGATTTTGAGTTTGCAATTGGGTTTTGCTATTATTCCGCTGATCCATTTTGTAAGTGATAAATCGAAAATGAAAGGCTTTCACATTAGCAGAATTACCCAAATTGTTTCCTGGATTATTGCTATAATAATAGTTTCCTTGAATGCCAAATTGGTTTTTGATGAAATTAAAGGATGGTTGGAAACTTCTTCACATCCAATAGTTTTATGGTTAACAGTAGTTCCGTTAGCGATTGGGTTTTTAATTTTACTTTTATATATTGTTTTCAAACCGATACTCGCTAAAGTCAAAAACAAAATTCACCACCATTTACCGCATAACATTAATTTGAATTTTGAGCAATCGGAAACGTACAGCAAAAAGAAAATTGCAGTTTCAGTTGATTTTTCTTTTGCCGATGAAAAAGCGATAAACAGCGCTTTGGAATTGGGAGGAAAAGCAGCACATTACACTTTAATTCATGTGGTGGAAACGGTGGGAGCAATGATTTATGGCGGAAATACCGATGACCACGAAACCACCATTGATGAAAAATTATTGATGGAATACCAAGAAATGTTGGTTGCTAAAGGATATAAAGTTACCATTCAATTAGGGTTTGGAAAACCAACGAAAGCCATTCCTACAATTGTAAATGAAGGAGATTTTGATATTTTAGTAATGGGAACCCACGGGCATACTGGGTTTAAAGATTTACTTTTTGGCACGACTGTTAACAAGGTTCGTCATGAAATAAACATTCCTTTATTTTTGGTAAAAAATTAAAATCATGAAAAAATTTCTAATTCTTTTTTTAGTGTTTTTCAGTAGTTTTATTTTTGCGCAAAGCGAACTTAAAATCACCACCAAAAAATGCATTCCTAAATTGGGATATTATTTACGATTGCAATCTGTTTTTGATGATTCTAGATGTCCAGAAGGGGTAACCTGTATTTGGGCTGGCGAAGTTTCGGCAACTGTAGAAGTTTATAAAGACAAGAAATTGGTGGAAGAAAAAACAGTAACATTTAATTCTAAAAATAAGGAAGAAAATTTCAAATGGTTTGCTACTTATTTTCCTAAAAAGATACAATCAATTGGCGTTGCACCGTATCCAAAGGAGGGACAAATTGTTAAACCTAAAAAGCAGTATATCCTTATTGTTTTTATGGATTAGAGTGTGTTTTTTTTCGACACAAATTACACAAATTAGCACGAAATATTATTTTTTTTAATTTCACTAATATCTGCCAAGGCAGATATTATTTCGTGGTAATTAATTTTATTATCACAATAATTAGTGAATATTCGTGGAATTCGTGTTAAAGTTTTTTAAGATATTTATCTTAAAATCTTTAATTAGATTATTTATGTTTTTGGTAAATTAATTACACCCACAATCATCCTCTCCACAATTTTTTTTAGGTTTTTTCTTTCCAAAAAATTTATTGTACAAATATGCCAAGGCAATTCCTAAAGCGAAGTAAACGAGTATTTGTTGCATTTTTTTGTGTTTTAAAAATAAATTCCACCACCAAGTGCTACTAAAGTATAAGTTGGGNTTGCAATTTTTAAATGTTCTAATCCTAAAGAAAAGAAGTAGTTTTTTCTGTGAAACTTTCCTTGCAATTCATAGGTGTTNACTGGTAAANNATTGATTNNGCTCCATTTTGCAGCAGCAAGAAAACTAATTCGGTTATCCATAAAATATTCGGCATTTAAACCATAGGCAAATCCTGCTTTTTTTACTTCATTGCCAACGTAGGTAGCACCTAAATTCCAACCAAAGTTAAATTTTTCTAATCGAATTCTGTCATAATTTAAGTTAAATTGAAATAACGAAAGCCGATTGGCCGTGTTATCAATTTTATCAATTTCAAAAAGTTGGTGGAAATCGGATTGCAAATAGAAATATTGAAACGGACGAATTTTTGCTTTTAAATGGTTTCCAAACAAAGAACTGCTGTTGTATACAAAACTATTTTCTATATCCAATCGTGCTTTGTTGGCAGTAACCGAAAGGGTATCGGAATTTTCAAAATTCCCTGATTTTCTATTATAATAAGGATGCGGTGTCAAGTTGCTGTACAAATGACCTTCGTTTTTATAGTCTCCAAAAACGCCATATTTAAAAACACCGAAAGTGGTATAAATAAAAACATTGGCTATAGCCCTGCCTAATATATTATCGCCACCAGATGATTTGGATTTGGAAGAGCCCGAAGAACTCGAATAGGAAGTGCTACTTTGATTGTTTTTGGAACCGCCAGAATTAAGTTCGCTTTTAGATTTATCTAATTTATTTTGCCCAAAAGAAGCAATACAAAATAAAGAAAAAAGGAGAAGTGCCGTTTTTTTCATAAAATAAATTTTATAGGAGGCATCAAAAACAATACCATTTTATTTTAAAAATTGATAGGCTAAAAGGGCGGTTACATAAGCAAATCCACTCATAAAAACCAATTGAATTATAGGCCATTTCCAGGAATTGGTCTCTTTTTTTACAATTGCTAAAGTACTCACGCATTGCATGGCAAAGGCATAAAAAAGTAAAAGTGAAACCCCAGTAGCAAAATTAAAAGTCTTGGTTCCGTCTTCGCGAACTTCATTTTTCATTTGTTCTTTTATGGTTTCTTCTTCATCGCTATGGCTTCCTACGCTGTAAATGGTTGCTAATGTTCCTACAAAAACTTCTCGGGCAGCAAACGAACTGACTACCGCAATTCCTATTTTCCAATCGTAGCCCAATGGTTTAATTGCGGGCTCGATAGATTTTCCTAGAATTCCGATATACGAATGCTCTAGTTTGTATTCACTCACAAGATTATCTCTATTCGTTGCGTTAATTTCGGTTTTTTGCGCAATTATTTTTTCGGCATTCCCAAAAGTAGATTGTGGGCCGTGAGAACCCAAAAACCATAGGATTATAGATATTGCCAAAATGATTTTCCCTGCACCAAAAACAAATGCTTTTGTTTTTTCTAAAATGTTAATAGCAACATTTTTAAATAACGGAATTTTATAACTTGGCATCTCAACTACGAAATACGATTTGGAACTTATTTTTAATATTTTGTTTAAAATATAAGCAGAAAATATTGCTACTCCAAAACCTAAAAGATACAAAACCATAAGAGTTAATCCTTGTAAACTTAAAAATCCGAAAATTCTTTTCTGTGGAATAATAAGCGCAATTAAAATGGCATATACAGGTAATCTTGCCGAACAAGTGATGAAAGGCGTTACTAAAATAGTGATCAATCGTTCTTTCCAGTTTTCAATGTTTCGGGCACCCATAATTGCCGGAATTGCACAAGCAGTTCCAGATATTAATGGTACGATGCTTTTTCCGGAAAGACCGAATCTTCGCATGATTTTATCCATTAAAAAAACCACCCGACTCATGTAGCCGCTTTCTTCCAAAACAGAAATAAACAGAAACAAGAAGGCAATTTGGGGTATAAATATCAAGATTCCGCCAATTCCTGGTATGATTCCTTCGCTAATTAAATTGGTAAATTCGCCTGCAGGAAGGTTTGTTTTTGCGTAGGAAGCTAAGTTTGCAAAGGAACTATCAATGAAATCCATCGGGATGCTGCTCCAATCAAAAATAGATTGAAAAATAGCAAATAATATTACAAAGAAAATTAAATAGCCAAAGACTTTATGAGTTAAAACTCTATCTAGTTTTGCTCGAATATCAGAGGCCTTAGAATGGTCAATTTTTTGACCTAATTTTAAAGTGTCGTTTATAAATTGGTACCGCTTTATAGTTTCTTTTTGTTGTAATCGCTTAAGGTCGGCATGCGATTTAGTGAACGAACTTTTCATTTCGTTTCGGTCTAAATTCAAGAAATTTACATCTTGGGTAATCACCAACCAAAGTTTATAAACTAACTGGTTTGGGAATGCTTTTCTTAATTTATCAAAATATTCTGGGTCAATAGAAGAAGCATTTAAACAAGGTTCCGTTGAAAGTGATTTGTAATTTAATATTAGTTCTTTTATTTTTTCAATTCCGATGTTTTTTCTGGAACTTATTAAGGCAATTTTGGTTTGGAGTTCTTTTTCTAAAAAAGGAATATCCAATTCAATCCCTTTCAATTTCATTCTGTCACTCATATTGATGACTAAAATTGTTGGGATTTCTAAATCTTTTATTTGGGTAAATAGAAGGAGATTTCGTTTTAAATTTTCCACTTCCGAAACTACCACTACCACATCGGGATAGTTTTCGTCTTTTTTGTTCATCAACAATTCAATCACAACGTTTTCGTCAATTGAACTTGCATTTAAACTATAGGTTCCGGGTAAATCTAATATAATAGCTTTGGCATTATTAGTAAGTTTACACAACCCAATTTTCTTCTCTACGGTAATTCCCGGGTAGTTCCCAACTTGTTGGTGCAAACCCGTAAGATGGTTAAAAACAGAAGTTTTACCAGTATTTGGATTCCCTATTAAAGCTACTTTGATGTTTTTATGTGCCATTAAATTTTAGAATCGATGACTACAGTTATTTCTTTTGCAGTTTCCAGCCTAATAGCCACATGCGAATCATTTACAATATAATATAAAGGACAACCAAAAGGTGCTATCTGAATTAACTCAACAGAATTGCCAGGAAGACAACCCATTTCAAGTAATTTCAACGGAATTTCATCGATATTAAAATCGGAGATAATTCCTTTTTGACCAATTTTTAGTTGAGCAATTGTAGTTTGCACGGCTTTATTTAGATTGAATTAAAATACAAAAGTACGTATTTGTGACGTAAAATCTATGATAATTATCAAGTTTAAGATATAATTAGAACTTGTTTTTATCAAAGTTCTTCTAGCTACTCCTTTTCAGAACAAAGAAAATTTATATCTTCTAATAGTTGTTTCACATTTTTTATCCCGGGTTCGGTAGGGCCGTCCAAATTAGTGCCATCGTAAAATCCTCGAACGCGTCGTTTGGAATCTACCAAAACAAAATTTTCGGTGTGCACCATATCATACATTTCCGATGGTTTTCCAGTTTTTACAGCCAAATACGATTTTCGGGCAATGAAATAAATGTCTTTTTTGTTTCCGGTAACTAAGTTCCATTTGCGGTCGATAACTCCTTTTTTGAGAGCATATTTTTTCAAAACAGGAACACTGTCAATATCTGGTGTAACCGAATGGGAAAGCAACAATACCTTAGGATTATTTTTTATTTGATTTTGTAACCAAACCATATTGTTGGTCATTTTCGGACAAATAGAACCACAGGTGGTAAAGAAAAAATCGGCAACGTAAATTTTGCCTTCATAGTCTTTTTGGGTGATGGTTTTTCCGTTTTGATTGGTAAAAGAAAAATCGGCAATCGTGTGGTCTATCGCTACGTATTGAATAGTAGAATCTACCATTTCCGGATTTACATCACTCGGGTTGTATATTGGTAAGGATTTTTTTGGTTTTAAAACAATGTAAAATGCACTTATGGTAATTGCAGAAAACAACANAAAAAATCCAATAAAAATTCGATACTCTTTAAGTTTGCGAAACATCTTTTTTTTTCAAAGGTACAAAACATCTATTTTAATAAAAACATGCAATTACTGGGCTTAAGCATATTATTGTTTTTTTAACATTTCGTTAATTAAAAATTAATAGATTTGTGCATAACAAACAATAATTTTAAATATGAAAATACAGACTACAATTAAGTTTGGCTTCTTGGCAGCAGGGTTATTAGCCTTAAGCCAAGGTAATGCCCAGCAAAAAAAGCCAGGAATATCCTTAGACTTAATGGATACTTCAGTTCGTCCAAACGACAACTTTTTTCAATTCGTAAACGGAACTTGGCTTAAAAACACAGCAATTCCAGCCGATAAAACCCGTTGGGGAAGTTTTGACGAATTGCGTCAAAATACAGATAAAGATGCTTTGGCAATTTTGAAAGATGCTGCTAAAGATCCCAAATACAAATCGAATACCGACCAAGGTAAAGCCATCAACATCTACAAATCGGTGATGGATACAGTGGCAAGAAACAAACAAGGTATTGCTCCAATTAAACCGTATTTGGCTAAAATTAATGCAGTTAAAAACACTGCTGATTTACAAAAATTACTAATGGAAACGGAAGCAACTGGCGGTGGTGCTGGTTTCTTTGGTTTTGGAATTGGTGCTGACGAAAAAGATAGTAACCGAAATGTGGTTAGCCTAGGACCTGGTTCTTTAGGTTTACCAGATAGAGATTATTATGTTTCGGAAGACAAAGATTCTAAAGAGAAAAGAGAAAAATATGTTCTTCACGTAGCAAAAATGTTACAGTTTTTAGGTGAAACTCCAGCTCAAGCAAAAGTGAATGCCGATAAAATTCTTGCTTTAGAAATTGCAATGTCTAAACCAAGATTGGACAGAGTAGAACGTAGAGATAGCAAAAAACAATACAATCCTACTTCTATTACCGATTTGAAAAAAATGATGCCAATTATTGATTGGAATACTTATTTAAAAGGAATTGGAATTGCAAAAGTAGATACTGTAATTGTTGCGCAACCACGTTACATGGCAGCTTTGCAAACTATCTTCACAGATAATAAAGTAGACGATTGGAAAGCATACATGCGTTGGATGTTATTGCGAGGATCTGCTGGAGAATTATCTACAGCTATTGAAACTGCTAACTGGGAGTTTTATGGTAAAACATTAACTGGAGCTTTAAAACAACGTCCGCGTCATGAAAAAGCATTGCAGGTTGTTAATGGAACTGTTGGGGAATCTTTAGGAAAATTATATGTAGAGAAAATGTTTCCTGCTGAAGCTAAAACCAAAGCATTTAATATGATTAAAAACGTGATTCGTGCTTATGAAAATAGAATCAATAATTTAACTTGGATGTCGCCTGAAACCAAATTGAAAGCGATAGAGAAATTAAATAAATTAACAATAAAAATTGGTTACCCAGACAAATGGGAAGATTATTCTGCTATGTTAGTAAAAAGTCCAGCGGAAGGTGGAAGTTATTTTGATAACATGCAAAATGTGTCTAAATGGGCTTGGAAAAAAGATTTAGCAAAATTGGGTAAACCAGTGGATAAAACAGAATGGGGAATGTCACCACAAACTGTAAATGCATATTACAATCCATCGTATAACGAAATTGTATTTCCAGCAGCAATCTTGCAACCGCCTTTCTACGATTATAAAGCAGACGAAGCAGTAAATTATGGTGGAATTGGTGCCGTAATTGGACATGAAATTTCTCATGGTTTTGATGATCAAGGTGCAACTTACAATGCCGATGGAAATCTAATTGATTGGTGGACTGCAGAAGACATGACTAAATTTACAGCACTTGGTGGTGCTTTGGCAGATGAGTATTCTGCATTAGAGCCACTTCCAGGAACGCATGTAGATGGTAAATTTACATTAGGTGAAAACATTGGAGACTTAGGTGGAATTAACGCTGCTTATGATGGTTTGCAATTGTATTTAAAAGAAAATGGAAATCCAGGTTTGATTGATGGATATACTCCAGAGCAACGTTTATTTATTTCTTGGGCAACCATTTGGAGAAGTAAAATGCGCGATGAAGCATTGAAAAATCAGGTAAAAACCGATCCGCATTCTCCAGGAATGTACCGTGCTTATGTACCGTTAACCAACTTAGATACGTTCTTCCAAGCATTTGACATTAAAGAAGGCGACGGAATGTATGTAGCACCAGAAAAACGAGTTAAAATCTGGTAGTCTAAAATAGTATAATATAGAAAAGGTGCAAGAAATTGCACCTTTTTTTATAGCTTATTTTTTGAGAAAGAATACCCTAAAACTTGCTCTACCTTATCGCAACTAATTAGTTTCCCAATGGAAGGTTTACTTTCGTTAAATTGTGGCAAAGGCAATTTTAGTTCTAATGCCTTTTGGGTGTAATATTCTTTTCTAGTAGGATGATAGGGCGCAACCGCATTAAAGGTTTCATTACCTTTTGAATCTTGCAGAAGAATTGCTTCAATAATTCCGATGCAGTCCATTTGATGGATTAAATTAATAGGTCCTTCCGGATTTTCAAGATTAGTTCTTCCTGCAAGAAATTGTATCGGATGCCTATCTTCTCCAATCAATCCGCCAAAACGAATTACTGTAGTTTGAAAGTGTTTATTGCTTTGCAAAAGTTGCTCTACTTCTACTAATTGCTTGCCGCTATCCGTATCTGGATTTGGAATGGTTTCTTCTGTAATTGTGGTATTATCCTCCGAATACACCGAAGTAGAACTCACAAAAAGTACTTTTTTAACGGAAGAATTTTCTATGAAAGGAATCAAATTTTGAATTTTACCAACAAAATTTTCGGAAGAATCGCTCCTTAATTTTGGAGGAATATCAATAATTAAAATTTCGGAATTTTTTAAAAAAGAATTGATTTCACCTTCTAAATTATCTTCCGATAAGCGGAGTAAAAACGGAGTAATTCCACCGTTTTTCAAAACCAAAATTTTCTCTACCGAAGTTGTAGAGCCATAAACTCTATTTCCTTTTTGAAGCAACGATTTTGCTAAAGGTAATCCCAACCAACCACAACCAAGTATGCTAATTTGTTTCATTAAAGAGGAGGTTTCACGTTATCGTTTATAATAACAATTGGCTTTATTTTCTGTTGAACAATTACTGCATCCGTCAAAACAAATGGCGTCGGAATCATCCATTCTTTTCTTTTGGTCATTTTAAATTGGCTATTCGTCATTAAATCAAACGAACTTTCCACCAAATTCATGTCTAGTTTTTGATTAGCAGGAATCGAAAATTCTAAAGTTAAAGGTATATTATCTACTACATAATAACTCAACAGTTTGTTGCTTTTTTTAGAAATAATATTGCTATTAATTTCTAATGATTTAGTGCCATTAGCCACTAAATGATTAAAAGTTAATTTTTCATCTGCAAAAATATCGTAGCGGTTGACTTTTCTATTGGAAGTAATTACAATTTTATAATAATGTTGTGCTCCTATAGTAACATTTTTTATTATTTCTATAGTTGGTTTGGCAATATTTTTGGTTGGAGCATCTGCCATATAAGTATATTCCGATCCATATTTACTATATAATTTATTGGCATTTAATGCATTTGCATTTTTCGGATTCTCCCCTAAATAGCCTTTGGTCCACTCGTCTAAATTAGTGTCGTAAGTAGCCCAATTGGCTTTATTGGTATCGCCATTTAATATATAAACCAAACTATTTGGTTTTGCGGTTCCATTTTCATAATCCGAAGATTGATGCGCTTTTATAAAAAACCCAAAAGATAGCAACAAGAAGAACGTTGCCCAAATTCCTTTTCGAGGAAACGAACCAAAAATCGGCAACAACAAACTAAAACTTAAAACGGTTAAAACGGAACTGCCAACGAGAATTTTGAGACCTAAACCTATCGGAAACATTGTAATAAAAGGCGCAATAATTACCAAAGTAGGAATAGCCAACAGCAGATTCAAATAGACATTTGTTTTTTGGGTAATAACAAAATACCCAAAAATTAATAAACTTGCAAGCACCGGAATAATTAAAAAAGCCGCTCCTTTTAGCAGTATTGCAATGGCAACATTTAGCAAAAGCCAAATAAATAATGCAGGTATGTGCAAGACCATTTCGGAATTTTTCCGGGTTTCATTTTTATAAAACCAAAAGCAAATAGCAAGCGAGACACTAATAAATCCGTAAATATAATCGTGACCATTATAGGTAAATCCTTGAAGTATATCTTGGTATTGTGGATAGCATAATAAGATGGTTTTCCAACCTAAATAAGTAACTATCCCTGCCGTTAGTAGGGCCCCGAAAAAGGGTATAAATCCTTTGAAAATATCTCTAAATTGAAACATTTTTTTACCTAATCCAATAAAAATAGCAAATCCCCACAAGGCAAATCCTAATATTAACATCGGAATTATCCAACAGAATGGGTAACGAATCATAAAAAACGGAATACTAAAATAAACTTTATCTTGGGTAGAATTCAAATGGGATAAATCGGAATTCGAAAAATACTCCAACAATGGAAAAAGGTAGGTTCCTTGATGCGCCAACGAATTTGGATTGAGATGTTGGTAGGTGTCTTGCTGGGTGTGGTAGTTGAAATGGTTGTCAATAAAGGCAAAATTAAATCCTTGAATTTTTTCTTTCTCTCTAAAAACAGTTAAATCGGTATCGTTGGGAAGCATTTTGTAAATGCTATACATTAACGAATTTGACACCGGGTAACAAGCATTTCCTTTGGTAAAAGCATCAATCATATTAGCATTTCCTTCGTTGGTTTCCATGAGCATATAACTCGGACCCGAACTTCCTCGTGCTTCAAAATTAAGTACTAATCCCACTTTTTTAGCCCATTGGTGTTGGGTTACAAATAGCGCAGCTCCATTTAAACCCAATTCTTCCGCATCGGTAAAAAGAATAATAATATCATTTTTATGTTGGGTTGTATTATGCAAAAATGCACGTACCGATTCTATAATTGTAGCCACTCCACTAGCATCATCACTAGCGCCAAACGAAAACGAATGCGGTGCACTATCATAATGCGACAACAATAACAGCGATTTAGTGCTTGCCGATCCTTTAATGGTAGCGATAATATTTTTAGACTTTACCAAAGTCCCTTTTTCGGTCATGGTAAACCCTTCTTGCAACGAAGGTTGTAGTCCTAAATTTTGTAATTCTTTCACCAAATAGTTGGCCACTACTTCGTGGTTTTCAGAACCCACAAAATGGGGTTTAGCAGTCATTGCTTTAACAATCTGCAAAGCACGAGTTGTAGAAAATTCAGATAATGGTGCCTCTGTGGTATCATAACCTTGAGGCATTCTAAAATAAAAAATACCAAACAGTAGCACTACTAAAACTACCATTACAGAAAAAGAAGAAATTTTGTTTTTCATAAATAATTACTATATATCTTTTTTAACCAAAATAAAAAAATCATGATCCAATAGCATGTAGCCTTGATCATAAACAAAGTAGTAGGTATTTCCAGATTTGGTATTTAGGATATTCGTGAAGTACTCCAAATCAAAGCCTTTGCTCAGTAATTTAGATCGGGTAGTTTTGGATTTTCCTTCAACATTTAATTCCGACAGAATTCTATAATTTTTTCGCAATTTATTATTAGTATTGCGCATATAATTAGTACTGTCCTTATTTATTCTATTATTATAGGCATTGCGACATCCATCGCTACAGAACTTTTTGTCCTCCCTACCTACAATTTTTTCGTTACATTCTAAACAGTTTTTATTCATACTATTTTCTTTTAAAGAGCGAATGTTTGGGGCTTTATTTGATTATAATATTTCTGCTTTCCATTTCAATCTGTCATTTCGAGTAGTTGCGATGCAAGAACAAAGCAATTCAATACTACAATTTTGTTTTCACAATGCCAGGATTTTCACTTCAAATGAACTGCATCGAACTCCGCTAAAAA
>JGI25913J50563_1000151_pt1 | contig 12740 bp, 14 predicted proteins | sample LauGreSp1BDMLBSN_2_FD_50563 | JGI IMG/M metagenome (IMG submission 50563)
CCATTCAAATGATCTTGGACGCGATTGCAGCTGCGGGCTACACCGCCGGTGAGCAAATCGCAATTGGTTTGGACTGCGCTGCGAGCGAGTTCTACAAAGACGGCAAATACCACTTGTCTGGCGAAGGTTTGCAATTGACGGCCCAACAGTGGACGGACATGCTCGCCACTTGGTGCGACAAGTACCCCATCATCAGCATCGAAGACGGCATGGCCGAAGGCGACTGGGACGGCTGGAAAGTGTTGACCGACCGCTTGGCCAAGAAAGTGCAAATCGTGGGCGACGACTTGTTCGTGACCAACACCAAGATCTTCAAAGAAGGCATCGACAAAGGCATCGCCAACTCGATCCTCATCAAGATCAACCAAATCGGCACCTTGACCGAAACCTTCGAAGCCATCGAGATGGCCAAGCGCGCTGGCTACACCGCCGTGATCAGCCACCGCTCGGGCGAAACCGAAGACAGCACCATTGCTGACATCGCTGTGGGCTTGAACGCGGGTCAAATCAAAACAGGTTCGATGAGCCGTTCTGACCGCATGGCGAAGTACAACCAACTCTTGCGCATCGAAGAAGACTTGGGCGACGTGGCGGTNTACCCAGGCCGTTCTGCCTTCTACAACTTGCGTTAATCACGCGTGATGCTGCGTCCACTCCACCTNGTGCTGATTGCCCTGCTGCTNGTGCTGCAGGGCCAGCTGTGGTTTGGTCGCGGCAGCTTGCCTGACGTCATTCGTTTGCGTGATGTCTTGAAAGACCAAAAGCAGCAAAACGCTGCCGCGCAGTTGGCCAATGATCGCCTCAGCGCTGAACTCCACGACCTCAAAGACGGTCTGGAAATGGTTGAAGAGCGCGCCCGCTCTGAAATCGGCATGGTCAAGCCAAACGAAGTCTTCGTGCAAATTGCGAAGTGATAGCCACCGCTTTTACGGTCGCCTTCACGCTGTGGGACTACACCACCACTTGGATTGAACTCATCGCTGTCTTGCTGGGGCTGATCATGGTGTTTTTCACCATCGCCGAAAAGCACTGGGGTTGGTTGTTTGCCATTCTCAGCTCCGCACTCTACTTTCTGATTTTTTGGAACAGCCGCTTGTACGGCGATGCCCTGCTACAACTGCTCTTCATCGCGCTGGCCGCATGGGGTTGGTGGCTGTGGCTGCGTGGCACTGGGCCAGCGCCCCTGCGCATCACACAGCTCACCGCGCGTCAACGCTGGGCCTGTCTGTTGTCGGGCTTGGGGCTGTGGGGCCTCACCGGTGGGATTTTGCTGAATTTCACCGACACCGATGTGCCGTGGTGGGATGCCTTCCCCACCGCCTTCAGCTTGGTGGGGCAATACTTGCTGGCCCATAAACGGGTGGAAAACTGGTGGGCTTGGTTGGCTGTCAACGTGGTTGCCATCGGTTTGTTCGCCTGGAAAGCGCTGTGGCTGACCACCCTGCTCTACATCGTATTTGCAGCCTTGAGTGTGGTGGGATGGCGCACTTGGGCGCATCGAAGCCAGCGAGCAGCCCCATGAAAATAGCTCTACTCGGTGCCGAAAGCACAGGCAAGTCGCAGCTGGCTGTGTCCTTGAGCGCGCATTTGAGCGCTGCAGGTTTGGATGTGCACCGTGTAGATGAATACCTGCGCGAATGGTGCGACACCCATCAACGCACGCCCAGCCTAGAAGAACAACACCACATCGCCCAAACACAAATGGCACGCGTTTTAGCAGCGCCAGCGCACGCCGTGGTGATTGCAGACACCACGCCACTCATGACCGCGGTGTACAGCCAAATGGTGTTCAACGACCACGGCCTTGATGCGTTCGCACTGCAGCAACATGCGAAGTTTGACATCACCTTATTGACGGGGCTAGACCTTGCATGGGTCAGCGATGGATTGCAGCGCGTGGGTGCGCATGTGCGAGAACCCGTCGATCAAAAGATCAGGCAACTTTTAACGCAGGCCAATTTGTCGTATCAAGTGGTGTACGGCACGGGCGATCAGCGTTTAGAAAATGCTTTGTATTGCATAGGCCGCCATGCGCCGCATTTGGCCAAACAGCTAGAGCGGCCCGAGCCGCCCACACGATGGCTCGGCTCCTGCGAAACCTGTGGTGACGGCGACTGTGAACACCGTTTGTTCACCCGTCTGGTCAAAGGCTGAACCGCTTTATTGCAGCGATGACGTGCCGGGCGCTTGCGTCTGAGTGCCGGTAAAAATCTGCGCCGCATCGACCGCGTCGTAGCGGTATTGCTGACCGCAGAAGTCGCAGCCCACTTCCACATCGCCGCGCTCGGCCAAGATGCTTTCCACCTCTTCGGTGCCCAAGCTGCGAATCATGTTGCTGACGCGTTCACGGCTGCATGAGCAGGAAAATTTGGGCGTCAAAGGCTCAAAGCGCACCAGTTTTTCTTCCCAAAACAGGCGATGCAAAATCGTCTCAACATCCAAGCCCAACAACTCGTCAGCCGTCAAACTCGATGCCAAGATGGAGATGCGGTTGTAGTCTTCGTTGCGGCCAATTTGGTCTTCGTCTTCCATGGTCGCTTTCGCAGCCAAGTTGCCTTCGCCTTTGATGGGCAGGCGTTGNATCAACAAGCCAGCAGCCGTGGTGTCATTGGCGGCCAANACCAAGGTGGTGTCGAGCTGTTCACTTTGCAGCATGTAGTGCTGCAAGACATCNCTGAACTTNTCAAGCTTNTTGCGCTGGTCGTCAAACAAAGGCACCACGCCTTGATAGGGCTGCTGGCCTGGGAGTTTGGTCAACGGGTCCANNGTGATNGCNCAACGNCCTTCGTTGTGCACATTCACCATCTCGGGCAAGGTGCTGGCGTCACCCAACTCACCCACCACTTTGGCAGTGGCGCGCAGGCTCAGGTCGGGTTGCACTTCGACCACAGCGAGCTTCAAGGGGCCGTCGCCGAAAATTTGCATCACCAAGGCACCGTTGAATTTGATGTTCGACTGCATCAGCACCGAGGCGGCTGTCATCTCGCCCAACAAGTGACGCACGGGTTCTGGATAAGCGCCCGTATCAACGTTCACCGCACGGCGCTTGAGCACCTCTTGCCACACATCGGTGAGTTGCACCACCATGCCGCGCACGGGCAAACCATCGAACAAAAATTTATGTAACTGAGACATCAAGCCAACTTCTTTAAACCCGCTTTGTAGCGGTTCGCGTTATTCACATAATGCTGCGCACTGCGGCGCAGCCCTTCAATTTGCTCAGGTGTGAGCTGACGCACCACCTTGGCGGGACTGCCCAAAATCATGGAGCCGTCCGCAAACTCTTTACCCTCAGTCACGAGCGAGCCTGCACCCACCAAACAATTTTTACCAATCTTGGCACCATTGAGCACCACCGCACCAATGCCAATCAGCGTCTCATCGCCCACCGTGCAGCCATGCAGCTGCACCATGTGACCCACCGTCACATGCTTGCCAATGGTGAGCGGAATGCCCACATCCGCATGCAAGACGCTGCCGTCTTGGATGTTGGTGCCCTCGCCAATCTGGATGGTGGCCGTGTCGCCACGCACCACGCTGCTGAACCACACGCTGCTGTGTGCGGCCATCCGCACATCGCCAATGACTTGCGCGTTGTCAGCCACCCAAGCCGTGTCTGCCATTTGAGGGATGAGTGCGTCGAGTTGATATACAGCCATGAAAGTCTCCTGCGGGGTTTTGTTTTTTTACAATTGTAAAGATGAGCCTACGCCCTTTAGCCCTGAATGCCTTATGCATATGCGACCCCGATGAGAAAGTTCAAGCGGTGCAGTCGCTGTGGGCCAAACAAACAGAGGTGGCGCTTTCACCCAGCGAAGCGATCACGCCAGCCGCGGGCCTGCCACTGCCCGGCCGCCCCACGCTGCCCCAGCTCATTCCAGCCAAACTGGTACCCACGCGCACCCCCTTCACGCCCGAAGGTTTGGCGGCCTTGCTGCATGCCGTTTGCCACATCGAGTTCAACGCCATCAACTTGGCGCTAGACGCGGTTTGGCGGTTTCCCAATATGCCCGCGCCTTACTACACCGACTGGCTGCGCGTGGCTTTTGAAGAATCACAGCACTTTGAGATGCTGCACGCCCACCTGCAAAGCTTGGGCCACCGCTACGGCGACTTCGATGCCCACGATGGCATGTGGCACATGTGCCAAAAAACGGCAGATGATGTACTGGGCCGCATGGCGCTGGTGCCTCGCACCCTTGAAGCCCGGGGCCTTGATGCCACGCCTTTGATTCAAGCCAAGCTGCGAAAGGCGGCCACACCCGCAGCCCTGCGCGCGGCAGAGTTGCTAGACATCATCTTGCGCGAAGAAGTGGGCCATGTGGCGATTGGCAACCACTGGTACAGGTGGCTCTGCGAACAACGCGGCTTAGACCCCGTGTCGCTTTACGGGGAACTGGCGCAGCGCTATGAAGCACCCAAATTACGCCCACCCTTCAACACAGAAGCCCGCAAACGTGCGGGCTTTACGGAGGTAGAGCTGAGCTATTTGCTGGGCGGCTAAAGCCTAGGTCACCCACGCGGGTGGTGCTGACCGTGCAAACTCTTCAAGCGCTCACGCGCAATGTGCGTGTAGATGGTGGTGGTGGAAATATCGGCATGGCCCAGCAGCATTTGCACCGCTCGCAAATCGGCCCCGTGGTTGAGCAAATGCGTGGCGAACGCATGGCGCAAGGTGTGCGGTGAGATCGGCACATGAATTTGCGCTTGCAAGGCGTAGCGCTTGATGAGCTGCCAAAACATGGCGCGGGTCATGGCCTCGCCAGCGTTCTTGCCGCGTACCGTCACAAACAAGGCTTCGGTTTGATGGCCTGCCAACAGCGCGGGACGCGCCTCGCTCAAATAGCGCTGCAGCCAGTCACGGGCCACCTCGCCAAAGGGCACCAAGCGCTCTTTGCTGCCCTTACCCATGATGCGCAACACGCCATCGTTCAAGCTCACATGCAAAGTTTTGAGGTCCACCAACTCGCTGACTCGCAAGCCACTGGCGTAGATCAGCTCCAGCATGGCGCGATCGCGCATGCCTAGACCCGTGGACACATCGGGGGCGTTGAGTAGGCTTTCGACTTGCGCCTCGGTCAGAATTTTGGGAGCGCGGGCTGGCTGTTTGGCCGTGAGCAACTTGAGCGTGGGGTCGGCCACCAACAGTCGCTCACGCAAGGCCCAGCGGTAAAAGCGCTTGAAAACGGTTAATCGGCGGTTGGCGCTGGTGGCCTTGGTCTCGGCATGGCGGTGGGCGAAGTACTGCTGCAGATCAGATTCATGCGCCGCCAGCAAATGCGCGCCTTGCGCTTGAAGCCAAGCAGACAGCAAGTTCAAGTCGCGGCGGTAGGCGGCCAAGCTGTTGGCCGCCAAACCATGCTCTAACCAAAGCGCATCAATGAAAATGTCAATGTGTGCGTCGGGTGCCAACGCCTGAGATGCTGTCAAAGTTGGGCTCAATCCAAGGTCAGTTTTTGCTCACTCACGACGAGCTTGTAAACCTCAAACTCCGCTTTGATTTGCGCAGCAAACTGCTCTGGCGTGTTGGCCACGATGAGCGAGCCCGTGTCTTCAATGCGTTTGCGAACCGCCGGATCTTCCAAGGCTTTGCGCACGCCCGCGTTGATCTTGTCCACGATGTCTTTGGGCATGCCCTTGGGGCCATAGATGCCGTAATAAGCCATCCGGTTCACTGGCTCCAGCCCGACTTCTTTGAAGGTTGGCACATTGGGCAACACCGCCAAGCGCTGCGGTGCAGCCACCACGATGGGCACCAAACGGTTGTCTTTGATGAAGGGCAAGGCGGAGGGCAAGTTGTCAAAAATCATGGGCACTTGGCCTGCCACCGTGTCGTTCAGGGCGGGGCCTGCGCCACGGTAGGGAATGTGGGTCACAAAGGTGCCGCTCAAGTTTTTATACAACTCCATTTGCAGGTGGCCAATGCCGCCTGTGCCTGACGAGAATACGAATACTTGCCAGGTGAACGCTTGAGTTCAGCGATGTACCCCTTGTAATCCGTGGCTGGAAAACTGGGGTGCACCGCAATGATGTTGGGTGTTGCTGCGATGTTGATGATGGGGGTGAAATCCGTCAACGGGTTGTAGGGGATTTTTGCGTTGATCGCAGGGTTGGCCGCCGTGGTCGACACCGTGGCCATGCCTAAGGAGTAGCCATCAGGCGCTGCCTTGGCCGTTTCATTGGCGCCCACCACGCCACCGCCGCCCGCCTTGTTGATGACAACCACGGTTTGACCCAACGCTTTGCCCAGCGGGTCTGCAATGGTGCGCGCAATGATGTCGGTGGTGCCGCCCGGTGCAAACGGAATTTGCAACTGAATGGTTTTGTTGGGATAGGCCTGCGCGAAGGCGGATGCGCTAAGAAAAGTGAACCAAGACAGAACAAACAATTGACGACGTTTCATGCAGATGTCTCCTCAAAAGAACCCAGGCAACAGACCCGTTTTGACATCCTAAACGCATTAAGCAGGAGAGAGATTTGAACTGCGGTTATTCTCTGTCGCGTGAATTACGCTCAACTCCTCTTTCCCGACTTCTCGCTCATCCTTTGTGGTTATTTGGTTTGCAAATACACCGCGCTCAACCGAACGGTTTGGGAGCAAGTAGAGAGCTTGGTTTATTTCTTTCTTTTCCCCGTCTTGCTGTTTCACTCCATCGTGCGCACGCCCTTGGATTTGCAAGCGGCGTCCCACCTCATCATGGCGGGCCTGCTGCTCGGGCTGAGCAGCATTGGCCTGTCATATGCCATTCCCAAACTGCCGCTTCTGCGCAGACACATTGACACGCGCTTGCATGCGGGCAGCGCACAGGTGGCGTTTCGGTTCAACTCNTTCATCGCACTGGCTTTGGCTGAGCGCATCGCCGGACCTCAAGCCTTGCTGCTGATCGCGGTGTTGATCGGCGTGTGTGTGCCGCTGTTCAACGTAGCGGCTGTGTGGCCCATGGCCCGCCATGCCCAACGCAGCTTTGGCGCAGAGCTGATTCGCAANCCTTTGATCTTGGCCACGGGCCTAGGGCTGCTCGCCAACATCGTTGGCCTGCATATCCCGAGCTGGACGGAGCCCACCTTGCAACGCATTGGCGCGGCGTCACTGGCCTTGGGGTTAATGGCAGCGGGTGCCGGCATGCAATTTGGCCCCTTGATGAAAGCCAAAACTCTTGCGCTTTCGCTGTTGGCCATCCGCCACCTGATCACGCCACTCATCGCGTGGTGGCTGGCTTTTGCGTTTGCTCTGGACACCACCCAAACCAGCGTGCTCTTGGCCTTTTCTGCCCTGCCCACCGCGTCCAGCGCTTATGTATTGGCAGCACGCATGGGCTACAACGGGGCCTTTGTGGCCGGGTTGGTCACGCTGTCCACGATCTTGGGTATGTTGAGTCTGCCCTTTGCTCTGGGTGTTTTGAGATGAAAGCGTACTCTTTCATGGCATAATGACGCGTTTTGCGGAAAGTGCGTTGAAATAGGTCGACGTGGCTACCGCAGCTGCTCAAGGAAAAGCGATGAAAGAAGGCATTCACCCCAATTACCGTGAAATCTGTTTCATGGATATGTCTAACGGTTTCAAATTTGTGACCCGCTCATGCGCGAACACAAAAGAAATGATCAAGATGGAAGACGGCCGTGATCTGCCGTTGTACAAGCTCGATACCACCAGCGAGTCACACCCCTTCTACACGGGTACACAGAAGTCTGTGGACAACATGGGTGGCCGCGTCGAGCGCTTCCGCAACAAGTACGGCAAAACTGCCGCCAAGTAAGCATCACGCTTACTTCTCAAAAGGCAGCTCGGCTATCCGCGCTGCCTTTTTTATTTCAAAGCTGTGAATCACCCAACCCCCGCCATCGTTCCTCAAAGTGCCGTGCGCCGCTTGCCGCGTGTGGCGCTGTGGTTGTTCTGTGCCGCCTATGTGCTGCCCGGTCTGTTTGGTCGCGAGCCTTGGAAAGGCAATGAGTTCACAGCATTCGGCCACATGCTGGCGCTCGCCGAAGGTGTGAGCGACTGGTTCAACCCCAGTGTGTGGGGGCAAGCACCTGAGCTCGATGCCTTGCTGCCTTATTGGTTAGGGGCTTGGGCGATTCAAATTGCGCCGAGCTGGGTATCTGCTGGCTTGGCTGCGCGTATTCCGTTTGCCCTGCTCTTGGGGCTGACCTTGGCCACCACCTGGCATGGCGTCTATTACTTGGCTTTGAGCCCACAAGCTCAGCCCGTGCCCTTTGCTTTTGGTGGCGAAGCCAAACCCAAGGACTATGCGCGCACCATTGCCGATGGCGCCGTTCTGGCGCTGATCGCCTGCTTAGGCCTGACGCTGCTCGCCCATGAAGCCAGTCCCATCTTGGCGCAACTGGCGTTTGTCAGCTGCGCTTTTTACGGTGTCGCCGCCTTGCCCTACCACCCGCGTTACAGCTTGATCGCATTGTGCGTGGGCTTGCTGGGTCTGTGCTTGAGCGGGGCACCTAGCCTCGCCGTGCTGATGGCCATCGGTAGTGGTTTTTTATGTTTACTCGATCGCCAAAGCACCTCTGCCCAAACCGGCCGTCAACACACCCTCTGGCTCTTAGCCATGGGCTTGGCCGTTGCTGGGCTAGCGACTGTGCTGGACGTCTGGCACTGGCGCTTGCTGCCGCTGCACAACGACTGGCAAGAATGGCGCAGTTTGCTGCGTTTGCTGGCATGGTTCACTTGGCCCGCTTGGCCTTTGGCTGTTTGGACGCTGTGGCGTTGGCGTGGCCAATGGACATCGTTGCATTGGAGCCGCCATTTGGTGCTGCCCATGTGGTTCATCGCGCTGACCGTCGGCACCGCCATGTTCACGCGTTCGTCCGACCAAACCTTGTTGCTGGCACTTCCCGCATTCGCTACCTTGGCCGCCTTTGCCCTGCCGACGCTGCGCCGCAGCGTGGCTGCTTTGATTGACTGGTTCACCCTGCTCTTTTTCTCTGGCTGCGCCTTCATCATCTGGGTGATTTGGATTGCCATGCAAACCGGTTGGCCTGCTCAACCCGCAGCCAACGTGGCCCGCTTGGCCCCTGGCTTTGAACCCAGCTTGGGCTGGATCGCCTTCATCGTCGCCCTGGCTGCGACAGCCGTTTGGGCGTGGCTGGTGGTTTGGCGTACCGCCAAGCATCGCCATGCGCTATGGAAGAGCTTGGTGCTACCTGCGGGAGGTGCCGCCTTGTGTTGGCTGCTCCTGCTCACCTTGTGGTTGCCACTGCTTGACTTTGCGCGCAGCTACAAACCATGGGTACTGCAAATTCAAAGTGTCATGACACACCAGCAACATCCGAATTCAGCTGACTGTTTGATGACGTATGGGCTAGACATGGGACAAATGACTGCGTTTCATTACCACGGTGGGTTTGACATCAAGCCCTTGGATGCCCGTCACAGCCAACAGCAAGCGGTCTGTGAATGGCTGTTGGTCGACAACGATTTACGGCCTGAATTGAGCAAAGTCGTTCGCCTGAATGAATGGACACGCGTGCGCACCATCCGCCGCCCATCCGATAACAACGAAGATGTGACGCTGTATCACCGCCGTCAACCTTGAGGCGGCGATGAGCACCGAACGCGCCACCATCATGCGACATGCCGGCACCGTGATGGTCGGTCAACTGGCAGTGATGGCCTTCAGCATCACCGATACCTTGGTGGCGGGCCGATTTGCTGACACGGCCTTGGCAGCACTCGCCGTTGCAGCGGCCACCTACGTCACCGTCCACATTTCGCTGATGGGCATGCTGCAAGCTTTGCTGCCTGTTTGGGCTGAGTTGCATGGGGCACAACGACATGCAGAGGTGGGCCGATCGGTGCGGCAAGCGCTGTATCTGTGCGCATGCACTGCGGCGATTGGCATGTGGGCCTTGCTCTGCCCCGGCCCATTGCTGAACTGGACGCAAGTACCACCCGACTTACAAGGCGAAGTGCGTGGATACCTGAACATCGTCGCCTTCGGCCTCCCTGCCTCGTTGCTGTTTCGCATGTACAGCACACTCAACCAAAGCTTGGGTAAACCCAAATTGGTCACTTGGGTGCAGGTAGGCGCCTTGGTCGTGAAAGTACCTTTGTCGATTGTGTTGGTCCTTGGCATTCCCAACGTTCTGCCTCCGCTCGGCTTAGCGGGCTGCGCGTGGGCCACTTTGGTTGTGACCTTGCTGATGCTCAGCTTGGCGATATGGCTGCTACGCACACAAGACTTTTACAAACCCTACCGCATCTGGGCTGCGATGGAGAAGCCCAACACAGCGACCCTTTGGCGATTCGTGCGTTTGGGGCTGCCCAGCGGCTTGGCGATTGGTGTTGAGGTGACGTCATTCACCCTGATGTCGCTGTTCATTGCGCGACTGGGTGTGGTGGCGACAGCCAGCCACCAAATTGTGTCCAACATGACGGCCGTGCTTTATATGATTCCGCTCTCGCTCTCAATAGCCAGCAGCTCCCGCGTGAGCTATTGGATTGGCGCGGGACAGATCAAACGGGCGCGCCAGGCCTTGCGCACCGGCCTTGGACTGATACTGATGTTGGGGGTTGGCTTGGCCGCCTTGATAGGCTGGCAGCGTGAAGCCATCGCAAGTTTCTATACGCAATCACCTGAGGTGGCGGCACTGGCAGCCACCTTGTTGTTGTGGCTCATGATTTACCACGTCGCCGACGCCGTGCAAGTGTTCACCGTGTTTACTTTGCGTTGCTACGGCATCACCGTACTGCCGCTCATCACCTACACCGTGCTGCTGTGGGGTTTAGGTTTAGCCGGCGGTTATGCCGTGGCTTATGGCGCAGGCATTGACGTCAGCGCTTTGTCATGGCTGGTGCCGCAGTCGCCGATTGCCTTTTGGCAAGCAGGAAGCTTGGCTTTGTATGTGACTGTCGCTGTGCTGTTGCCGGTTTTGTGGCGCGCAGCCTACCGTCGGACAGACCGCACGCCTTGACCCTCAGGAACTTAATTAAATAGCCAAGGTGTCTGCGATGCGCTTCGCACAGGCGTGAGCTTGCGCCGCATCACGCGCTTCCACCATGACACGCACCAAGGGCTCGGTGCCACTGGCGCGAATCAAGACTCGACCGGTGTCCCCCAACTCGGCCTCGGCCTTTTGCACTTCCTCTTGCAGGCGTGCGTTGGATTGCCAGTCTTGACCTGGGCGCAAACGCACATTGAGCAGCGTTTGCGGAAAGAGCGTGACGTCTTTGAGCAAGTCAGCCATAGGACGGCCACTGCGCACGCAGGTCTGCAGAATCTGCAAGGCGCTCACCAAGCCATCACCGGTGGTGTGTTTGTCGAGGGCCAGTAAATGGCCAGAGCCTTCACCACCCAATAGCCATTTATTTTTCGCCAGTTCTTCGAGTACGTAGCGGTCACCCACCTTGGCGCGCACAAATTGCACACCTCGGTTTTTCAAAGCCACTTCAACAGCCATGTTGGTCATCAAGGTGCCCACCACGCCCGGCACCACTTCGTCATTGGCCAGGCGGTCGTCAGCCATCAAATACAAAAGCTCGTCGCCGTTGTACAAGCGGCCTTTTGCGTCCACCATTTGCAAGCGGTCGGCGTCACCATCTAGGGCAACCCCGAAGTCTGCTTGGTTGGCCATGACAGCGCGCACCAAGGCATCGGGATGGGTGGCGCCTACTTCGTGGTTGATGTTCAAACCGTCTGGGCTACAGCCAATGGCAATGACGTCCGCGCCCAACTCGTGGAACACCTTGGGTGCAATGTGATAGGCCGCGCCGTGCGCGGCATCCACCACAATTTTCAAACCTTTGAGGGTGAGTTCATTCGAGAACGTGCTCTTGCAAAACTCGATGTAACGACCTGCGGCATCGTCCAAGCGTTTGGTTTTGCCGAGGTTAGCCGAATCCACCCACACGGGTGCTTGCTCTAGGGCTGCTTCCACCGCCAGCTCCCACGCATCGCTGAGCTTATTGCCTTGGGCGCTGAAAAACTTGATGCCATTGTCAGCAAACGGGTTGTGGCTGGCACTGATGACCACGCCTAAGCTCGCGCGTTGTGCGCGCGTGAGGTAGGCCACACCCGGTGTGGGCAAGGGCCCTAGCAACACCACATTGACGCCCGCCGAATTAAAACCGGACTCCAAAGCCGACTCCAACATGTAGCCTGAGATGCGCGTGTCTTTGCCGATCAGNACGGTCGGGTGGGCTTCAGTTTGCTTGAGTACACGACCAACGGCATGCGCCAAGCGCAACACAAAGTCTGGGGTGATCGGAGCTTGCCCCACAGTGCCGCGAATGCCGTCTGTGCCGAAATATTTGCGTGTCATCTTGTTCTGCCTTGGGTTTTATTTTTGATTGTTATCGGTTTGCGCGCATTGTCTCAAACTCTAGCGGCTTGCCAGACTTTGAGCGCCTGCACGGTTTGAGCCACATCATGCACACGCACAATGCGCGCGCCCCGCTCGACCGCCAACACAGCGGCAGCCACGCTAGGCACCATGCGGTCGCCCACAGCACAGCCCGTGACCGCACCAATGGACGACTTACGCGACCACCCCACCAACAACGGATAGCCCAATGCCAGCAACTGGTCTTGATGCGCCAAGAGTTCAAAGTTTTGCAGCACGGTTTTACCAAAGCCCACACCGGGGTCTAACGCGATGCGCTCGTGCGCAACACCCNNGNNTTGCAACTGNTCNGCGNGGCTTTNCAANAATNCNNNCACGGGCTGAATGACCTGGCCTTGCATGGGCAAGGCCTGCATGGTTTGTGGCTCGCCATGCATGTGCATCAT
>JGI25913J50563_1000152_pt1 | contig 12737 bp, 14 predicted proteins | sample LauGreSp1BDMLBSN_2_FD_50563 | JGI IMG/M metagenome (IMG submission 50563)
CACGGCTACCAAAATCACGCTTAAAGGGCTTGCTCACATTTCCTCCATTGTCTTAACAAGGGATACCCTACGGGTGCAATGGAGATGAAGTCACAACGAGATATTCACCGGGTCAGCCCTGCGTGCGCAATCCCTGATTTAGCGGGAGAAATCACAGCAGCCCTGGCTGGTACTGGCCCAGCCTTAGGTCTTGGAGAAGTTAGATCAACCGGCGCCCCGTCACATATCGCATTAGTTATTGGCACCAGTGGCACTACTGGAATGAGTAAAGAGGTAGCTTTCACAGCTTCTGCACTTCTTGCATCTGCTCGCGCATCAAACAAATTTTTAGAAGCAAAGCCTGGGCAGCAATGGTCACTATTTTTACCGCTTACGCATATAGCTGCGGTCAATGTGATTATTCGGTCAATGGAACTTGGAACTCTTCCCATTGATTTACGTGAGTATCAAGGTGAATATCCAAAAGTTGATTTCACGTCAATTGTTCCAACACAGTTATTTAGAGCTATTAATGGTGATGAACGGTTACTGCGCCATCTTCAAAGTGCACAAGCAGTGTTGGTAGGAGGCGCAGCATTATCGCCAGCCCTACGACAACAAGCTGTAACTGCTGGTATTAATGTTGTTGAAACTTATGGAATGACCGAAACTTCTGGCGGCTGCATCTATAACGGTCAAGCAATTGAGGGTGTTGAATACTGCCTCAATGAAAAATCTTTAGTTCAAATCCGTGGTTCGGTAATGTCAGAGACATACCTGAACGCTCCAGAGCTCTATGTTCTCAGTGACGGTTGGTTTGTTACAAATGATCTTGGTGAAGTCGTTGATGGCAAGCTTCATATCTTGGGACGAGCCGATGATGTAATCATTTCCGGTGGAGAGAATGTCTCACTCACTGCCATAGAAGCAACGCTTTCAATTCGTTATCCAGAGATTGAATTTGCCGCCTTTGCAGTCAATGACATTCAATGGGGACATGCTTTGCACCTAGCTGTAGTTGGTGAAATCGGTGAGAGTGAAATTGCGCAATATTTAGAGGCAGCGTTAGGGGCTGCATCAAAGCCAAAAGGAATTCATCACTTAGAACAGTTACCCTTGCTCGGTATCGGCAAAGTCGATCGCATAGCCCTGGCGAAAATGGTGGGACATGAATAAATGGATTCTCGGTGCGCGCCCGCGCACACTGCCCGCAGCTATTGCACCAGTAGTTGTTGCAACTGCTTTAGCAGGTAGTGATTGGAACTGGTTTCGAGCAGCTCTTGCGCTAAAGGTGGGAGTTTGGCTTCAGGTCGGCGTTAACTATGCCAACGATTATTCAGATGGCGTTAAGGGAAGCGATGACAATCGCATTGGGCCAACACGTTTAGTTGCAAGTGGTTTGGCAACAGCTGCGCAAGTAAAGCGCGCAGCATTCATCTCTTTTGGTATTGCCTCAATAGCCGGAATCTGGCTCTCGCTACTGAGTTCACCATGGTTAATAGTTGTTGGTGTTGCAGCTATTGCTGCAGCATGGGGTTACACCGGTGGGAAAAATCCATATGGCTATAGCGGTTTGGGTGAAGTTTCAGTATTTGTCTTTTTCGGTTTAACTGCAACGGTTGGTACGTACTATGCACAAACTGATCGTGTCACTGGCTTAAGTGTTTTGTGTGCCGTGCCTATGGGTGCTCTTTCTTGCGCGATATTGGCAGTTAATAACATCCGAGATCGTGCACAAGATGAATTAGTAGGTAAGCGAACTCTGGCTGTCAGAGTAGGTGATTCAAAAGCTCGCAAAGGCTTTGTGGCATTACTGGCCATCGCACATATAAGTGCACTTGCAACTTTGGTTCCTAGCTCTTTGCTGACTCTGGCCGTTCTTCCTTTAACACTCTCACTATCGCGAGCAGTTTTGTCCGGTGCAAGTGGGCCTAGCCTTATTCCGCTGCTGGGCAAGACCGGCAAACTACAAATGTTTTTTGGGGCGCTCTTTGCACTCGCTCTAGCGATACAATAATCCCATGGCCAGATTCGTTCTTCTTTTTCTAGTCTTTGGAATCACTATCTATGCACTAATTGATTGTGCACGTAAAGATGAGTCAGAAATCAAGACTTTGCCGAAGTGGGGTTGGCTGCTCGTAATTATTTTGATTGGTCCACAGGCACTTGCTATTGGCCCAATTGCTTATTTGATTGCTGGAAGAAATCGCAAGAGTGGTGGACGCAAACCTAAGCGTCGCATCTTGCCGCCAGATGATGATCCAGATTTCTTAGGAAAGCTTTAACCTCTATAAACCTGAGTACGTGTGCTTTCCTGTGCCCCAGACGTTTATGTATACATAGTTAAATAGGAATGTTGACCCTGCAAACAAGCACAACCATGCAGCTTTTCGTCCGCGCCAGCCAACAGTTACGCGTGCATGTAGGTATGCCGCATATGCAACCCACGTAATAAAAGCCCACGTCTCTTTTGGATCCCAGCCCCAATAACGTCCCCATGCACTTTCGGCCCAAATAGCACCTGCAATAACTGCAAATGTCCATAGTGGAAATACAAATGCAACCAAGCGGTATGAGAGTTGATCTAGCACTTCAAGTGATGGCAAACGTTTTGCCCAGGCAGTTCTTTCTCCGCGAGACTCCATACGATCTAGATAGAGATAAGCGGCAGCAATGGCATTAGCTAATAGAAAAACACCACCAGAGATAATCGCAGCAGAGACGTGAATAACCAACCATGTTGATTTAAGNGCAGGAACTAGAGGCGCACTTGGTCGATAGAGAACGGCAACAGCAGTTCCAAGAGTTAGTAGTACCGCGATTGAAACCAATAGTCCCAACCAACGCAGATCATATTTACGCAGCGCAACAAGGTATGCACCAGAAAATGCCAGAGCCCCTGTAATTGAAAACTCATACATGTTGCCCCAAGGAACTCGACTAGCAGAGACTCCGCGAGCAATAACACCGGCAAAGAGCAATACGAATCCTAAAATCATCATCGCAGTTGCAATACGCGCAACTTTCTCTGTGCGCTTGTAATCCATATTCTTCTTTGAATCTTCAGTCGTTACTCGAACCGCCCACGCTGTTTCAATCGCATGTGCAATAAATGAAAGGGTGTAAACGGCCATTGATGAATACACAAGGTAGTTAGAGAGATAAGCCCAAGTGCGTGACATCTATTTCTCTCCCTTTAACATCGCTACAAATTCCGCCATTTCACTCTCTAAACCTGGTGCTGCATTTTTAGCTAAACCTGCAACTTCTACTGACTTACCAACACGAATCCAGATTCGGCGGCGTCTTGTAAACAGTGATGCAAGCAAGCCCAGGATGGCAACAATACTGCCGAGGAGGGCATAGTTCTTCCCAGGATCATTGACTATCTCAATATTGACCCACTGCAGATATCCCTCGAAGGTTAAAGAACCTTGTGGGTATGTAAAAGTCTCACCTGGCTTTAATGACTTAAGACCAACTTGATTCATTTTTGATGTGTCAATGCGATACACAGATTGTGGAACTCCACTATCGAGACCTAAATCACCCAACCATGCAGCTAACAAAAGCCGTGGATCTAGAGCTTCAGGAAAAACACTCACTGCACCATCTGCGCCACTGCGCGAATACGTTGGAACAAATGAGCCCACAAATCCGATCTGCGGATCCGCATCTGGAACCTTAATAGCACCGATAGATCGTAGGTTCCCATCCTGTGGCAAGAACGGCACCGGTCCTTGCATTGCAACATTGCCCTTTGAATCCCTCACAGTCACAACTGGTGAATAACCATTTGCTTGTAAGTAGATGCTGGTATTACCTAATTTCAATGGTGAGTTTACTTTTATTGTGCGCTTTTCTGTTTTATTCAAATCTTGCTTAGCAAAAGTAATGTCTAGGGTGTAGTCCTCAGGTGCGCTCGTTACCACATTATATTTTGCAGTGAATTTATCAACAGTGAGTGCAAAATCAGGAAGATTATTCTCATTAAACAACTTGCCGAAGCTCAAAGAATCGTAACTAGTTGTGGTGTTCACGAAGCGCTCACCCACATTTACAATTGCCATTCCTCGCATACCAAATAGAGAACTAAACGAGATTCCTAGTAAAACTAGAATGAGAGCCAAGTGGAAAAAGAGATTTCCTGTCTCTCGCATAAATCCTTTTTCAGCAGAAATAGAGCCATCTTTTTCTAGAACTCTAAATCGCTTTGATTTAAACCAAGCCCGGGCTTTGTCCAATTCATCGCCTTGTGAACTCCAAGAGGAGTAATGCTCCATGCGATCAAGATTCTTTGGTGTGACAGGCGGGAGCGCACGTGCTGCGTGAAAATGTTCGAATGTTCTAGGCAGGACACAGCCAATGAGTGAGATGAAGAGCAAGATATAGATCGCGCTAAACCATGGTGATCCATAGACATCAAAGAGTGAAAGACGATCCATCCATTTAGAAAGCTCTGGTGAATTCTTGAAGTATTCCCCTACTTGTATTGGATTCTGCGTGCGCTGAGGAACTAGTGATCCAGGAATAGATGCAACACCAAGTAATAACAACAAAATGAGCGCTGTGCGCATACTTGTTAATTGGCGCCAGCCATAGCGCAATAAGCCAACGCTACCGAGCTCTGGGACTTCTATCTCTTTGCTCATTTAAACCACCGGGATGAAATCTGAAATAAGAGAGCGCAATGAGTTCATCAATTGACCCCAAAAGCCCGTAACTTGTAATAGACCCAGAGCAATTAAGAAAACACCACCAATTTTTGTAATCAAGTCTCCGCGCTTGACTAGATACTTGCGCAATTTCTCTGAGCGATCCAAGAACACACCCGATGCTATAAATGGCAGGCCTAAACCAAAGCAATAACCCACAGACAATAACGCTCCACGCAGCGCACTTGATTCTTGAAAAGCTAATGTTTGAACCGCTGCTAANGCTGGACCAATACAAGGTGTCCATCCCACGCCAAAGAGAAAACCTAAAATCGGTGCACCAATTAAGCCACCTGTTGTTTTCATTCTGGGGCGAAATGTTGGAGCAAATGGAAATTTTCCTAGAAAAATAAAACCAAGAAATATCGTAATTACACCCAGCACTATTGAGATTAATCCCTCGTTAGCAACTAATTGATTTCCAAGCCCACCAAAGATTGCACCAAAAGAGACAAATACAACGCTAAAACCAAGGACGAATAAAACTGAGCCAAGAAATACTTTGCCACGACTTGCAGAAAACCCTGCAGCAAAAGATAGGTAGCCTGGAACGAGGGGCAAAATACATGGAGATAGAAAAGAAATTACACCCGCGATAAATGCCACAGGCAGTGCTGTAATGAGGAAGCCACTCATGATTTGTTCAACAAAGAAATCTTTCATTCTCCGCTCACCCGCTCAATGAGATCTGAAAGAGAGGCAACAGTTACTACGCCGGATATGCGAGCCGCAACTTTGCCAGACTTATCGATAAGCACTGTTGAAGGGATGGCATTTGCTGGAAGAGATCCTTTAAAGCCAATTAATAGTGAATCATCAATAAGTGTGGGATATGGAAGTGAAAACCGTCTCTGGAATGCTTCAGCAGTTGCAGGGTTATCACGCGTCAAAATTCCGATAAATGCAACATCGCTATATTTATTGGCAAGTGCGGCAAGAGTTGGAGCCTCTGCTCTGCATGGTGAACACCACGAAGCCCAGACATTTACCACAGCGACCTTACCTACTGAATAGCTGTAGTTAGTCCCAGATAAAGTCATTCCAGACAAAGCCGGTGCTTCAACTCTTTTCTCGGGCTTAATATAAGTTACAGCGCCATCTCCAGAAACAAAAGATTCTTGCGCACTAGAAGTTCCACCACCTCCACAAGAAGTGAGCAAAAGCGCAGTAGCTATAAGAGCTACGGCCTTAATTCCAGATTTCATCAATTCTTCTTTGGCAACAAATGACGTGCTGGTTCAGAGTAGGTAAGGCCTGAGATAAATCCTTCATCATCAAAATGAATGCTAGTAACTGATGCTAATGAACACTCACGACGGCGAGGATCATGGAGCAATCTACGATTCTCAATTGCACTTCTTAGAATCCAAATTGGAAGTTGATGTGAAACAACGATTGCATCTTTGCCATTAGCTGCATCTCTTGCAGCAAACACCGCAGCCAGCATTCGATTGATTTGTTGATCGTAGGGTTCACCCCATGATGGTTTCCATGGATTCCACAAATGACGCCATGAAGATGGATGCTTCAAAACACCCATCTCCCACGCCAAAAGGTTTTCCTTCAAAAACATTCGCAGCTTCAATTAAACGCTCATCTGTAGTAATTGCGATCTTATGTGCGGCAGCAATTGGAGCAGCAGTTTCTTGTGCTCGTTGCAGTGGAGAAACATGGAGAGCGCCTAGATCAATAGTTCGAGACCAATCACCCAATGTTTGCGCCATTTCTTGCCCGCGGGCAGAAAGACCCCAACCGGGTTGGCGGCCATAGAGAATCTTGTTGGGATTTTCTACTTCACCGTGGCGGACGACATGGACTGTTGAACTCATTGGTAAAGCATAAAGCGTCCCAATTGATGCAAGTTCGTTAAGGTAGTGACATGGCACTCACGGCTGCGCGGGCAGCCTTTTTTGATGTAGATAACACCCTGATTCGTGGCTCAACCCTCTACTTCCTGGGTAAGGGCATGTATCAGCGTGGTTATTTCACAAAGAAGGATATTTCGCGCTTCGTTTTGGCCAACCTTAGATTTCGTCTAACAGGTAAAGAAAATAGAGAAGAGATTCAACGCTTTCAAGATGCTGCCACAGATTTTATTGGTGGCCACAGCGTTGAAGACATATTAAAGATTGCACAAGAGATTTATGATCAATATGTCTCACCTGCTCTTTGGCAAGGAACAATTGACATCGCTCAAAAACATTTAGCTGCCGGTGAAGAAGTTTGGTTAGTTACCGCAGCACCAGAAGATATGGCAGTGCTCATGGCAAAGAGATTAGGTTTTACTGGAGCACTTGGCAGTAAAGCCGAAACTAAAGATGGTAAATACACCGGCGCAATGCTGGGACTTCTCTTGCATGGCAAAGAAAAAGCGGTTGCAGTTCGAGAACTTGCACAAAAGAAGAATTTAGATCTAAGCCAGTGTTATTCCTATTCAGATAGCCACAATGACTTTCCATTACTGCAATGCGTGGGACACCCATCAGCGATTAATCCAGATGCAATCTTGTCCTTGCGCGCAATGGCAGAAGGTTGGCCAATCCATGATTTCCGCCGTGCCCGTTATTTAGGCAAGATCGTCTCTCCTGTTGTTGTGAGACTTGCAGCCCTTGGAACGTGGTTGACCCCGCGCAGAAAGCGACGTTGATTAACCCCTAAACGCTAAATGCCAGTAATGTAGGCAAGTTATGGAAATGCGCTCCTTCTCCGACTACTTACGTAGTGTCGATGATGCTGCCTTCCTCAATCTATTTTCTGCTCGCCCAGATTTAGTAACACCTGTACCACCTGACATCGCATCTCTTGCCGTTCGCGCATGCTCTGCGCCTAGTTTGGCTCGTGCAATTGATTCTCTAAATCAGTGGCAGTTCCAGGTATTAGAAGCTGCTGCTGCACTTAATGAGCCTTTTTCATTAAAAAGTATTGTTGCAATAACAGATAAGGCTGCATCCTCAGCGTTAGATCACTTAATTTCTATTGGTCTAATCTATCCATCCGATGATGGAATGCTAATCTATCCATCCGATGATGGAATGCNCCTTCCTTCACAACTGCGCGATGTCATTGGTAACGAGCCTGCGGGTCTTGGTCCTGCATCAGTTGCAAAAATTAAAGTAGCTGAAGTTGAAAAAGCTCCACCAGAGGCAAAGAAAGTTCTAGAGAGATTAATCTGGGGGCCTCCTCGTGGAAGTGTTGGAGATATTAAGAATCCTGGTCCAGGAGTTGCGTGGTTGTTAGAGCAAAAATTCCTTGTGCCACTAGATCAGCGAACTGTTATTTTGCCTCGCGAAGTAGCAATACATCTTCGTGGTGGCAAAGTTCATAAAGAAAACTTTATAACTCAGCCAAAGCTAGCTGGAGCCAAGCGCAATGAACAACAAGTCAACCTTGCAGCCATTGCAAATATCTCCACAGTTTTGCGTTGGGTAGAGGAACTTCTTAATTTCTGGGCAGATGAACCTTCAGATGCACTACGTGCAGGCGGGTTAGGGGTTCGTGATTTAAAGATTCTTTCTACTCACTTAGGTGTAGATGAATCCTGCACAGCCTTCATCACTGAGCTTGCTTATCTTGCTTCACTCATTAGTTTTGATGCACAAGATCGAATAATGCCAAGTAATAAATTTGATATCTGGTTGATGCAAACTCCAGCAGATCGCTGGCAAGTTCTTGCCTCCCAATGGCTTATTACTTCGCGCGTGAGCGGATTAGTTGGCCGTGCTGAATCTAAAAACGTTGCAGCCCTTGGTCCTGAGCTAGACCGAGTAAATGCATCCAAAGTGCGTGCATTAACTCTGGCCATACTTAGTGAGAATCAGGGAATTGCACCCGAACTTGCATCCTTTAATGAAGTAATTGCTTGGCGTGCTCCTGTGCGCCGCAATTCATCTCTGCAAGAAGAGTTAGCTAGTTGGACTCTGCGAGAGGCTGAATGGCTTGGAATTACAGGACAAGGTGCAATCTCTAAATACGGTATTGAATTTTTGGGCGGTGAAGAGCTAGCAATCATTAATGAAGACCTACCTAAAACTGTTGACCATATTTTGATTCAGAGCGATAACACCGCAATTGCACCCGGTCCACTAGAACATGAAATTTCACAGCAACTTGCCATGATGGCCGACATTGAAAGCCGTGGAGGTGCAACGGTTTATCGCTTTAGCGAAGCAACGATTCGCCGAGCACTAGATCATGGCAAAACTGGTGATGAGATTAGAGTCTTCTTAACTAAAACCTCAAAGACTCCCATGCCTCAACCATTGGAATATCTCATTGCCGATGTTTCTAAAAAACATGGCAAGTTACGTGTTGGAAATACTTCGGCATTCATTCGCTGCGAAGACACTGCTCTTATTTCTCAGATTATGAATGATAAGAGATTAGAGATTCTTGAACTGCGCCGCATCGCACCTGAAGTTGTCATCTGTGATCATGATGCAACAGACACGATGCGTATTCTGCGTGAGGCTGGTTATCTACCTGCAGGTGAGTCAGCAACAGGAATTATGCTCACTGGTCCACGATCAAATCGTGCACTGACTAAACCTCGACCTCCTCGAGTAATTGGTGAAATTGAAATACCAACCGAAGAGAATTTGAATGCAGCAATTAGAGCAATCCGTACTGGTGAGAAATCAACTCACAAGCAAACTCATTTGCGACAAGCGGCCAATGAAGCTTTGGGTGCACTTCCTCGCACCACAGCAAATGAAACTATGGATTTAGTGAATAAATACATCCTGGAGGAAAAATCACTTTCTATTGGCTATGCCGATAACAATGGCGCGGTTACTCACCGCATCATTGATCCAATACGTGTAAGCGCAGGTGCCTTAATTGCTCGCGATCACGCAACCGGTGAAGTCCAATCCTTCAGAATCCCCCGCATCACCGGCGTTGCGCCACTATAGGATTAACCCATGTTGGCCGCCCTAGAAGCTCTTGTGAAGTTGGAATCACCAACTGAAGATCTAGCGGCATGCCAAGACGTAGTGCGATTGGCAAGTGAACTTGCAACAACAATTCTTGGAACACCCGCACAAATCCGTGACGTGAACGGTCGTCCAGTTTTCTGGTGGGGCGCAGAAAATCCTAAGGTAGTTGTGTTGGCTCACTTAGACACAGTCTGGCCTAAAGGCTCTTTCACTCCACTNTGGAAAGTNGAAGGAAACAAAGCAACTGGTCCTGGAATTTTTGATATGAAGGCAGGATTTATTCAAGCCCTCTATGCAATGAAGGGCATCACTGGTTCTGCAGCATTAGTTGCAACTACAGATGAAGAAACTGGTAGCGCAACAAGTAGAGAATTCATCAAAGAGATCTCAGCGAAAGCTAAAGCAGTTTTAGTCTTAGAGGCATCACTTAACGGAATGGTTAAGACTGGCCGCAAGGGCACCGCGATGTATCAAATAAAGATTCACGGCAAAGCATCACATGCTGGACTTGAACCAGAAAAGGGAATTAACTCAACAGTTGAGATGGCCCATGCAATTATCGCTGTTGCAGCTCTTGAAAATAAAGAGCATGGAACAACCGTTGTCCCAACAATGTTGCGTGCTGGTAACACAACAAACACTGTTCCAGATTTAGCTGTGCTAGATATAGATATCCGCTCATATTCGATGGATGATCTAAAGCGCGTAGATGCGGCGATTAGAAATTTAAAGGCTGTTAATGCCGATGCACGTTATGAAATCACTGGTGGCTTTAACCGACCACCACTTGAGACTTCTTCAACAATGGCCCTCTATGAGCGTGCTGAAAAAGTTGCTAAAGAATTAGGAATGCCTCATCTTGGCCACGCCTCCGTTGGCGGTGCTAGCGATGGCAACTTTGCAGCAGCTGCCGGTGCTCAAGTTCTAGATGGTTTAGGCGCAATTGGTGATGGTGCTCATGCTGCCCATGAATGGGTTGATATCAGCACTCTTGAGATTAGAAGCACGTTACTTAATGCCTTGATTAAGGATTTATTAGATGACTGATGGCCCGTTAATCGTCCAAAGCGATAAAACGCTGCTGTTAGATATCGATCATCCGCTCTCTACTGAGTGCCGCCGCGCAATTGCACCTTTTGCTGAACTAGAGCGCTCCCCTGAGCACATTCACACGTATCGTTTAACTCCACTTGGTTTATGGAATGCACGTGCTGCTGGTCATGATGCAGAGCAAGTAATCGACACATTAATTAAGTATTCACGTTATGCCGTGCCACATTCAATTTTAATTGACGTTGCAGAAACGATGTCTCGCTATGGACGCCTGCGCCTTGAAGCAGATCCAGTCCACGGATTAATTCTTATAACAACTGATTCTGCAGTTCTTGAAGAAGTTATTCGCGCTAAGAAGATTCAACCTTTACTGGGTGCACGCATTGATAAAGAAACGATTGCAGTTTTGCCAAGCCAGCGTGGACAAATTAAACAATCACTTCTTCGCCTGGGTTGGCCAGCAGAAGACTTTGCTGGTTATGTCGATGGTCAAGCACACGAAATTGCACTCAAGCAAGAGGATTGGAAGATTCGTCCTTATCAAGAGTTAGCTGCTGAAGGTTTTTGGCATGGTGGTTCAGGTGTAGTTGTTCTGCCGTGCGGTGCTGGAAAGACAATTGTCGGCGCAGCAGCAATGGCACATGCCAAAGCCACAACATTGATTTTGGTGACAAATACAGTTGCAGCAAGACAGTGGCGCGAAGAGCTGTTAAAGCGCACAACTTTAAATGAGGATGAAATTGGCGAATATTCAGGTGCTAAGAAAGAGATTCGCCCCGTAACTATTGCCACATATCAAGTGATGACAAAGAAAAAGAACGGTGTTTACGCCCACCTTGATCTCTTTGATTCATATGACTGGGGTTTGATTATTTACGATGAAGTTCACCTATTGCCTGCACCAATCTTTCGCTTCACCGCAGATATCCAATCCCGTCGCCGCTTAGGTTTAACTGCCACTTTGGTGCGCGAGGATGGAATGGAAGGTGAGGTCTTCTCACTCATCGGCCCTAAGCGCTTTGACGTTCCTTGGAAAGAAATTGAAACCCAGGGCTATATCGCACCAGCAGAGTGCATTGAAGTGCGAGTAAATCTGACGGAATCTGAGCGCTTGTCCTATGCAACGGCTGAAGTTGAAAATCGCTATCGCTACTGCGCAACTACTCGCACAAAGCGCGATGTTGTGGAAGCACTTGTTAAGAAACACCAAGGTGAGCAGATTTTGGTGATCGGTCAATATATTGACCAGTTAGATGAACTATCTGAGGTTCTAGGGGTGCCAGTAATTAAAGGTGAAACTCCAGTTAAAGAACGCGAAATCCTCTTTAACAAGTTTAGATCAGGTGAAATAACCACACTTGTTGTTTCAAAGGTTGCTAACTTTTCCATTGATTTACCTGATGCAACTATCGCTATTCAGGTAAGTGGTGCATTTGGTAGCCGTCAAGAAGAAGCACAACGTTTAGGTCGTATCTTGCGTCCCAAGTCCGATGGGCGCTCAGCAACGTTTTATTCTGTAGTTTCCAGAGACACTATCGATCAAGATTTTGCACAGAACCGCCAACGCTTTTTAGCCGAGCAGGGCTACTCTTACAAAATTATTGACGCTGACGATGTTTTTCAAGGGAAGATTTAAACCGTTCAGGATCAACTCTAAAGAAATCATGGTGAATTCCATCGATATGAATTACAGGAACTTGTTCGCTATAGAGTTTTTCTAACTCGGTGTTTCCCTCAATATAAATCTTTTCTATTTCAAAATTAAGTTCAGTTTGCATACCCTCAAGAACTTCTACTGCAACCTCACACAAATGACAACCATGTCTACCGAATACGGTTATCACTGTCATTGGGCTTGCCCTTCCTGTCAGTTTGCTTAGAGAGTTGCTTAATCCAACCCCTGGGCTATGAGGCAATCATCTCACCTTGGTAGTGTGCCCCTGTGCGAAAAATCCTCTTGAAGAAGGCGCGGGCCAGCGTTGTTGCTCTCGCCCTTGTTGCTTCGATTTTTTCTGCGCCAACTGCCCAGGCTCTCTACAAAGTTATCCCAGCAACT
>JGI25913J50563_1000153_pt1 | contig 12658 bp, 12 predicted proteins | sample LauGreSp1BDMLBSN_2_FD_50563 | JGI IMG/M metagenome (IMG submission 50563)
TCGCTGCTGGTCAGTGCAGCGTGTGTTCTGTTATTCAACTGGTTTTTCATCGAACCGCGCTTTACTTTCGACGTGCATCTGCACCAAGATGTGTTGTTGCTCATCTCCATGCTAGGAGTCAACACGGTGGTGAGCTACTTGATGTCTAGGCTGCGTGCTGCTGCGGAGCTTGAAGCGCAGCATGCACAAGCTGTCGAACAAATGCAGCAGTGGCACGAATCGCTGCGCGAAACCACTGACGCACCCACACAGGCGCAACTGCTGCGCACATTTGTAGAACAAAAAACCAAACACGACGCCTCGGTGCTGCTGGCCGAGTTGCCACTCTTAATTGGCAACGCCAACGCACTAGACCAACAAGGGCTGCGGGCTTGCATGCAACAGTTCGCCGCACTGGGCCCAGGCTCTGGCCGACACGAAAACCAAACCACGTTATTTCTTCCCATCCGAGGTCAGGCGCGNGCATTAGGCGCTGTGGCCATTCACCGCCACACATCTCAAGCGATGGACGCACGAACTGTGCAACAACTGCAACAGGCCTGCGATTTTTTGGGCTTAGAAATGGAACGTGCGCACAGCTTGCAACTCGCGCAACTTGCCAAGCAAGATGCCCAAATTCAAAGCTTGCGCAACACCTTGCTCACCTCTATTTCGCACGACTACCGCACGCCGCTGGCCAACCTCATGGGCGCGGCCTCGGCCATTCACGACCAAAGTAGCCGACTCAGTTCCGAAAAAATTGAAGCATTGGCAAGCACCATCATCAGCGAAGCGCAGCACCTACACCGCATGACCACCAACACCTTGCAGCTCGCACGCTTGGATGCGGGCCCCCTGCAAATCAAAAAAGACTGGGAGTCTTTGCAAGAGCTGCTCGGCTCTGTGCTGGCAAAAGCTAGGCAACGCTACCCCACACGCCAAATCATGGTCGACATCCCAGACGCACTGCCCCTGATTCACTGCGATGCCATTTTGTTAGTTCAGCTCTTTGACAACCTACTTGAAAATGCTGTGAAGTACAGCCCAGACAGCACGCCCATTCATATTCAAGTTCAGCACCACCCCACGTCGCTTGACATACGCGTCATCGACGGCGGCTCTGGCATTTCGGACGCTTGGAAAACCAAAGTGTTTCAAGCCTTTGAGCGTGTGCATGACGACGCGGCCCAAGCCGATGCCGCACCTGAACACGCCTTGCGCCGAGGAATGGGGGTAGGCCTTGCGGTTTGCCAAGCTATTGCCAAAGTGCACGGTTCTAAAATTTGGGTAGAAGACCACGCCCCCCAAGGCACTGCACTTTGCCTGTCAATGCCGGTGCTGCCTCAACCCGATATGCATGTGCAAGAAGCGTGACCCATGGCCCTCAAAGTATTGCTGGTCGAAGATGACCGAGACCTTCGCCTCACGCTGCGCGATGCTTTGAGCGTCGAAGGCTACGAGGTGTTCACCAGCGGCAGCGTCGCCGATGCACAAGCCTTGCTGCGACACGCCACTACGTCGAACCAGCCACTGGACCTGCTCATCCTTGATTTAGGTCTGCCCGACGGCGACGGCGCTGACTTGCTACGCGCGGTACGCGCGCAGCACACGCTGCCCATCTTGATCATCTCGGCCCGCCATGACGATGGCAACAAGGTCCACTTGCTTGACGCGGGCGCTGACGACTATTTGGTCAAACCTTTCAGCATCAGCGAACTGTTGGCACGCATACGCGTCACACTNCGCCACAGAGGCACCGTGGTCTTGGCCCCCCAAACCCACTACCAATGCGGCCCACTGCATATTGATTTGGCCAAACACACCGTCGCCAAAGATGGCAACACCGTGCACCTCACGCCCACCGAGTTCAAGCTTCTCGCCAGACTGGTGCGCCAAACGGGGCAAGTGGTCACTCACCGGCAACTGCTGGTGGACGTGTGGGGCCCTGAATTTATAGAGCACACCCACTACTTGCGCCTGTACATGGGCCAGCTCAGGGCCAAGCTCGAAGCCAACCCCACTGAGCCCACCGTGCTGCTGACTGAACCCGGCGTGGGCTACCGACTGGCTGAGGAAGCGCCCTAAGTTCAAAGCAACGTGCACCTCACGCGTCACATAAGGGGTCACTTATGCTTTCCTAACGCTGGGTCTGGCAACCTACAAGCACTTATATAGGAGTGCTCATGTCAGACCTTGATTCAGACAACCCCTCGGCGCATATCAAACGCCAAACCACGGCGGCGCTCACGCTGGGCGCCATTGGCGTGGTGTACGGCGACATCGGTACCAGCCCGCTGTACACCGTCAAAGAAGTGTTCTTGCCCGCCACGGGCGTGGCCATGACATCTGAAAACCTGATTGGCGCGGTGTCGGCCATCTTTTGGGCTTTGATGCTCATCGTCACACTCAAGTACGTCATCTTGATTTTGCGGGCCGACAACCGCGGCGAAGGCGGCGCATTGGCACTCACGGCCTTGGCCGCGAACGCGGTGAAGCACAACCCCAAGCTGCGCCACTTTTTGCTACTGCTGGGTTTGTTTGGGGCGACCTTGTTTTATGGCGACAGCGTCATCACGCCCGCCATCTCGGTGCTCGGCGCAATGGAAGGCCTGCAAGTCATTGCCCCCAGCCTAGCGCCCTTCATCGTGCCCGTGTCATTGGCCGTGTTGGTCATGCTGTTTGTCATGCAACGCTGGGGCACGCACTTGGTGGGCAAGTTTTTTGGCCCCATCATCGTGTTGTGGTTCTTGGTCTTGGGTGCCACGGGAATAGCTCAAATCATCCAAATGCCCATGATTTTGCAAGCCCTCAACCCCATGCACGCGGCCACCTTTTTGTGGGATCGCGGCCCCTTCATCTTGGCGGCTGTGGGTGCCATCGTTTTGGCGCTGACAGGTGCAGAAGCCTTGTATGCCGACATGGGCCACTTTGGTCGCAAGCCCATTCAACTTGCTTGGATGGGCTTGGTACTGCCATCCCTCGCTTTGCATTACATGGGCCAAGGCGCCCTGCTCATGCGCGACGCCTCGGCCATTGAAAACCCCTTCTTTCACATGTTCCCAGAAGATTGGCTGATTCCAGCCGTGGTCTTGGCCACGGTGGCGGCCATCATTGCCTCACAAGCGGTCATCTCTGGGGCTTACTCCATGACCAAGCAAGCCATTTTGTTGGGCTTCTTGCCACGCATGGACATCAAGTACACCTCTGAACAAGAAGTGGGCCAAATCTACATGCCGGGCGTCAACTGGATTTTGTTGGCTGGTGTGGTGGCTGCGGTCTTGGCCTTCAGAAGCTCATCGGCCTTAGCAGGAGCCTATGGCATTGCGGTCACGCTCACCATGGTCATCACCACCATCATGACCTTCTTTGTGGTGCATGACGCATGGAAGATGTCCACCCCCTTGGCGGTGGGCGCCACCTTGTTCTTCCTGAGCATTGACACCTTCTTGTTCGCGGGTTGCATCATCAAGTTTTGGGATGGCGGCTGGTTCCCCTTGGCGCTAGGCCTCACCTTGTATTTGGTGATGACCACCTGGGCCAAAGGCCGAGAACTGGTGGTGGACACCATTCGCCGCGATGGTTTGGACCTGAATGCGTTCATCCAACACATTGACGCTGGCACCCCACACTTGGCCAAACGCACCGCCGTCTACGCCGTGGCCAACCCAGCAACCGTGCCACAAGCTCTGCTACACAACATGAAACACAACCAAGTGCTGCATGAGAAAAACATCATCTTGACTGTGGTGTTTGAAAACGACCCGTGGATTTCCAACAAACAACGCATCAAGGTCGAACGCCTGAGCGAACACTTCTGGCAAGTGTGGGTGCGCTTTGGCTTCATGAACACCCCCGACGTGCCTAAAGCACTCGGCCTGTGTGCAGAACACGGTTTGGACATTCCCGTCTTTGAAACCTCTTACTTCTTAAGCCGTGAGACCGTGGTGTCCACCCCCGGCGGCGGCATGGCGCAATGGCGAGAAAAACTGTTTTCAGCCATGACGCGCAACTCAGGCGGCGTGGTGGAGTTCTTCCACCTGCCCGATAACTCAGTCGTTGAACTTGGAACAAGGGTACAAATATGATCGAACACACACTCCCCATCACGCTCAAACTCACTGGCAAAAACGGCCTTGACCCCCATGTGTCCGCCGAGCTGGCCATGACCGCGGCGAAGTTTCACAGTCACATTACCATTGCCGCGCACCACCAAGGGGTGGATGCCAAATCGGTGGCGCAAGTGATGGGACTAGGCGCAGAGCACAACGATTTGGTCGAGTTACACGCAGAAGGCGACGACGCACAAGCCGCTATCAATGCGCTGATCGCAGTCATACAAAAGTAACTTCAGCGTCAGCTCATAAGCTCTGTTTAAAGCCGCTTCCACAGCGGCTTTTTTGACGCCTTTAATACTCATTAAAAACAGCAACTTCGTCGAATATCTAGTGTTAATTCGATAAATTCACCGGAATTACGAATATCATCAAACCCACTTTCGCCCGGCACAAAAACCATTTGGTGTAGCCGGACTTCCTCTACTTGAATGGCGATACCCATGGCATCTTCCACAGACCAAACGCCCGAGCAACAAAAACTCGGCCCCAACTTCGCAGACAAGCTGTTTTTGGCTTTTTTGGTGTTCATCATTGCTGCCGTCACTGGGCTTGGCGTGGTGAACTACAAAGAAGCACTCAAAGTTGAAGCCGCCAAAAGCAATGGTGAAGCTTGGGTGGCGTGGTTGACCGAAACCGGCACCACACGTTTTGAAGCCACCGCTCAGCACCCTGCGTGCAAAGGTGGCGTCAAACCCGCAGCCGATGCCAAGGCCGACACCCCCGGCACTTGGGGCGCTTGCTTGGCCCACATCATGGCCAACACTGAGCTGAAAGACCAAGTCAATGACTTTTTTAACAAGCCCCCTCACTTTGTGGCGGCCTGTGACCCCAAAGACCGCAGCTTGATGGGTGCCATTCTTTTGGAAGACCTGATGCCCACGCCTCCCGGCTCAGCCACACCCTTCGTGGCCTCACAGCTGTTGGAAACCGACCCCATTGACTACAAGATGCAATTGCGTCTCTCTGTGTGCGACAAGGGTGGCTATGCCATCAAAGTTGCTGAGTTTGAATTCTGAGGTCTGACATGCAAACACAATCCAAACACGAAAAATTCCTAGAAGACCTCGACGTTGAGGCCATTCTGGGTCAAGACCAAGAAGCCAACATCGACCGCGACTTGCCCATGCGCAAGTGGTTGTACTCTTGGTTGCTGGACCCCAACATCCCCGGTAACTTCCAAAAAGAATTGGACAAGTGGATCAGCTACCTGATCATCGTCAACCTGTTCACCTTGATGTTCGAACACGTGCCTGCGGTCTACGAGCCTTACCGCGTTTGGTTCGAATGCTTTGACATCTTCTCAGTGGCCGTGTTTACGATTGAATACGCCCTGCGCCTTTACTTGGCACCTGAAGACGAAGAATTTAAAAACCGCAAACACGCCCGCTTAGGCTTTGTGACCAGCCCATTTGCCATCATCGACTTCTTGGCTGTGGCGCCGTTCTACTTGCAAGCCTTCATTCCCATCGACTTGCGCGTGCTGCGATTCCTGCGACTGTTGCGAATCATGAAGTTGTTCCGCGTCTTGATTCCAGCCATTGCTGAATTCAAAGAGATCAACAAAGGCCGCACCTTCCGTCAAAAAGTGCACGCCTTGGTGTTCCCCAGCGACTTCGGTGGCACCATGCAGCACATCTTTGAGGTGTTCATTGGTGTGTGGGTGATCTTGTCTGTGATGGCCGTGATCTTGGAATCGGTCAAAAGCATCAACTACATCTTGCACCTGCAATTCGTCATCTTGGACGCTGTGGCTGTGGCCATCTTCACGGTCGAGTACTGCATGCGCATGTACTCTTGCGTGGAAGAGCCTGGTTACAAGGGCGCCTTATTGGGTCGCTTCAAGCAAGCCAAGTCGCCATCGACCTTCATCGACTTTTTGGCCATCTTGCCCTTCTTCTTAGAGGTGTTCTTGCACCACCTGATCGACTTGCGCTTCTTGCGAGTCTTCCGTTTGGCCCGATTGCTCAAACTCACACGCGGCAGCGATGCCACCGCCGTGTTGGTCAAAGTGGTGGTGCGCGAGTGGCCTGTCATGGGCGCGGCCACCTTCATCATGATGTTGCTGTTGGTCTTGACCGCCAGCTTGGGCTACTTGTTTGAGTACGACGCTCAACCCGAGAAGTTCGAGAACATCCCCACCTCTATCTACTGGGCGGTGATCACCCTGGCCTCTGTGGGCTATGGCGACATTTCACCCGTCACACCGATGGGCCGTGCCATGACCAGCGTGCTGGCCCTGCTCGGCATTGGTATCTTTGCTATCCCCGCTGCGCTGTTGGCTTCTGCCTTCAGCGACGAGTTGGTGAAAGAACGTGACCAATTGAAAGCCAATCTGTTTGCCATCCTCAAAGATGGCCACATCAGTGAGGCCGAGGCGGCCATCATTCGCTCTGAAGCCAAACGTCTGCACTTGACGGTGGCTGAGGTGAATGCGCTGATTGAAGTGGTGATCAAAGAGCACGAGCTAGAAGAACGCAACCCGCTGCCGATCCACAAGATTGCCGAAAACCCAGCCTTGGCTGTGGAGCACTACAAAGTGTTGTTGGGCCAAATCCGACAACTCGGCGTGCAAGTGGATGCCACGCAATTTGACCAAGCTGCACAGCAAGGCGAGCGTTTGTCTGCCAACGAATTTGCCTTGTGGCAAAAAATTCAAGGCAAGGCCTAAGCCGAACTAAGACGCCGCTTGGCTTGACTTTGCCAAGCCTCAACACCAAGCGGTCACACACGTTGTGTGGCCGCTTGTCTATTAAGACCCTCTACCTTCAATCTCGTTAGACCCTCGCCATGACAACAGGTTTCAAGCAAACACTGATGGAAATTTTGGACGGCTCGCCCAAACACGCGGCCAGCCGTTACGTCGAATGGGCCATCACCCTGGTGGTGCTGGTCAACTGTTCAGCGGTGATTCTTGATTCCGTCCCCGAAATTCACGCCGAATTCAAAGACTTCTTCCACGAGCTGGAGTTTTGGAGCGTCATGTTCTTCACGGGTGAATACCTCTCACGCGTGTGGTCACTGGGCGCCAAATACGACAAAGAACATGGCGGCACTTGGAGGGGTCGCTTTCAATACATGCTCAGCCCGTTTGGCTTGGTGGACTTCTTTGCCACCATGCCTTACTACATGCACATCTTCTTCCCAGGCCTCGACCTGCGAATCTTGCGCGTCTTACGATTGCTGCGAATCTTGAAGCTCTCCAAATACAACACGGCGCTGCAAGACTTGTTTCATGCCATTCATTCCGAGCGCCAAGCGTTTGGTTCAGCCGTGTTCTTGCTGACCATTGCCACCATCGTCTCAGCCTCGTTGATGCACTTTGCCGAAGGCCATCACCAGCCTGAGTTCTTTGGCACGATTCCGCATTCCATCTATTGGTCCATCGTCACCATCACCTCGGGCTACGGCAATGTCGAACCCATGACCAAAGCTGGGGAAAGCATTGCACTCATCACCGGCTTCTTGGGTGTGTGTATGGCCGCCATCATGACGGGTATCGTGGCCTCCGCCTTCTCCAACCAAGTGGCGCGCAAGAAAGCAGCCTTTGAAGCGCAACTGCGCGAAGTCTTCAAAGACGGCAACATGTCCGACGAAGAACAAGACACCCTCAAGCGCCTGCAAGCGCACTACCGTCTCAGCGATGAACAGGTCGAAGCCATGATGCTGCGCGCCAAAAACAAATCGTCCGGCAATGAATGAGCGCACCATGAACAACGTCGCCACTAACCTCTCCACCTACCAGCGCATCAAACGCCGCACCTTCGAAATCATGGAAGGTGAAGTGCCTGACAAGTACAGCCATTTCGTTGAAATCTTCATCGCCCTCTTGGTGGTGGCTAACGTGATTGGCATCATCCTGGAGTCAGTGCCTGAGATTCACGAAGCCTTTGAGCACGAGTTCCATTTGTTTGACATGTTCAGCGTTGCTGTGTTCTCTGTCGAATTCATCATGCGTGTTTGGTCGTACAGCGAAAAATACGTGCACAGCGGTGGCACGGCTTGGCAAGGCCGCAAAGAGTATGTTTTTAGCTTCTACGGCATCATCGACTTTGTCAGCACCGTCCCGTTCTACCTGCAACTGCTGTTCCCAGGCGCTGACTTGCGCGTGCTGCGCATGTTCCGCTTGATGCGAATTTTCAAGCTCTCGCGCTACAACAGCGCATTTGAAGACATGGTGGCCGCCGTCAAGGCCGAGAAAGACTCTTTCTCGTCAGCCGTGTTCTTGCTGTTCATCAGCTGCTTGTTGTTCTCTTCGCTGATCTACATCATCGAAGGCCATGAGCAACCCGAGGTCTTCCCATCCATTCCCGCGGCGATGCACTGGTTTGTCATCACCATCATCTCGGGATGGGGCAACGTAGACCCAGTGACTTTCCTGGGCACGATACTGGTGATCCTCACGCAAATTCTGTCCATCGCCTTGGCCGCGATTTTGACGGGTGTGGTGGCCACAGCCTACACCGCGCAGGTGGAGCGTCGCCAAGCCTTGTATGAAATGGAAGTGCGTAATGTGCTGTCCGACGGCGTTGTCACAGAAGAGGAACAAGCCCAACTTAAAATCATGCAAGCCAAACTGGGCATGTCTGACGAGCAAGTCGAAGCCATCAAACACCAGATGGAAGAAGAAAAGCACATCTCAGAAGCCAACAAGCAGGCCAAGTAACTACTCACGAAGGTCATCATGGACAACGGCGCATACGAAAAATTCAAACAAGAAAACCCAGACGTTTACACACCTCTGTCCACCTACGACTACGTGGACCGTTTTGTGCACCAGCTCACCAATGCCGAGCTGGTGGTCTGCGTGGTCGCAGTCGTGTTGGCTGTGTTTGCCCTGTACAAAATTTTTGCCAAACGCAAAGACAAACCTTCTGACGATCACAGCGAATAAAAGGAAAACACCATGAGCGAAGTTCCAGAAACCGAATTGCCAGACCACGGCAACGACCCCTTTCGCACCCGTTGCGCCATGCTGGTGTCGTTGCTGGCCATGTGTTTGGCCATTGCCAGCTTGGGTGGCAACAATGCCTCCAAAGAAAGCATGAGCAACAACATTTTGGCCTCCAACGCCTACGCGTTCTACCAAGCCAAGAACATTCGCCAAACCGATTACAAAATTGCGGCGGACGAGTTGCGCATTCAAATCGCCAATGACAAGCTCTCACCTGCGGCCAAAGCCATCGCTGAGAAAAAGTTGGAAGGCTACGAAAAAAACATCGCCCGCTATGAGTCNGAGCCAGAAACTGGCGACGGCAAAAAAGAGCTGATGGAAAAAGCCAAAGAGCACGAACACGAGCGCGACATTGCGCTGCGCCAAGACCCTTGGTTTGACTACGCCGAAGCGCTGCTGCAAATTGCCATCGTGCTGACCTCGGTCGCCATCTTGACTGGCGCGCATGTGCTGTTTTGGGTGCCTTGCGGGCTGGGCTTGGTGGGGATCTTGTCCACCATCAACGGTTTCTTGCTTTTCATCTAATCCAATAAATTCACACAAGCCCCGCAAGGGGCTTTTGTCACTCTGACTCTGTTCAACTTCTTAGCAATGCAAAGCACTTCTACTGCCAACTCTTGGCGCCATCGAATTGAACAATTCATCACACACCATGCCGTTCAGAATTTCTTAGTTTTTCTCATCGTCGTCAACGCAGCCATCTTGGGTATTGAGACCAACCCAAGCATCATGGCGTCGTGGGGCCACGAGCTCTTCTTGCTCGATCATGTCATCTTAGGCATCTTCATCACCGAGATTGTGTTGCTCATCACTGCACGCGGCTTTGCATTTTTCAAAGACGCTTGGTGCGTGTTTGACTTCATCGTGGTCGGCATTGCGCTGGTGCCAGCATCGGGTTCTTTGTCTGTGTTGCGCGCGCTTCGCGTATTGCGGGTGCTTCGCCTGATCAACAAGGTCGAGAGCATGCGCAAAGTGGTGGGCGGCTTGCTCAGTTCATTGCCCGGGCTGGGCTCGGTGTTTGGTCTGATCTTGATCATCTTCTATGTGGCCTCAGTCATCGCCACCAACATCTTCCACAAAGACTTTCCTGAATGGTTTGGCGACCTGGGCATGAGTGCCTTCACGCTCTTCCAAGTGATGACGCTTGAAAGCTGGTCTGACGGCATTGCTCGACCCATCATGGAAGTGTTCCCCTACGCGTGGATCTTCTTTATTTTGTTCATCTTGATCGCCACGTTCATCATCTTCAACTTGTTCATCGCGGTGATCGTGGACTCCATCACGGCAGACCATGAAAAAGACCATCGCGATCACCACCACCAACGCACGGTTCAAGAAGAGTTGCAAGAAATTCGCCGCGAAATGGCACACCTACGTCAATTACTGATCGACCAGCACACCCGATGACCACACATCACGCCTCGCCCCTCGCTAGCTGCTACAAATGGTTGTTTGATCCAGAGTTCAAACATGGCTTCCAGCGACAGGTCGAGCGCACCATTGCGTTCTTGATCGTGGCGAGTGTGATCGCTGTCTTGATCGAAAACACCCCCGATATTTACAACAGCTATGCAGGCTTGCTCCATGGGTTTGACGTGCTCACCGTGGGCATCTTCAGCGCCGAATACGTCATGCGCTTGGCCACGGCGCATTTAAACCCCGACTTTGCTGGCAAGCGTTTTCCCCGCTTGCGTTATGCCTTTAGCTTTTATGCACTGATTGACTTGATCGCCATCGCGCCCTTCTACTTTGCGCGGTTTGTCGATGTGGACGTGGAGATGCTGCGCGTGCTGCGCGTCATGCGACTGGCGCGAATGTTCAAGCTCTCACGCCAAATCATTCCAGCTTGGCATGAGTTTCAAGCACTGAACGAAGGTCGAAGTTTTCGCGCCAAAGTGTTTGCTTTGTTAGAGCCCACCGGTCACTCAGGCCGCTTGCACACCTACCTTGACAACTTCATTGTGTTTTGGGTGGCCTTGTCCATCACATGCGTGATTTTTGAGTCTGTTGCCTCGGTTCGCTCTTTATTCGCGGTGGAATTCCACGTCATCGACGTGATGGCTTTTACCCTCTTCACCATCGAATACATCGCACGCGTTTACTCAGCGCCAGAGAACCCCAAATACAAACACCTGCGCATGCCCCATTGGGCGCATGTTCGATCGGGCTCGGCCATCATTGACATACTGGCCATCCTGCCTTTTATCTTGGAAGGTTTGCTCAGCCAGCACCTCGACTTGCGCTTTTTGCGCGTGTTCCGCTTGGTTCGTATGCTCAAACTCACCCGTTACACCTCGGCACTGGAAACCCTTTACAAAGTGGTGCAACGTGAATGGCAAGTCATCTTTGCATCGGTGTTTGTGATGATGTTGTTGGTGGTGCTGACAGCCAGTTTGGGCTTCTTGCTCGAGCACGAAGCCAGCCCGATAAGTTTGAAAACATTCCTCAGTCCATTTACTGGGCCATCATCACCTTGGCCTCGGTAGGCTATGGCGACATCTCACCCATCACCCCCATGGGCCGCGCGCTGACGGTGGTGTTGGCACTGGTGGGCATCGGTATTTTTGCCATTCCTGCGGGCCTGCTGGCTTCGGCCTTCACCGATCAATTGCGCATTGACCGCGAAGCGTTCAAACAGCGCTTGATGTTGGCCTTTGAAGATGGGTTGCTCAACGGTGCAGAACGCGAGCTCATCATTGCNGAAGCCGAGCGTTTGCACTTGTCACACGAAGAAGTCAAACGCCTCACGGAAGAAGCCCGCGCCGATTTCGCCGCCAAAGAAGCCGAACACCANACCCACGCCAACGGTTTGGTGNTGGACGCCAAAGCACACCCGGCCCTNGCCGCTGCGCAGTTCAAACTGTTGGTCGATCAGCTCAGCTTGATCACCCAAGCCACGGGCGAAGACAACTTGCGCAAAAGTTTGAAACANATCCCAGTCGACCACCAAATCGAACTGGATGTGCTGGCCTTGGTCGCCAAACGCACGCTTTAAAACGTACATCGCATGCGGATTTGAAAGTAAGCGACAGCCTCTTGGGGCATTTGCGTTTACCGTATCGGCATGACGCATTTTTACGAACCCCGCTTAGGCCACGGCCTGCCCCATGACCCATTCAACGCCATCGTTGGCCCGAGGCCCATTGGCTGGGTGTCTACCCGCAGCAACGCGGGTGGCTTGAACCTCGCCCCCTACAGCTTCTTCACCGCCTTCAACTATGTGCCGCCCATCGTGGGCTTCTCGAGCACCGGCCCCAAGGACTCGCTGCGCAACGTGCAAGAGAACGGCATGTTTGTGTGGAACCTCGTCACCCGCCCTTTGGCCGAAGCCATGAACCAAACCTGCGCACCCGTAGGCCCCGAGGTGGACGAATTTGAATTGGCGGGTTTGACACCCGCCCCCTCACGCGTGGTGGACGTGCCGCGTGTGGCTGAGAGCCCCGTGTCATTTGAGTGCCGCAGCACACAAATCATTCAGCTCGAAGGGCTGGACAAACAAAAAGTGCCGACGTGGTTGGTGTTGGGCGAAGTGGTGGGTGTTCACATTGCCAACCACTTGCTCAAAGACGGCATCTACGACACCGCCAATGCGGGCCACATCTTGCGCGGTGGC
>JGI25913J50563_1000154_pt1 | contig 12526 bp, 8 predicted proteins | sample LauGreSp1BDMLBSN_2_FD_50563 | JGI IMG/M metagenome (IMG submission 50563)
CCTTATATTCTATATCTAAAAGATATAATATTTCAATCGAGGATATAAAACGTAAGAATAATATTTCAGATACTGGAATAGCTATTGGTCAAAATTTAATTGTGAAATAATATTTCACAGCAATACAATATAATTAATGCAATATCAAAGAAGTAGTCAGTTATTTGCTGAAGCAGAAAAAGTAATTCCTGGTGGTGTAAACTCTCCTGTTCGCGCATTTAAAGGAGTTGGAGGTACACCAATTTTCGTTAAAAGTGCTAAAGGTGCATATCTTTATGATGAAGACGGGAACCAACTTATAGATTATATAAATTCTTGGGGTCCTATGATTTTAGGACACGCGCACCAACCAGTTATTGATGCCATTACCGAAAGAGCAAAACTTGGAACTTCTTTTGGAATGCCAACCGAACTAGAAACTCAAATTGCACAATTGGCAGTTTCCATGGTTCCAAATATTGATAAAATCCGATTTGTAAATTCGGGAACAGAGGCTTGCATGAGTGCAATTCGTTTGGCTCGTGGATTTACCAAAAGAGATAAAATAATAAAATTTGCAGGTTGCTACCATGGCCATTCCGATTCTTTTTTAATNCAAGCGGGTAGTGGTGCTAGCACTTTTGGAACCCCTAATAGTCCCGGAGTAACTCAAGGAACTGCCAAAGATACTTTGCTTGCTAATTATAATGATTTAGAAAGTGTCCGCGTATTATTTGAAGCAAATAAAAATGAAATTGCTGCTCTAATTGTAGAACCAGTTGCTGGAAATATGGGATGCATTCCGCCACTTCCTGGATTCTTAGAAGGGTTGCGACAAATTTGCACCGATAATCATGCGTTATTGATCTTTGATGAAGTAATGACCGGATTTCGTTTGGCCAAAGGTGGCGTTCAAGAATTGTACAACATTAAGGCAGATATTGTTTGCTTCGGAAAAGTTATAGGTGGTGGATTGCCTGTTGGTGCCTTTGCAGCAAGAGAAGAAATAATGAATCACTTAGCGCCNTTAGGTCCGGTATATCAAGCAGGAACACTTTCTGGTAATCCATTAGCGATGGCTGCAGGCTTGTCAATGTTACAATCTATTAATTCGGATACTGATCTTTTTCAAAGACTAGCCGATAAAACGGCTTATTTAGAAATAGGAATTCATAAAGTGCTTAAGCAAAATGGAATTGAATTTACTATTAATAGAGTAGGTTCTATGATTTCGGTTCATTTTGATAAAAACGCAGTAACCGATTTTCAAACTGCTAAGAATGGCGATAATGAAACTTTCAAAAAATTCTTCCATGGTTTGTTAAACGAAGGGGTTTATATTGCGCCTTCTGCCTACGAGACTTGGTTTATAACCGATGCTTTAACCTATGAAGATTTAGATTTCACTATTAATGCAGTAGATAAAGTCTCTAAAACATTCTAAACGAAAAATGCTCCAAGAAATTGGAGCATTTTTTTATAAGTATTCTAAGGTTCGTTCTAAAGCCATGCCTCGAGAACCTTTTATTAATAAGGTTTTATTCTGAAAAGGATTTTCTTTTAGAAATCCTGTAAAAGAGTCAAAGTCTTTATAAAAATGAAAAGCCGAATTTTCTATCTTGTTATTATTAAAGTCGTTTCCAATAAAATAACATTCTACATTGGACTTTGATTTTAAATATGTAATAATGGATTTATGCTCCTCAAGGCTTTCGTTGCCAAGTTCGAACATATCTCCAATAACAATTGCTTTGTTGGTTTTTTCTAACTGCAAAAAGTTTTCTAAAGCAACAAGCATACTACTTGGATTTGCATTATAAGCATCCAAGATGATTTCATTAGAGTTTTTGCTTAGTAATTGCGACCGATTGTTTTCTGGAATATAACTTTCTATAGCTTCTTTAATATCTAAATCGGGTACTTCAAAATAGGTTCCAATGGTGATAGCAGCACTTATGTTATTTGCATTATATAAACCTATTAATTGCGAATGCACATCTATTTTATGAAATTGCAATTGCACTAACGGATTAGCAACTACATTTTCAATAGCAACGTTTGCTAATTTAGTAGTTTGACTAAAAGTAATTCGTTCAATTTCGTTTGTTTTTTCAACTTGAATAGAATCATCTAGATTTACAAATACTTTTTTGTGGTTGGATTTCAAATAGTGGTACATTTCACTTTTACCTTGAATTACGCCTTGCACTCCGCCAAAACCTTCTAAGTGGGCTTTTCCAAAATTAGTTACATAGCCATAATCGGGTTGTGCTATTTCGCAAAGGAATTCTATTTCCTTTAAATGGTTTGCTCCCATTTCTACAATACCAATTTCAGTTTCTGTAGTGAATGACAATAGGGTTAAAGGAACGCCAATATGATTGTTTAAATTGCCTATAGTAGCTGTAGTTCTGTATTTTTTAGAAAGTACTACCAAAATTAATTCTTTGGTCGTTGTTTTTCCATTACTTCCAGTTAAAGCAATGATAGGAATGTTTAGATATTTCCTATGAATCTTTGCTAATTCTTGTAAAGTAGTTAAGCAGTCTTCCACAAGTATAGTTCGAGAATCAATATAATAGTCTTTGTTGTCAATTACCACATAAGAGGCTCCTTTTTCTAGAGCTTCATTTGCAAAAGTATTAGCATCAAATCGTTCTCCTTTTAAGGCAACAAAAAAAGAGTTGTTTTGAATTTTTCTTGTATCTATTACTACTGAAGTACAGCTAATAAATAGTTTGTGAATTTCGTTTGTTGTCATTTTTAAAATACATTAAAAAACAAAAAGCCCTAATAAAAGGGCTTTTGCTATATTAGATTTAAAAAATTATCTTTTTTTATTTCTTGCAGATTTTTTGAAATCTGATTTTGGTCCTACTCTTGACATAGCACATCTAAATCCGATGTAATCTGTTGCCATATCTTGTGGGAAATATCTTCTTTGAGCTGGATCTAACCAATAAGCTCTATCTCTCCAAGATCCTCCTTTGTAAACTCTGGCGTCGTCATTAACTAAAGTTGATCTTTTGCTAGAACGGTCATATTTACGAATCATGTTACCAATACTATCTGTAGATACATTGTGAACTGGAGAGTCGTACATTCTTTGCTCGTCTTTTAATTTTCCGTCACCTTCTTCAGCAGTTCCAAAATCGAAATATCTAGTAGATTGTTTGTCACCATCTCTGTAGTTTTTCTCGTTACTTTTGTCAAAGTTTTGTCTTAAATAAGTTTCTTTATCATCAACAGGTACTTGAGCAATTTGCCCAGAAAAATTTCGAGCCATTACTCTACCGTTTGGTAAAGTGTCAAATTTTTGAGTTTCTGGAGTGATTAATTCAACTTTTCCGTCTTCGCCAATTTTGTTTTTTGTGTAAACATTTCCTCTAAAGTAGTTAAAGTCATTTGCTTCATCATCTACAATAGGACGATAAACATCCGCTACCCATTCGGCAACGTTTCCTGCCATATCGTATAAACCAAAATCATTTGGAGGATAGGATTTTACTTTATTGGTAATATCAGCACCGTCATCCGACCATCCAGCAATTCCACCGTAATCCCCTTTACCTTGTTTAAAGTTGGCCAATTGGTCTCCTTTAATTTGTCTTTTACTAGTACGGGTATAACTTCCAGACCAAGGATATTTCTTTTGTCCTTTATAAGTATTGTATTCTCTTTGTCCTACGTCAGATGCAGCTGCATATTCCCATTCCGCTTCCGTTGGTAAACGATATTCTGGTAAAATTAATCCAGAAGTTCTTTGAGCATAAACGTTTTTAGCTTCTTTTGTAGTGCCATCAGCACCTTTGGTTCCACCTTTTCCTGCAGCTTTAGAATTTCTCGGCCCTTTAAGTACAATTTTATCGTCTCCTCCAAAAGTTTTACTTGGTGCAGCTAAATAGGTATCGGTACTAAAAGTTGCTTCTGCTTTTGCATCTGCCACTTTTGCATCTTTTTTCAAATAGCCTTCTCTTTCTAAAACGGATTCGTTTACACGATCTGTTCTCCATTTGCTGAATTCAGTTGCTTGAATCCAATTCACTCCAACTACTGGATATTCTGCATAAGCAGGATGTCTTAAATAGTTTTCGGTCATGGTTTCATTATATCCTAAACGGTTTCTCCATACTAATGTGTCTGGTGAAGCACCTTCATAGATGTTTTTGTAATTGTCTTCCTCTGGTGGAAAAACTCTTTTTAACCAATCTAAGTACTCCATGTACATTAAATTAGTAACTTCTGTTTCGTCCATATAAAAGGACATAACATGTTGTTGATTTGGCGTATTATTCCAATCGTGCATAGGGTCATCTTGAACTCTACCCATGGTAAAAGTTCCTCCTTCTACAAGCACTAATCCTGGACCAGTTTCTTGCTTCTTGAATTTAGAAGCATACTGAAATCCTCCTTTTTTGTCATTGATTTTCCAACCAGTAGCTTTAGATCCTGAATTGGAACTTGATTTTTTGCTACAACTTGTAAAACTAACGGTAATTACTAAAACTAGTAATACTCTAATTGCCATAAATTTGTTAACTTTCATACTTAAATAGGTAATAAATTTCAAGCCGCAATATAGGAATTAACCATTAAATTGCAACATCTTTTTTAAAAAATAGGAAAAAATATTTCAAACACAAATATATAACGTTCTCCACTATTTATTATTGTATAAACTAATAATTAATTTTATTTTTACCAAAATGTAATATTTATTCCAAATTCACGTTTCTCTAACTAATGAAAAAGATTATTCCCTTTATTATAGTTCTATTTGGTTACTTTGTGAATGCTCAACAAAGTGCTACAATTACTTTGGATTGGGTTGCCAAAACAGATTATTCTATTGGAGATGCGAAAATACAAGTGCCACAATTTTCATCAGATAGTTATAATTATGATTTCCAGAACAGTACAGTTTTGTATGTAAACAAAATACCGACTGATTTTTTTGTTGACGAAACCTCCTTACAAATTTCTAATGTTGTTTTCGAATCGATTTCAGTTTCTCAACTAGGCGATTTATCCAAATCAGCAATCAAAAACTCTATTAATGCTTCTATCAAAACTATTGTTTCTAGAGATCAATACTATGGTTATCTGTCTTTTTCTCCAATAATTAAAGAGGATTNTGGTTATAAAAGAGTGAAATCATTAACTTATTCTTTTGTAAAAGCCACAACTGCTTCTAAAATTGTTTCTACCAATGCGGTAGCTGCAATTACAAATTCCGTGCTTGTATCGGGTACTTGGAAGCGTATTTATGTTGAAAAATCAGGGGTTTATAGGATTTCTAAAAGCTTTTTATCTGATTTAGGATTTAATACTAATGCAATTAATCCGCAGAAAATTCAAATTTATGGTGCAGGAGGTAGAATGGCACCACTTTCTAATAGTGCTATTTATCCAAATGATTTAACCGAAAATGCTATTCAAGTGGTTGGAGAATCGGATGGCACCTTTAATGACGACGATTATATTTTATTTTATGGGGAAGGAATGGATAACTGGAGTCAAGAAAACAATACCAACTTGAATTTGTATGCTAATAAGTCTTATTATTATATAACTGTTGGTGCTGCCGATGGAAAAAGGATAAGCACTACTTCACAACCTGCAGGAGCTTCAACATTAAATATTGCAACATTTGACGATTACCAATTCCATGAAGTCGATTTAACTAATATTGGACGATTAGGAAGAACTTGGTTTGGAGAGGATTTTAGTTTGAAAAATGAACAAACTTTTGATTTTAATTTTCCAAATATTGATGCCACAGTTCCTATTAGTATTGCAATACATTCCGGAGCTAATTCAGTAGTTTCTACTTCTTTTGTGGCAGCTGCCAACGGGTTAAATCTTGGGACTTTGACTATGGTAGATGTAGCTCTGAATTCTGGAAAAGCTGCAGCAGAAGCNAATCTTCCTGCTAATACTACCTTTCCAGCAGTTGCAAATGTTAGTATTAAACTTACCTATAATAACAATGGGGTTCCTACATCTAAAGGCTATTTAGATTATATTAATTTAAAAGCTAAAAGTAATTTAATTGGTTACGGAAAACAATTTCGTTTTGCCTATAATGCTGCAAGTACCCAAACGGGAATTGCTCAATACCAAATTGCAAATGCTGCAGGAATTAATCAAGTTTGGGATATTACGGATATTTATAATGTTAGTTCTATTGCAAATCCTGGACAGAGTAGTTTTGCATTTAAATCCAATCTTGGGCAAACGACTAAATATATTGCAATTGATTTGTCTGATTTGTATCTTCCTTCCAAAGAGTCCAATGTTTCAGTGGCTAATCAGGATTTAAAAGGGACAATTTTTAAAAATGCGCAAGGTGTTTTTCAAGATATCGATTATTTGATTATTACACCTAGTTCTTTAAATTCACAAGCAGAAAAATTAGCTAATTTTCACAGAAATTACTCGGGTTTGAATGTGAAAGTGGTAAATCTAGAATTAATTTATCCCGAATTTGGCGGCGGAAAACAAGATATTGGTGCCATAAGAAATTTTATTAAATATGTATACCAAAATGCTTCTACACCTGCCAATAAAGTAAAATATGTAAATCTTTTTGGTGATGCTTCCTACGATTTTAAAAATAGAATTTCCAATAATACCAATGTAGTTCCAATTTACCATGCTGTAAATAGTTATTATGAAACTTCAACTTCATTTTCATCAGATGACTATTTTGTTATGATGGATGCCTCGGAAGGGAATTTGGATCTTGGCTATGGCGCGCCAGATATTGCAGTGGGTAGAATGCTGGTTTCTTCTGTGCAACAAGCCGAAGAGATGGTTAATAAAGTTATAGAATACCATAGCATTAAATCCTACGGAAGCTGGAGAAATAATTATGTAGCAGTTTCCGATGATTCGGATAAATCAGGTGATGGTGTTTTACAGGTAGCTCAAAACACACTAGCAGACACTATTTATGCAAATAAGCCATTTGTTAATTTCAAGAAGATCCTATTAGATTCCTACCAACAAGAAACATCTGCCGGAGGAGATAGATATCCAAAAGCTAAAGAAGATTTAACTAATTATTTTGAAAAGGGATCTTTAGTAATCAATTTTCTTGGGCACGGTGGAGAGGATGGTTTAACAGGAGAACGACTTTGGGATAAATTGGATGGGAGTAATTTTCATAACCAATTTAAATATCCATTGGTCATAACCATTACGTGTCAATTTTCACGTTTTGATAACCCTTACAGACCTACTGCCGGAGAATACACTTATTGGAATCCTTCTGGTGGGGCTATTTCTTTAATTTCAACAACTCGTGAAATTAGTTATGCTTTTACTTTTAATACCTCACTTTCACAAAAATTATTCGCATTCGGAAATAATCCAAGCGTTTCTATAGCGGAAGCATTGCGACAAACCAAAAGTGAAAGTAATGCCGATGGTTCTGCGGTTCGTGTAACTTCCTATATTGGTGATCCAGCCTTAATGTTAGCCATACCAAAACCAAACGTGGTGTTGACTAAAATTAACGATGTGCCTATGTCGCAACCCGTAGACGATTTGAAAGCATTGAGTTATGTGAAATTTACTGGCGAAGTGCAAGATGAAAATGGTGCTCTACTAACTTCCTATAATGGTGATTTAGCAATTAATGTTTTTGATAAAAATTATACGCAATCCACATTAAATAACGATGGATTTAGTCCTTCAATTTCATTTGAAAATTTGGGAGAAACTATTTTTAGAGGAAATGCTTCAGTAACTAATGGTTTGTTCGAACTTGGATTCGTGGTTCCTAAAGATATTAAAATTCCACTTGGAAACGGAAGAGTAAGTTTTTATGCCAAAAGAAATCAAATACTTTTAGATAAAACAGGGTATAATTTGAATATAAAAGTTGGTGGAGTAAATACAAATGCTGTTGCAGATGTTATTCCGCCTAGTGTACGACTTTATATGAACGACGAAACTTTCGTAAATGGAGGGATCACCAATGAATCGCCTTTCTTTTTAGCTTTTTTAACGGATGAACATGGAATTAATACCGCAAGTGGAATTGGGCATGATATTGTTGCGATTTTAGACGGCGATGAAACTAAACCCTACGTTCTAAATGATTATTACGAAACCGAACTAAACGATTATACTAAAGGTAAAATTAGATTTCCTTTTCGGAATTTAGCTCCAGGATTGCACACCATAATTTTTAAAGCCTGGGATGTTTACAATAATTATGTATCGAGTGAAATTCAGTTTGTAGTTGCCAATAGTCAAGAAGTGACACTAAGTAATGTGCTAAATTACCCAAATCCATTTGTGAATTACACCCAGTTTTGGTTTAGTCATAATAAGCCTTATGAGCCATTGGAAGTCCAAGTACAGGTCATTACAATAACCGGTAAAATTGTAAAAACAATTAATCAAATTATTTCTACAGAAGGGTTTCTGTCAAGAGAAATCACCTGGGACGGGAAAGATGATTTTGGAGATAAAATAGGTAAAGGTGTCTATATTTATAAACTAACGGTCAATTCAACGGTTTCCAATAATAAAGCGGAAAAAATTGAAAAACTTGTTATCCTATAAGAAAATACTATATTTGTTAAATAATAATACAATGAAAATGAAATCGAAACTTCAAGAATTTAAAATAAATAAGCAAATCGGAACCAGTAAAACTATACTATTGTTTGCTTTGATTTTATTTACTAATCAATTTGTCACTGCACAAGAGCGAGTTATAACAACTGGAGTTCCTTTCTTGATGGTTGCTGCNGATGCGCGTGCTGCAGGTATGGGNGACCAAGGGGTTGCTACTTCAGCAGATGCCTATTCGCAACAATGGAATCCAGCGAAATATGCTTTTGCATTAGATAAACAAGGATTTTCTATTAGTTATACTCCCTACTTAACCCAATTAGTAAATGACATTTCTTTAGGTCAAGTAAATTATTATAATCGATTTGATGAAAAAAGTGCTTTTGCTGCTAGTTTGCGTTATTTTAGTCTTGGAGAAATTGAATTAAGACAAAATTTTGACGATCCTGCTAATATTGTAAAACCAAACGAATTGGCTTTGGATGGTTCGTATACCTTAAAATTAAGCGAACATTTTGGTATGGCAGTTGGCGGAAGATACATTAGATCCAATTTAAAAATTGCTGATATTAGTACTGATGCAGTTGCTGGAACTTCGTTTGCAGTGGATGTTGCTGGTTTTTATCAATCCGAAGAAGTTGCATTTAATGATTTTAACGGAAGATATCGCTTTGGATTCAATTTTCAAAATATGGGTCCTAAAATAAGTTATGATGCTACTAAAAATGACATTACATCCAATTATTTACCAGCAAATATGCGACTTGGTGGTGGATTTGATTTTATTTTAGACGAATATAATAAAGTAGCTTTAAACGTTGAATTTGCAAAATTAATGGTGCCAACTCCACAAGAACTTACCGATGTAAATGGTGATGGTTTGACTGATAATACCGATCAATCTTTAATCAATGCCGATTACAAAAAAATAAACTGGGTTTCCGGAATGTTTAAATCTTTTGGAGATGCTCCAGGTGGAATGTCTGAAGAATTGAAAGAATTTACTTATTCTGTAGGAACCGAATACACCTATGATAATTCTTTTGCTATGCGATTGGGGTATTTTCACGAAAGTCCAACTAAAGGAGCTAGAAAATTCTTCACACTTGGTGCTGGATTTAAGTACAATGTAGTGAAAGTAGATGTTTCCTATTTGTTCAATGCATCTAGAATTAAAAGTCCGTTAGAAAATACACTTCGTTTCTCACTAACCTTTAATTTTGGTGATAAATACGATGAATATTAGTAGTATATAATTTAATTTACAATCCAAATTTCAGTTTTGAAATTTGGATTTTTTTTCCTCAATAATCCAATGAAAGAAATACACATAACAACAACATTTGAAGTATTCCACAGTGTTGCAGATCTGTCTGAAAATATTCAGACGTTAATGCAGCAAGCTATTGAAATAAGAAAAAAAGCCTATGCGCCCTATTCTCATTTTAGGGTGGGTGCTGCTATATTATTAGACAATGGTAAAATTGTTTTGGGGTCCAATCAAGAAAATGCGGCCTATCCTTCTGGGCTTTGTGCCGAAAGGGTTGCGATATTCCAAGCAGGCGCTATTTATCCAGAAGCAAGGATAGTAACCATTGCAATTACAGCGGCTTCCGATTCCAATCCTACTTTGTCCCCAATTCCACCTTGCGGTGCTTGCCGTCAATCTATTGCAGAATACGAATTTAAGCAAGAGACTCCAATTGAAATTTATTTTATGGGAGAATCGGGTGAGGTATACAAGTCAAATTCCATTAATAATTTGTTACCTCTATCTTTTAACAAAACCTCCTTGTAGGCTATATCGATATAGTTAATATTTTTGATTAAACAATTATTAAAAAATAACATTTTCGTCGGTATTAATTTTTACATCTACTTGCAATATCTTACTTTTGCAATTCGCAAATTTATGAAATACCATTTTTTTGCTTTTGCTTTGCATTAATATTAAAAATAACATACGTAATTTACCAATAATGAAAGAGATTACTAAAGAAGTTTACTTAAACTGGTATGAAGATATGCAGTTCTGGAGAAAATTTGAAGACAAATTAGCTGCAGTTTATATCCAACAAAAAGTTAGAGGATTTTTACATTTATACAATGGGCAAGAAGCAGTTCTAGCCGGTGCACTTCACGCAATGGACTTGTCTAAAGATAAAATGATTACTGCTTACCGTAACCACGTGCAGCCAATCGGAATGGGTGTAGACCCAAAACGAGTTATGGCAGAGCTTTACGGAAAAGTAACTGGAACTTCTAAAGGAATGGGTGGATCGATGCACATTTTCTCCAAAGAAAAAGGATTTTTTGGTGGTCACGGAATCGTGGGTGCTCAAATTCCTGTTGGAGCAGGTATGGCTTTTGCCGATAAATATTTTGAAACAGGTGGCGTAACCTTAACCTATTTTGGGGATGGTGCTGCACGCCAAGGATCGCTTCACGAGGCTTTCAATATGGCTATGCTATGGAAACTTCCTGTAGTATTTATTTGTGAAAACAATGGATATGCCATGGGAACTTCTGTAGAAAGAACCGCAAATCATACCGATGTTTGGAAACTTGGTTTAGGATACGAAATGCCTTGTGGACCAGTTGACGGAATGAATCCAGTAAAAGTTGCTGAAGCAATGACCGAAGCTATTGAAAGAGCGCGTCGTGGTGACGGACCAACATTTTTAGAAATGAAAACCTACCGTTATAGAGGTCACTCTATGTCGGATGCACAATTATATAGAACCAAAGACGAAGTAGAAGAATACCGAAAAATAGATCCAATTACACAAGTTTTGGATGTAATTAAAGAAAACAACTACGCAACGGAAGCAGAAATTGAAGCAATTGATCAAAGAGTAAAAGATTTGGTTGACGAATGTGAAAAATTTGCTGACGAATCTCCGTTCCCAGAAGTACAACAATTGTACGATGTGGTTTACGAACAAGAAAATTATCCTTTCATTTCTCATAGATTATAATTATGGCTACAGTAATAAACATGCCCCGTTTGAGCGACACAATGACCGAAGGAACTGTTGCTACTTGGCTTAAAAAAGTTGGAGATACTATAAAAGAAGGCGATATTTTAGCGGAAATCGAAACCGATAAAGCTACAATGGAATTCGAATCTTTCAATTCTGGTGTTTTATTACACATTGGAATTCCAGAGGGAGAATCGGCACCAGTAGATTCACTATTAGCAATTATTGGAAAAGAAGGAGAAGATATTAGTTCATTAATTTCCAATACTTCAAATACCAAATCCCAAGAAGAAAAAGTTGAACTTAAAGAAGAGCAACTTCCAACTTCTAACTTCCAACTTCCCGCTAATGTAAAAGTAATCACGATGCCACGTTTAAGCGACACCATGACTACCGGAACGGTTGCAACTTGGTTGAAAAAAGTGGGTGATCAAGTTAAAGAAGGCGATATTCTTGCCGAAATTGAAACCGATAAAGCAACCATGGAATTTGAATCATTCAATTCAGGGACTTTATTGTTCATAGGAATTAACGAAGGAGAATCGGCACCAGTAGATAGCGTTTTGGCTATCATCGGGCCTGCAGGAACAGACATAACAGGAGTAGCAGAGAATTACGGAAAAGGGGAAGCAGCAGCAACAACTGCAACAGTGGAAACTGTACCAGCTGCTCAGCCTCAAACTGCTCCTCAAGAAACTACAACAACAGATAATGGAAGAGTTTTCGCTTCTCCATTAGCAAAACAAATAGCTAAAGATAAAGGCATCAACCTTTCTCAAGTGCAAGGTTCTGGTGAAAACGGAAGAATTACAAAAAGTGATGTAGAAAACTTTACAGCTTCGGCTCCAGTTGCTCCATCGCAAACAACTTCTCAACCAGCAACTGCAGCTGCAACCAAACCATTCGTTCCTGCTGGAGAAGTAGTTACTGAAGAAATCAAAAATTCGCAAATGCGAAAAATCATTGCCAAACGTTTG
>JGI25913J50563_1000162_pt1 | contig 12366 bp, 15 predicted proteins | sample LauGreSp1BDMLBSN_2_FD_50563 | JGI IMG/M metagenome (IMG submission 50563)
CTTGGTCGCGCTACACAAAAGGCCTTGGGACACATTGCCCAAAGCGGCCGACCAGAGGATCGAAAAGCCCACCATTATAGCGAGTTTTGAGCCCTTAAAACAGCCTCGTCATGCTTGGTCAGCTTGTCAGCGGCACGGGCTGCATCGATCAGCTCTGGCCGCAGACGGGCCGTCAGCTGCAAACGCTGGTCACGGCGCCAGCGCTCAATGTTGATGTGGTGGCCCGACATCAGCTCTGCCGGAACGCCCTGCCCTTCCCATTGTTCGGGGCGGGTGTAATGCGGGCAATCCAACAAGCCGTCGAGCGCGGGGTTGAAGCTGTCAAGCTGGTGGCTGCCTTCGTCGTTCAGCACGCCAGGCTGCAACCGCGCCACAGCATCGAGCATCGTCATGGCCACAAGCTCGCCGCCAGAGAGCACAAAGTCGCCTAAGCTGATTTGCAGATCCACATGGGTGTCGATGAATCGCTGGTCAATCCCTTCGTAGCGACCGCACAGCAACACGGCGCCTTGGCTATCAGACCAGCGCTGCACGGCGGCATGGCGCAAAGTCTCACCAATGGGGGAGAAAAAAACCAGCGGCGCCACATCTCGGCCCTGACCGCGATCTGCACGGATCGCCGCCAAACAAGTGGCCAATGGCTCAGCCATCATGACCATGCCGGGGCCGCCACCAAAGGGGCGGTCATCCACGCGACGGTAGTTGCCCTCAGCGTAATCGCGGGGGTTCCAGAGGTGAACAGCCACTTGGCCGGATTCGTAAGCGCGACGCGTCACGCCCGTTTTGAGAAAAGGCTCAAACAGCTCGGGAAACAGGGTAATGATGTCAAAGCGCACGGCAGGGCCTCGGGCAGGCGCTTTAGTAATCGGGTTGCCAGTCGGCGGTGATGCGGCGTCCAGCCAAATCCACCGTGTCGATGTAGGCAGACACAAACGGAATCATGCGTTCTTTGGTCTTGCCCTCTTCGTCGTAAGCGAGCACCAACACGGTTTGTGGGCCGGTATGCAGCAACTCGCGCACAGCGCCTAGGGCCACGCCTTCGCGATTGACCACGTCAAGGCCGATCAAATCGACCCAGTAGTACTCATCAGCCTCAGGGGTTGGGAAGCTCGTGCGCGACACAAAAATGCGTGCACCTTTGAGCAGTTCTGCGGTGTTGCGATCGGGCACCTCTTGGGCCGAGGCCACCACAGAATCAGAATGTTCTTTGGCTTCGATGATTTTCAGAAGCACGGTGCCAGCAAATGTTTTGGCACCTCGTTCAGCGGGTTGTAAAAACCAACGCTTAGAAGAAAAAAGCGCTTCCGGAGAAGCGCTGTAGGGCAAGACTTTGAACCAGCCTTTGATGCCCCAGGCATCTGCAATGCGCCCGACTTCGATGGCGTCCGCAGGAAGTTCTGCGGACTCAAGGCCCAGCGTCATTGCAATGCCTTTGTTCAATTAAGCAGCGGCTTTTGCAGCAGCTTGCTTGACCAAACGGATGACGGTGGGCGAGCATTGCGCGCCAACGCTTGTCCAGTGAGTCAAACGGTCTTGCGCAACGCGCAAGCCTTCAGCTTGGCCTTTGGCGATTGGGTTGTAAAAACCAATGCGCTCGATGAAGCGGCCGTCGCGACGATCGCGCTTGTCGGCAACAACAATGTTAAAAAACGGACGGGCTTTAGAACCGCCGCGTGAAAGTCGGATGACGACCATGATGAATCCTTCGGGTGGGTGGGTGTTTTCAACGTTTGAGACACGCGCTAAGGCCACCCGGCCTGCGACACGCTGAAAAAGCCTCTCATTATAGCGCCCTACACTCACGCTATGAAAAACAAAACCATCGCGGCCTGGTTGGCCTTCTTGGGCGGTCCTTTAGGGCTTCACCGTTTTTACCTTTTTGGCCTGTGGGACACCTTGGGGTGGCTGCTGCCCATCCCCACGGCGCTGGGCTTTTACGGCATCGAACGGGTCCAACAATATGGCTTAGATGATGTGGCCAGTTGGTGGCTCATCCCGATTGCGGGGTTCACCTTTGCTGGCTGTGCCTTGAACGCCATCGTCTATGGCCTGATGACACCGCAAGCGTGGAACGCTCGATTTAACGACGCCGCAAACAATGACGCACCGGCTGGTCAAACCAATTGGTTGACCATCGGTGCGATTGTTTTTGCCTTGTTGATTGGCACCACGGTGCTCATGTCGAGCATCGTGTTCAGCTTTCAGCGCTACTTCGAATACCAAATCGAAGAAGCACGAAAGCTGTCTGAGTGATTAAAAAATCTGCAAGCTGACCCAGTAAGCCACGCCAGCCACAAAGGCGCTGGCAGGAATCGTCAAGATCCACGCCCACACAATACCGCCCGCGACACCCCAGCGCACAGCACTGGCGCGCTGTGTAGAGCCCACACCCACAATCGCGCCCGTGATGGTGTGGGTGGTGGACACAGGAATGCCCAAAGCCGTGGCCAAGAACAAGGTCATGGCGCCGCCGGTTTCAGCACAAAAACCGCCCACGGGTTTGAGCTTGGTGATTTTCTGACCCATGGTCTTCACAATGCGCCAGCCACCAAACATGGTGCCCAGACCAATCGCCATGTAACAACACACGATGGTCCAAGTCGGGGGTGCGACGCTGTCTGTTGCGGCATAGCCCGTGGCCATCAACAACATCCAAATGATGCCGATGGTTTTTTGCGCATCGTTACCGCCGTGGCCCAAACTGTAGGCGCCAGCAGAAATCAACTGCAACCGGCGGAACCATTTGTCCACGCGTGAGGGACGATAGCTTCGAAATATCCAAGCCACAGCCACCATCATCAATGAGCCCAACATAAAGCCGAGCAACGGTGACACAAAGATGAAGGCCACGGTTTTCAAAATACCTGAAGCCACCAAAGCGCCCGAGCCGGCCTTGGCGATCACAGCCCCCGAAATGCCACCAATCAAGGCATGCGATGAGCTGCTGGGAATGCCATACAACCAAGTGATGACGTTCCAAGTGATGGCACCCAACAAAGCGCCAAACACCACATGGACGTCCACAATGCCGGGCTCCACAATGCCTTTGCCCACGGTCGCAGCCACGCTCAATTTAAAAATAAAAATGGCCACCACGTTAAAGAAAGCGGCGAACAACACGGCTTGCGCGGGCTTCAAGACACCCGTCGACACAACGGTGGCTATCGAATTTGCAGCATCGTGAAAGCCGTTCATGAAGTCAAACAGCAAGGCCAGCACGACCAGTAAAGCGACCACCCAAAAGGCGGTTTGTACGGTATCCATACGGCGCTCGTGATTAAGAATTTTCGAGGACGATGCCCTCGATCAAGTTGGCCACGTCTTCGCATTTGTCGGTGATGGTTTCCAACAACTGGTAGATCGCTTTGAGCTTGAGCACTTCGCGCACATCGGGCTCTTCCCGGAACAACTTACTCATGGCGCTGCGCATCACGCGGTCAGCATCTGACTCGAGCTTGTCGATTTCTTCACACGTCTTCAGTGCCGCCTCAGCGGTGTTGTGGTCAGAGATTTTTTCTAACAAATACACGGCATCGCGCAAACGCTCACAGCACTTCACGCTCAGATCAGTCAAACGCACGATCTCTTCGTTCATGGTGCGCACGTCATACAAAGCCATGGTTTCGGCCGTGTCTTGAATCAAGTCGACCACATCGTCCATGGTGTTGATCAAAGAGTGGATTTGCTCGCGGTCGATGGGTGTGATGAAGGTTTTGTGGATGGCCACATTGCACTCGTGCGTCACGCGGTCTGCGCCGCGCTCGGCGTTATCTACTTCTTGGCTGTATTTGTCGCGAAGAATGGGGTCGCCGTAGTTGGCCACCAAGTTAGAAAATGCGTGCGAAGCCTCGACGATGCGATCGGCGTGCTGGTTGAACATGACAAAAAAATTGCCTTCAGTAGGCAATAACTTTCCAAATAGCATTTGGAGCTCCTGTGGATGACTTAAATATGACAGTTAGATGACGGCCGGAAGTGTAATCGCAGCCACGACCTACAGCGTGATGCGTTGGATGGCTTGATCTTGCACGGCAGCAAGCTGAGCGGGATTGACCCGCTCTGGCCAAATCTCGGCCAGGGGCAACAACACGAATGCACGCTCAAACCAACGCGGGTGAGGCACAGCCAACTCTGGCGTGTCTAGCGCGACATCGCCATAAAAAATCACATCGAGGTCAAGGGTACGTGGCGCATTTTTGTAGGGACGCTCGCGCCCACTTTGTAGCTCTATGGCTTGCAGTGCATGCAAGAGCGCCAACGGGCTGAGTTGGGTTTGCACCAAGGCCACGGCGTTGATGAAGTCCGGCCCTTGCGCCTCATATGGCGCACTGCGGTACAGCGAAGAAGCCCTGACCAACTGCGTGCTGGGCAAAGCCGCCAGTTGGTGCAAGGCTTGCCGAACGGTGGCCACTGCGTCGCCCAAATTGGCACCGACGGCCACACACGCCATGACGGGTTGTGCAGACATGGCGAGCGCTTCAGTTATTCAGCGGCGGGGGTGCCGCCTGCATCGCCGTTGGGCTTGCGACGGCGACGACGGCGCTTCTTGGCAGGGGACGCTGCGCCCTCTTCACCTTCAGGCTCCAACTCGCGAAAACGCGGATCGGCATCGGTATCGCGTGGTGCTGCAGCAGGTTTTTCCGCACGCCGCACCGAATGCACGCGAGGCGCACGCTGCGCTTTTTGCTGCTCTTGACGCACTTGCTGGAGCAGGTCTTCGCGCTCGCTGTCGCTAGCGACGCTGAACTCTTGCCACCAGTCAGACAACACTTCATCCACTTCGCCCACATCGGCGCGCAAGCGCATGAAGTCAAAGCCAGCACGGAAACGGGCTTGGTCCACCAAGGTCCACGGACCACTGCCTGCACGCTTTTCAAAGCGCGGTTGCATCAGCCAAATTTCGCGCATGTCAGCACCGAGCTTGCCACGACCCGACACATCGCCGATGCGCGAGTCAAATACTTCGTCAATCGCATCTTGCAAGGCGGGGAACGACGGCTGCTTGGCGCGGCGTTGTGCCCAAGCCTCGCGCACGTCAGACCACAACACACAAGCCAACAAGAAGCTAGGGGCCACTGGCTTGTCCTCGCCCACGCGGCGATCGGTGTCATTGAGTGCGGTTTTGACAAACTCTTCATCCGCACGCTCGACCACGATGTCGAGCAGCGGGTAAATGCCTTTGGCCAAACCTTGTTGCTTCAACTGCGCCACGCTGGCCAATGCATGGCCGGTTTGCAAGAGCTTGAGCATTTCATCAAACAAACGGCTTTGCGGCACATCAGCCAGCAGCTTAGCGGCGCGCTTCAAAGGCGCGGCAGTTTTGGCCTCCATCTTGAAGCCTAAGGCTGAGAGCTTGGCGGCAAAACGCACAGCACGAATCACGCGCACGGGGTCCTCGCGGTAACGTAAAGCGGGGTCGCCAATCATGCGCAGCACTTTTTTCTTCGCATCGGCAATGCCACCGTGGTAGTCAATCACGTTGCCCGTTTCGGGGTCGTAATACATGGCGTTGATGGTGAAGTCGCGGCGCGCAGCGTCTTGGTCTTGCGGGCCCCACACGTTGTCGCGCAGCACACGGCCACTGGCGTCTACCGCGTGTTTCATGTTGGCCAGCTCTTGCTTGCTGCTGCGTTCGTTGCCTTTGACTTGTTCAGCATCGGCGTTGTCTAAGTGGGCACGGAAGGTGGACACCTCAATCACTTCATGCTCGCGGCCACGGCCATACACCACGTGCACGATGCGGAAACGTCGACCAATGATGAAGGCGCGGCGGAACGCCGCTTTGACTTGCTCAGGCGTGGCGTTGGTGGCCACGTCAAAGTCTTTGGGCTTCAAGCCCAATAACAAATCGCGGACCGCGCCGCCCACGATGTAGGCCTCGAAGCCACGGTCTTGCAGGGTGCGCACCACGTTGAGCGCGCGCTCGTCGACCCAGTCGACGTTGATGCCGTGGACCTTGGCAGGCACCACATGGCGTTTGCCCAAACTGGGCATGGTGCTGGCGGGCGCTTTGCCCATCAGCTTGTTGATGAATTGTTTGATCATTGTTTTGGGAAGAGTTCCAAAATCGGCCAGCCCTTATGTAGGGCCACGGCGCGGAGTGTGTCGTCGGGATTGGTCGCCACGGGGTGGTTGACGCGCTCCAACAGGGGCAAATCGTTGCGGGAATCGCTGTAGAAAGTGGTGTCTACATCGGCCCAGTCCAAGCCTTCGCTTTGCAGCCATTGTTGCAGACGTTGCACTTTGCCATCGCGCAAGGACGGAACGCCCCTGATTTCATTGGTGAACCATCCTTGGGCATCGCGCACCAACTCCACGGCAATCAAGTCGTCCACACCAAAGGCTTGGGCAATCGGGCGCGTCACAAATTCGTTGGTGGCCGTCACCATGACGATGCGTTCGCCCGCATCGCGGTGCTTTTGCACCAAGGCCAAGGCTTCGGTTCGGATGGCCGGCTGAATCACCTCCCGCATGAATTGCGCATGGGCTTGGGCCGCCACATCGGGGCCGCGTTGACAAAACGCTTCTGCAGCAAAGCGGACGTANTCGTGAATATCCAATGTGCCCGCTTGGTAGTGGGCATAAAACTCGTCATTTTTCTGCGTGAAGGTATCGCGGGCGTGCCAGCCCAAACGCACGGTGAATTCACCCCACGACTGGTCAGAGTCGATCGGTAGCAAGGTGTGGTCTAAATCAAATAAAGCGAGTTTCATCACATGTTTTCCAGCATGGCTTTGAGCAACGGGATGGTGATGGCGCGTTGCGTTTGCAAGGCGTAGCCATCGAGTTGGTCGAGGAGTTGAATGAGGCTGCTCAGGTCGCGGCTGAAGCGGTTGAGCATGAAGTCCATCACCTCATCGCTCAAGAACACGCCACGCGCGTCGGCATGTTGGCGCAGCACGGCGCGGCGCTCAGACTCACTGAGCACCTGGAGTTGAAAGATGTGACCCCAGCCCAAACGGGTGCGCAGGTCTTCGCGCAGCGCCAAGTCACTGGGCGGCACGCTGCCCGCTGCCAAAACCCAGCGCTGCTGCCCATCGCTGGGCGTGGTGGCGTTNACAAACCAATTGAAGGCGGCGTGTTGCTGCACTGCGGTGTAGAGGTGCACATCGTCCAAAACGACCACACGCCAAGCCTCGTCAAACGCGTTAGGCTCAGCCACCGTGGCATCCATCCAACCCACAGCACAGCCTTGGTCACGCAAGGCGGCTTGGACTGCACGCAACAAATGCGTTTTGCCGCTGCCACTCGCGCCCCATACATAGGTGGGCACGGGTGAGCGCTTGTCGCTCCCCACCCAGAGCTGCATGTGCTGCAAGGCGGCCTGATTGGGGCCTGAGAAGAAGTTAGTCAGGCTCGGGCCGGGGGCCAAACCGATGTCAAGTGCGATTTGCTTCATCTGCACTCAAGCACCACGGTACAAAGCGCTGGCTTGGTACTGCGCACGCAAGCGACGAATCGCCACCAGCAACACCGCGCTCAGGGGCAAGGCCACGAGCACGCCGACAAAACCAAACATCTGGCCAAAGGCCATCAAAGCAAAAATCACTTGCAGCGGGTGCAAGCCAATGCGTTCGCCCACCAAACGGGGGGTGAGGACAAAACTTTCAATCAACTGGCCTAGACCGTAGGCCACCGCCACCATCAGCAAAGCCTCGCTGGGCGAAAATTGCAACACGCCCGCCAACATGGCCAAGGCCAGCCCCAAGCCAAAACCCACATACGGCACAAACACGGCCAAGCCAGTGAACACGCCAATCGGCAAGGCCAAGTCCAAGCCAAAAGCCCAGAGCGCCACGCTGTAATAAATGGCCAACAAGGCCATGACCGACAACTGGCCACGCAAGTATTGGCCCAGCACTTCATCGCACTCGGCCACAAAGCTGTCATAGGTGCTGCGGGCGGGCATGGGCACCAGTGCCTCCACATGGCGCACAAAGCGCTGCCAATCGGCCAACAAATAAAACAGCACCACGGGAATCAGCACCAAGTTGCCCACCACGGCCAATGCCACGCTGCCGCCAATGCGCAGCGAGGTCAGCGCTTGCTTGAAGCCTTCTTCAAACGAAGTGTTGAAAGTTTGCAGCACAAACGCTTTGATGCTCGCGCTGTCCAACATCACGGGAATGCCTTTGGCTTGCAGCCAAGGGGCGATGTCGGTTTGCAGGCGCTCGACCAAAACGGGCAGCTGGTCACGCATGCGGGGCAGTTCGTGGGCCAAGATGGGAATCAACAAGGTGAACAAGGCCGCCACCAGCAACAAAAACGCCACCTCAACCAGCACCACCGCCACCAACCGTGGCAAACGGCCTCCGCACGCCGTCTGCAAGCCATTCACCAAAGGGCTGAGCGCGTAGGCCAACACGGCAGCCACCACAAACGGCATCAGCACAGGCCCCAAGAGCCACAAAACAAGCGCGGCCACAGCCGTGAGGCCGGTCCAAGCGAGGGCGTGTTGTTGCGCGGGAGTGAATTGCATACAGCGTGTAGGGGTTGGGGCTTAAAATTCCTGCTTGATTCTATCGGCGCGCATCTTCTTGCAAGCCACAGCCCCTCCTAGACTATGAACAAACCCCTTTCCTACAAAGACGCCGGCGTGGATATCGTCGCAGGCGACGCCTTGGTCGAACGCATCAAACCCTTGGCCAAGAAAACCATGCGCGAGGGCGTGTTGGCCGGCATCGGCGGTTTTGGCGCCTTGTTTGAAGTGCCCAAACGCTACAAAGAACCCGTGCTCGTGAGCGGCACCGATGGCGTGGGCACCAAGCTCAAGTTGGCCTTTGAATGGCAGATGCACGACACCGTAGGCATCGACTTGGTGGCCATGAGCGTGAACGACGTGTTGGTGCAAGGCGCTGAACCCCTGTTCTTCCTCGACTACTTTGCTTGCGGCAAATTGCACATCGACACGGCCGCTGCGGTGGTCGGCGGCATTGCCAAAGGCTGCGAGCTGTCAGGCTGCGCCTTGATTGGCGGCGAAACCGCAGAAATGCCCGGCATGTACCCCGATGGCGAATACGACCTCGCGGGCTTTGCCGTGGGTGCGGTGGAAAAATCCAAAATCTTGACCGGCCAAAACGTCAAGCCCGGTGACGTGGTGTTGGGCTTGGCCTCGGCCGGCGTGCACTCCAACGGTTTCTCACTGGTGCGGAAAGTGATTGACCGTGCAGGTGCAAATGCCCCCGCCACCTTGGACGGCAAGCCCTTCAAAGAAGCCATCATGGCCCCCACCCGTTTGTATGTGAAGAGCGTGTTGGCGGCGTTGGCCGAAACGCCCATCAAAGCCTTGGCCCACATCACCGGCGGCGGCTTGCTGGAAAACATTCCACGCGTGTTGCCCGAAGGCACGGCCGCTCACCTGAAAAAAGGCAGCTGGCCACAAAGCGAGTTGTTTGCTTGGTTGCAAAACACAGCGGGCATCGACGACATCGAGATGAACCGCACCTTCAACAACGGCATCGGCATGGTGGTGGTGATTGACGCCGCACACGCTGCCGCTTGTGCCGAGGTGCTGCGCGCCCACGGCGAGCAAGTGCACACGATTGGCGTGATTGCTGAGCTTGGCGAAGGCGCTGCGGTGGTGGTGGCTTAAATCACCCCTGCACAATGGAAAAGCACCTGCGGGTGCTTTTTTTACGCCTCGTCGTCTTGCACCTGCGGCAGCAACACCGCCAGCCGATACTTCACCAGCTTCAAACGCTCGGGGTCTTGGTGCGATGTGAACACCTCTTCCAAATTACGCAACATGCGCGCCACGATTTCGCGAGGCGTGGCCGCACGCAAATAGTGTTTGAGCAACTCGTCCGACACATGGCCGTCGCGCATCAAACCCGACTCGGCATGCAACGGGGCCAAGCGCTCCATCAAGTCTTCTTTGCTCAATGACTCGCCGGTGAACGGGTCAATCACCACCTGCCCTTCGTTGGGGAAAGGCAAGCGCACTTTGAGCAAAAAGTGGCCAGGGAAGCTCACACCTTGGGCGTTCAACCCAATGCTGAGCGCCAACTCTAGCCACAACACCGCCAAGCTGATGGGTATGCCACGGCGTGTGCGCAGCATCACATGTAAGAAGCTGTTGTCAGGGTCGTAGTAGTTGTTGAGGTTGCCGCCAAAGCCATGCTCGTCAAAGAAGAACTTGTTGAGCAAACGCAGTTTTTGCAAAGCACCGGCATCGGCGGGCAGGCGTTGCTTCAAGCGGCCGGCCAACTGGTCGACATGGTCCAGCACCTCTTGAATGTCCAACTCTGGGTATTCGTCCTGGCCTATGCTGATGGCGGCTTCGAGCAAAGGAAAGTGCGCATCGCTTTGCACCAGTGAGGCAAAGTATTCCAAGGCTGTGGGTACTTCTAATTTGAAATCCATGGCGCAGCCTCCGCTTCTGTTTTAGGTTATCGGCGCAGCAAGGCGCGTAGCTTCACGCCAGTGATGGCCAGCGTAGCAAAGTACAGCAAGGCACTCACGGCCAACACGCCTGTCATCAAGCCCACGCGCCACAGCGGCGTGGCGTGCAAGGCCGTCCAGTCCCAGTAGTGGGCCGCCCAAAACAGCCATGCGCCCAACACGGCACAAGCCACCAGCACTTGCAGCACAAAGCGCAGCCAGCCCGGGCTCATCACATAGGTGCCTTTTTTACGCAAGCCCCACAGCAGCCAAGCGGCGTTCACCAAGGCACCCAGGCCGATCGACAAGGCCAAGCCGGCATGGGCCAAAAAGGGAACCAAAGCCACGTTGAACAGCTGCGTGATGACCAGCACCGCCACCGCAATGCGCACCGGCGTGCGAATGTCTTGGCTGGCGTAGTAGCCAGGCGCCAGTACCTTGATGGCCACCAGTCCAAGCAGGCCCACGCCATAGCCCATCAGCGCCAGCGTGGTTTGCTGCACATCGTGGGCACTGAACGCGCCGTAGTTGTAAAGCACCGCCACCAAGGCTTTAGAAAAAACCAACAAAGCCAAGGCACACGGCAGGGCCAGCAACAGCACGAGGCGCAAGCCCCAATCGAGCATGTCTGAATATTTGGCTGTGTCATTGGCGGCTTTGGCCGCTGAGAGCTGAGGCATCAGCACCACACCCAAAGCCACACCCAGCATGGCGGTGGGAAACTCCATCAAACGGTCGGCGTAGCTGAGCCAGCTCACGCTACCTGGGGTGAGCTGCGAGGCAATTTGCGTGTTGATGAGCAAGGAAATCTGCGCCACGCTCACACCCAACAAGGCCGGTGCCATGAGTTGCAAGATGCGCTTGGGGCCTTCGCCAGACCAAGCCTCTTGCACGGCGCGCCAGCTCAGGCCCACGCGGGGCAACATGCCTAAACGGCGCAATGCCAGCAGCTGCACGCTGAGCTGGGCCACACCGCCCAGCATCACGCCAACCGCCAAGGCGTAAATGGGGGGCACGCCCAAGGTGCCAAACCAAGGGCCGCCCCACCAAGCTGCCGCAATCATGGAGACATTCAACAGCACGGGCGTGGCTGCAGGCACGGCAAAGCGCTTCCACGTATTCAGCACACCCGCCGCTAAAGCCACCAACGACATGAAGGCGATGTAAGGAAACATGAAACGCGTCATCACCACCGCCACGTCAAACCCCTCGGGTGACTGTTTCAACCCGCTGGCCATGGCCCAGACCAGCCAAGGTGCGCCCAAAACGCCCACAACAGACGTGATGAACAAAGCCCAAATTAGCAAGGTGGCCACTTGGTTGATCAAGACATGGGTGGCTTCGTCGCCATGCTGCTGGCGACTGGCGGCCAGCACCGGCACAAAGGCTTGACTGAACGCGCCTTCGGCAAACAAGCGGCGGAACAAATTGGGGATGCGAAACGCCACATTGAAGGCGTCGGTCAGCGCGCTGGCCCCGAAGGTAGAGGCAATCAGCAGTTCGCGCATCAGGCCCGTGATGCGGGAAACCAGGGTCAAGCCCGAGACGATGGAGGCAGATTTGAAAAGTGACACAGTTTGAGTGTAGCGATTTGCTACAATCGCAGGCTTTGCTGACATCATCCTCAGACACTTAAGGAAACTATCATGGCTTCAGCCAAACCCAAGAAAAAGAACCCACGCCTGGCATCAGGCCGTAAACGCGTCCGTCAGGACATCAAGATCAACGCTGCCAACACCTCGTTGCGCTCGAAGTACCGCACTGCGGTGAAGAACGTCGAGAAAGCTGTCATCGCTGGCGACAAAACCAAAGCTACCGAACTGTTTGCAAAAATGCAAGCCGTTGTGGACACGATTGCTGACAAAGGCATCTTCCACAAAAACAAAGCTGCTCGCGATAAGAGCCGCTTGTCTACCAAGGTGAAAGCCTTGGCACTCGCCGCCTAATTTATTAGGCAACCAGCCCGGGCTGAACGTTCAGCCCGCC
>JGI25913J50563_1000164_pt1 | contig 12327 bp, 9 predicted proteins | sample LauGreSp1BDMLBSN_2_FD_50563 | JGI IMG/M metagenome (IMG submission 50563)
TTATATACATCTGGGCAAATTGCATTAGATCCTAAATCGATGGAATTAGTTCTAGACAACATTGAAGCGGAAACTACTCAGGTTATGCAAAATATGAATGCAGTATTAGAAGCCGCAGGAATGACTTTTGAAAATGTAGTAAAATCAACTATATTTATAATGGATATGAATGATTTTGCTAAAATAAACTCCATTTACGGTAGTTATTTTGATGAAAAAACGGCACCAGCTCGAGAAACTGTTCAGGTTGCAGGTCTTCCAAAAGGCGTAAATGTTGAAATATCTATGATTGCTGTTAAACAATAACAACTGTTTGGCTGCAACCGTGTGAAGCGACATATAACCATTAACAAGACTAAAATTAGTTATTGAATGACTGCCTTTATTGCAAGATGAAATTTGACAAAGAACAAAAATTTTAATAATTTAAAGATATGCTGACAAATATAAATCCAAAAATGCCGATGCAGGACAAGGCAGTCACAAAAGATTTCTATATAAACAAGTTAGGATTTCGAAACGTGGGAAATACTGATTATGACGGATATTTAATGGTGGAAAAGGACAATATTGAAATCCACTTTTTTGAATATAAAGAACTTGTATCAAAGGAAAACTATTCAGGAGTTTACATCCGAACTAATACTATTGACAGCTTATATCAATCATTGTTAGACAATAAAATAAGCATACACCCAAATGGTGCATTAGAAACAAAAGCTTGGGGGCAAAGAGAATTTGCGTTACTTGACCCAGATAACAATCTACTGACTTTCGGACAGAGTATGTAATCTCAATTTACTGAGTACCACGTAACGGGGACAGCTAACAGCCGTAAGGAGAAATTGTTGATTAGGCTTAATTTAGGTAGTCTTGTTNATAAATCGATAGAGCCCTTAATCCTCAAGTTCATCAAGTGAAAGAACAATAAAATTTCAAGAAATAGCAATAGCGTTAAGTAACAATTGAGCAGTAGCTTCATTAGTTGCTAATGGCACATTATGCACATCACAAACTCGTATCAGCATATTAATATCCACTTCGTGCGGATGATTGGACATTGGGTCTTTAAAAAATAAAACCATTTTAGTCTTACCTTCAGCTACTCGCGCAGCAATTTGTGCATCTCCACCAAGAGGTCCTGAAAGCATCTTTTTTACTTTAAATCCGCCAGCCTCTGCTCTACTTCCAGTGGTTCCGGTGGCAATTAATTTAATATGTTCTTGCAACAAAATGGCTCTGTTTTTATTTAAAAATTGAACCATATCGGCTTTTTTCCCATCGTGGGCTATAATTGCTATTTCCATAATATAATTCGACCTTATAAAAATTAATTTTGTAATACTGATAGGTAAAAATAAAAAAACCTGATTAGAAAATCAGGTTTTTAAAGTTATTTATTCATTACATGGTAAGCAATTAGACCATCAATAGGTCTTCGTAGCACATTACCAACTTGAATGTTATGTTTGGATAAAACTTCTATTAATTCGTCTTTTAAATAAAAGGCTATAGAACCAACAAAATGAACTGGGATATCCGTACAATTATCAAACTGTTTTATATAATTTTCTACAAAATCTTCTAATTCAGCATAAATAAATTTTTTGCAAAATTCAGAATCTTTATGTTTTATTAAAAATTTAGCAAAAGTTGCTAAATAAGCATTCGGATTAGGTTCTTTGTATAAATTGTTTTTAATATAATCTGGATCTAAATTATACTCTTCTTCAAATTCAGAAGCTAATTCTTTCGGCATTTTATTGAAATAATAAGCACGTAATAAATGACGACCAAAACGATTACCAGAACAGTCGTCCATAGCTATATATCCTAGGGATTGTACTTTTTGGTGTAATACTTTTCCGTCAAAATAGCTACAATTTGATCCAGTTCCAAGGATACAAACAATTGCTTCTTCGTCTTTTGGAGTAGTAGCATATACTGCAGCATAAGTGTCTTCATGTACTGAAATTGCAGCATTGGAAAAATATTCTTGAAAAACAACTGTAAGAAAATCTTTCATTCTCTCGGTGCCACAACCTGCTCCGTAAAAAAACAAATGTTTCGCTTTATCCTTGTTATGAGAAATATCAAATTTATCATCTAATCTAGAAATAATTTCTTCTTTATCTAAAACTTCTGGATTTAATCCAAGAGTTTGTGTCGTAAAAATTACTTTTCCTTTTTCGTCAATTGCAATCCAATCGGCTTTGGTGGAGCCGCTATCAACTAATAATTTCATTGGGATGGTTTAGTAAATTGTGTGAATAAAAAATCCCGCTAAAATAGAAGATAGCGGGAATTTAATTTATATTATAAACTAGCGATATGAACAGATAAATCAATTAATTTACTAGAATATCCGTATTCATTATCGTACCAAGAAATAATTTTGAAAAAAGTAGAATTTAATCCAATTCCTGCTTTTGCATCTATAATAGAGGTTCTAGAATCTGAAACAAAATCTTGAGAAACAACATCATCTTCAGTATATCCTAAAATTCCTTTCATTGTTGTTTCAGAAGCAGTTTTTAATACTGCCATGATTTCAGCATAAGAAGTTTCTTTTGCTAATTTAACAGTTAAATCAACTGCAGAAACGTCTACTGTAGGAACACGCATGGACATACCTGTTAATTTTCCGTTTAATGATGGAATCACAATACCAACAGCTTTTGCAGCACCAGTGCTAGATGGAATCATATTTACTAAGGCAGATCTTCCACCTCTAAAATCTTTTCTAGATGGACCATCATTAGTCATTTGAGTAGAGGTCGTTGCGTGTATCGTTGTCATTAAACCTTCTACAATTCCGAAATTGTCATTAATAACTTTAGCTAATGGAGCTAAACAATTTGTAGTACAAGATGCATTGGAAACTACGGTATCGGAAGCTTTTGCAGATTCATGGTTTACTCCCATTACAAACATTGGAGCATCAGCAGATGGAGCAGAAATGATTACTTTTTTAGCACCACCAGTGATGTGAGCTTTAGCTGTTTCAATTGTTGTAAAGAAACCAGTACATTCAGCAACAACATCAACATTTACTTCGTTCCATTTCAAGTCAACAGGATTTCTTTCTGCAGTAACACGAATATGTTTTCCGTTTACATAAAGTTTTCCTTCTTTAACTTCAACAGTTCCATTGAAACGACCATGAACAGAGTCATATTTTAATAAATAAGCTAAGTGCTCTACTTCTAATAAATCATTTATAGCTACTACTTCTACATTATCTCTATTGAAAGATTCTCTAAAAACGATTCTTCCAATTCTTCCAAATCCATTAATTCCTAATTTTACTTTTGACATTTTTTTTAAGCTTTAGGCATAAGCTAAGTGCTAGTGCCGGTTAATTAATTTTATTTTTATTAAATTTTATTGTGATTATGTGGTCATAATTTCCGATACACGAAGTAAATCTGCATCTATTTCAGAATGCCCTTTAATGGCTTGTTCTAAAGGAGTTAAGGCTACCTTGTCGTTAATTATTCCAACCATATAATTGGATTTTCCATCCAAAATTGATTCAACTGCTTTTACACCAAGTCTACTTGCAAGAACTCTATCAAAACAAGAAGGAGAACCTCCACGTTGCATGTGTCCTAATACAGAAACTCGGATATCGTATTCAGGGAAATTTTCTTCGATATAATCTTTTAATTCGAATACATTTTTTCCAATTTTATCTCCTTCTGCAATTACAACAATGCTTGAAGATTTTCCGGAGGCTTTACTTTTACGCAAAGAATCTAATAATCTATCCAATCCTAGATTTTCTTCTGGTATTAGAATTTCTTCTGCACCAGCACCAATTCCAGCATTAAGAGCAATATGACCAGCATCTCTACCCATAACTTCTACAAGAAAAAGTCGGTTATGAGAACTTGCAGTATCGCGAATTTTGTCAATACAATCAACAACTGTATTTAGAGCAGTATCAAATCCTAAGGTATGACTTGTACCATAAATGTCATTATCAATCGTTCCTGGAATTCCCATTACAGGAAAACCAAATTCGCTATTAAAAATTTCAGCACCAGTAAAACTACCATCACCACCTATAACTACAAGGGCTTCAACACCTGCTGCAGTTAAATTATCATACGCTTTTTTACGACCTTCAACCGTCATAAATTCTTTAGAACGTGCCGATTTTAATACTGTACCGCCTTTATTGATAATATTGTTAACTGAACGTGGGCCCATTTCTTTAAAATCACCCTCAATCATTCCTTGATAACCTCTGTAAATCCCTACGCATTCAATATTATGATAAGCACAAGTACGAACAACAGATCGAATAGCGGCATTCATTCCTGGAGAATCTCCTCCGGAAGTTAGGACCCCTATTTTTTTTATCGTTTTTGACATATTTTTATGTTTTAAAATGTAAATTTAGCAAAGAAAATGTATATAAAATATCATATTACCATAACTCTACTGGAATCAACCAAATTCAATCGTTTTCGTTGATAAGTTTTAAGTTATTAAGATTTGTTTTTTGAAATTAACAATAAAAAACTTCGAAATTAATTTTCCTCCGTTTTTGCTTCCTTATTGTTTGGATTGTTTTCTGTAGTATTTTTAGGAATGGTTTTTCCTTTTTCCAGCATAATATAATTAGGAAGCATTTTGGAACTTTGATCAGTAGCTTCTCCTTTTACTTTTTTCTCCCTATCGATTTTGTTTTTNTTGAAAATCTTGTTTATTAATTCTTTAAATGTATCAAAATCTACCTCATAAGAAACCCCTGCACCTTGTGTATAACCTATACCTTGACCTATATAATTAATATCGTTTTCTTTATTGAAAACTCTTAAATTTAATGTGCCATCCTCATTTACACGGTATAGCATTTCAAAGTTTCCTACAATTGCAGTTTCCGAGACACCTCCTGTAGGAACACCTACTTTTCCATTAATAGTAATTCGCTCGTTTATTTGAGTAGAAATAGAAGCTACAACCCTTCCATCTGTGGGGTTTAATGCTGTTTTATCTGCAGCAGTATACATAACTTCAACATTCATTTTACCATCTTTATCATTAAAAATATCGCCAAATAATGAGGATGCTTTTTCATAAAAACTATTGGTAACTTGCGATTGACTAAGTCCTTCTTGACTTAAAAAACCTCCCGTTGATAATAAATATAAAGCTTGCGTTTGTCTTATATCCTTATCCCCTAGTTTGGTTTCTATTTCCGACTTTATTACGGAGGAAACATTTGGAAAATTAATATTAAAATCCGGCTCGGGATTTGTAATGGTTCCTTTTAATCCAATAATAACTTCTACCGGGATTTTTTTATTAAAAGAGGCATTGTCTATTAATACTGCTGGATTTGCAGTGATATTTTTAGAAACTGCTTCCAAATTTAAGATGGCTTTATATGGATTTCCATCCCAAACAATAGAACCATATTTTTTAACCGTAAATTGTTTATCAATTAAACCTCCATATTTAAAATTATAAGAACCTTCCCAAACGGTAAAGTCACCATACATTTCAAATTTTCCTAGCGTATTAATATTCATATATAAGGTACCTACTCCTTTACCTTTCATTCCGTGACCTGATTCTCTATTTAATATTACTTCAATACTTGCTACTGGTGTAATATTAAATTCAAAATTCATTTGAAGTCCGTTGTAATTACGTATGAATTCAGCAACTTTAGTTTCGGTTCCGTATTTTTCTCCTTTGGTTAAAAAATGAATGAAATTATTATCACTAATTGCACTTGCATCATTAATTGGAATTTTTACATCGGTACCCTTTCCGGATTCGGCATTTACATTAATAGATAATCCGTTGGTTGGTCCTTTAATGGTGGCACTCCCTTTTATATATGCAGTCCCAAAATAAGCCACATCTTCATGATCTTTGGTGTTTAAAGCTAAAATTCTATCTGAGTCTATAGCTAAATCCAACTCCCAATCACCAAATTGCTTGTGTTTAATAAAGCCTTCTAGATTTCCTGAGGTATTGAATTTGGTGTCAAATAATTGTGTTTTTTCAATGATAAATTTATTTTGAGTAACTTCAACTGCTGTATGGTCTTTAATTTTATAATCTACATTTAAATACGGAATTGAAAGTCCTGCATCGTCTACAAATAATTTACCCGTATAATTAATATTGTTTACATTACCGTTAATTCTTGCATTTCCCGAAGCAAATCCTCTAATATTGGAAAGAACTTCTCCTCCTAAATTACTTAATATGCCAAGGTTAAATCTTTGAAAATTAAGATTCAAATCTAATAGGGTTTCATTATTTACAATTTCTAAATCTCCATCGGCACTAAACGATTTTACATTTTCATTTTCGATTTTTGAAATAATTTCAAATCTTGAAAATTCATTATTACCTGAAATATCAAGGTTTAAATTTCCTAATGCATTGTCATTTATCTGCAAATCGTTAATTTCCAAAGTTGCGGTAGGCTGGTATATAGCTTCATTTTGCTTTAAAAATACTTCCCCATTTAGGCTACCATCAAATTTAAATTGATTTACTGTAGGAGTTACTTTATTTAAATTGACATTTTGAAACGTTAACTGCAAATCTTTAGTTTTGGTTCCGCTAATCAATCCTTTTAATTGTATCGACTGATTTTCATGGGATACGATAATATCTTCAAACGAAAAATTCTTTAAATTTTTATCAAAAACTATCTTATTTTTATCATTTTCTTGCTCGTTGATGTACCAAAGAAAATCTTTAAACATCATTTCCGATTTACTGAAACCAATAATATTTTGGTTATTTTTATCGATAGTGTGGTATAAATTCAAATTATAAAAATCATTCCCTTTTTCTCCTCCTTTAAATTCGGATCTAAACGATAAAGTATCTTTTGAAGTTGCATTAATTAATGAAAAATCTCTAACTTTATACTGCTTAGTTTTAACGCTATCTATCTGTACATAAGTATTGTACAATGGGTTTTTATTATCAACCTCTAATTGGATATTGTCCAAATGAACGTCAAAGGCATCAATTGTTTTTGTCGAAAATTTTAATTTAAAATCATTATCATCGCCGGTTATATGCCCATTAATGAGTGCATTGGGAGCTAATGCAATTTTAGGATTTATTATTTCGATAAGTTTATTAAATTGAGAAAAATCAAATTTTAAATACTGCCCTTTTTTCAATAAATTGGGTTTATAATTGGTGTAAAGACTTCCCAAAGAATTTTGCACCATTTTTGGAATTTGAGAAAACTCAAACTTTCCTTGTATTTTTCCGTTCATTTCTTCAGGAGAAATCAAAGAAATAGTATGTTCGTTATTTGTGTCGAAACTTGAATTAATAGCTAAACTATCAAAGAAATAAACATCCTTAGAATTTTGATATGAAGCATTCGTAACTACTACATCCCCTTTCATGGTATCCAAAGAATTTCCCGACACTTTCATTACAACATCTCCTTTAAAAACTGAAATAGAATCTTTAAGAAAATTCAATCTTTTTAAATTTGCATAATCAACTTTAGCATGAAAATCATAGATTTTTTCCTTTTGACTCAAATCTACGATTCCATCAAAATCTAGAAATAAATTCGGATCGTTTACATTAACTTTTCCTTTAAAAATAGGTTTTTTAAAGGCGCCATCGGCTAAAATATTTTTATAATTGTAACCATTGTAATCGATGTTTTTAACTTCTCCAAAAAACTTGGTGTCTAAGAATTTCTCGGTAAATCCTTTTCCGTCAACATCAATATTTAGAGTAGCAAAACCTAGTTCCTTTCTGCCCAAAAAGCTTCCTAAATTAAACTTATCTAAAATAACATTCCCAGAATAAGAAGCGTTATCAATAGTATTCAAATTGGTCATCTCCAATTTAGAAGCGATGTTTCCTAATACTGTATGTAACTTAAAATCGGCAGCAATGCTAGTGGTAGTAATTTCGGCTTTACCAATTAAATTAAATTGACCTAGTTTCTTCAAGGAAGATGGCAAATTTTTACCTAAAACATTAGGCAACAAAGCGACTAAATTTGTATAACTAGAACTTACTTTAGAAAATGTACCTTTCATATAGAAATCACCTTTTCCTTCTTTAGCAAAGAGATTTTTAAAGTTTACTGTACCTGCAATCACCGAGTTTTTAGTATCTTTTAAATACAAATTTTTGGCAGTCAAGTTATTCAGTGTGCCATCAATTTTACCACTTAAAGCAAAACGCTGATTTTTCCCTAATTCTTTATAAAAAAAACGAATATCATTACTTGACAATGAAGCCACTTTGGTAGTGATATCAAAAATAACTTTATTATTAAAATCTTTAAAATCTTTTCTATCGTATTTAAGAATAACAGCTCCTTTAAGTGTCGATTCTGCCGTTTTAAAATCGAGATTTTCTAAACGGATATTCTTTTTAGTATAAGTAAATTTAGAAGTTAGGTTTTCTACAAACAATCCTCTATGATCCATAAAAGACATGGCGTCAATATTGGTGTAAACATTTGGACCTTCAACTTTAAAATCAGAAACTACTGCATTTATCTTTGTAAAATCTACGTCAAGAGGTACTTCCCTATTGTAGTCGATTTCTCGAAACCTACAATTTTTGAGCGTCATTTTATCGGAAGTCATTAAAAATTTACCTGAAGTAGGCTTCCCATCATCGAAAGCTGCAACAAATTTATCTAGATTGGTATCTTTATCCCCTTTGTAAGTTTTGACATTTAAAATTAAGGCGTCTGCGGTGAGGCTTCCGAAAATTAAATTTCCGTCTATCAATTTTTTCGTATCTAGAATACTCGTAATTAATCTTTTGGCGTAAATTAAGGTATCCTTCTTTTCGTCTTTTACCAATACTTTCTTAAGCTGAACACCTCCAAAAATGGTCACTTCTACTTGATCTACATAAATATCTGTTCCAAATTTTTTATTTAAATTTTCGGTAACATAATGGGCAATTTTGGTTTGAACGACAGGAAGGGAAAGTGCAATACCTAGACATAATAAAAGTAGTAAAAGCGCAATGGTTGTGCGTAATACTATTTTTTTAAAGGTCTTGAAACGGGTATTGATTTTTTTTTCTTTCAAAATTTAATTCGCTTTGAAATAGCCATTAGTAACAAATATATACAAAAATTCTTACTTTTTTAAGGTATTCCGATTCTTTCCAAAACAAATAATCCCTAGCTATTGGCGCAATACCTCTAAAATAGTTACTTTTGTAATCGATGTAAAAATAATCGTTTTCTGCCGTTTATTCAAATATAAATCAAAAATTGTGCCTAATGCCCAACAATGACGTTTTTATTCTTGCTATAGAAAGTTCTTGCGATGATACTGCTGCGGCAGTTTTAAAAAACAACACCGTTTTGTCTAATGTTGTTGCAGGTCAAAAAATACATGAAGAATATGGTGGTGTAGTGCCCGAACTAGCTTCGAGAGCGCACCAACAAAACATAGTTCCTGTCATAGATATGGCATTAAAAAAAGCAGGCATCCCAATGAAGGAACTGACTGCAATTGCTTTTACGCAAGGCCCAGGATTGATGGGTTCGTTATTGGTTGGAACTTCTTTTGCCAAATCATTAGCTTTGGCTTTAAATATTCCGTTGATAGCTGTAAATCATATGCACGCTCACATCTTGGCGCATTTTATTGAAGAAGAAGGATTTGAAAAACCAGAATTTCCTTTTTTGGCCTTAACAATTTCAGGAGGACATACTCAAATTGTTAAAGTTTCTAGTTTTTTTGATATGGAAATCATTGGAGAAACTACCGATGATGCTGTTGGAGAAGCCTTTGACAAATCAGCTAAAATAATGGGGCTTCCCTACCCTGGCGGACCTTTAATAGATAAATTTGCCAAAGAAGGAGACCCTAAAAAGTTTGCATTTACCAAACCTAAAGTACCTGGATTGAACTTTAGTTTTTCTGGATTAAAAACCCAAATATTATATTTTATTCAAAAAAATGTAGCACTAAATTCCAACTTTATTGAAGAAAATAAAGCTGATGTTTGTGCTTCTATACAATACACCATCATTGAAATTTTGATGGATAAATTAAAATTGGCTGTTGCCGAAACGGGAATTCGCCAAATTGCAATTGGAGGTGGAGTTTCTGCTAACTCTGGTATTAGAACTACTCTTAAAGCTGCAGAAGCTAAATTTGGATGGAAAACATTCGTTCCAAAACTAGAATACACTACCGACAATGCCGCTATGATAGGGATTGTTGGCTATCAAAAATATTTAGAAAATAAGTTTAACGATGCTGGAGTTGTTTCAAAAGCACGAATTGAGTTTTAATATGCAATTATTCTATAATCCTACTATTAACGAATCACTAACTTCTTTTATTTTTGACAAAGAAGAAAGCAAACACATAATTAAAGTATTACGTAAGCAAGAAAGAGATATTCTATACGTTACCAATGGTTTAGGTTTTTTATTTAAAACTGAAATTGCATTGGCATCCGATTCTAAATGTACGGTAAATGTTCTTTCCTTTACAAAACAAGAAGCGCCAAAATTTCATTTACACCTTGCAGTGGCTCCTACCAAAATGAACGAACGCTACGAGTGGTTTTTAGAAAAAGCTACCGAAATTGGGATTCAAGAAATTACACCAATTATTTGCGATCATTCGGAACGAAAAGTAATCAAAATAGACCGCTACCAAAAGATAATCGAATCAGCAATGAAGCAATCGTTGCATTGTTATATGCCAAAATTAAACGATCCAATTTTACTAAAAGACTTTTTGAAAAAAGACTTTAAAGGCCTGAAATATATTGCACATTGTGAAGAAACAGATAAAAAAACTTTAAAATCCCAACTAATCCCAAATGAAGACGTAACTTTATTGATAGGTCCTGAAGGTGATTTTTCTGTTAAAGAAATTGAAATGGCTTTGAACACTAAATTTATTCCAATATCTTTGGGTGAAACAAGACTGCGAACCGAAACGGCTGCACTAGTAGCATGCCATAGTGTTGTATTTATAAATAATTGATTATGTATAAATTATTATTTTATTTTGTAATTCTATTTGTGGCAAGTCCTGCTGCAATGGCTCAAAAACAAACCTTATTTTTAGATACCAATTACGATATGGCTTTGGCACAATCTAAGAAAGAAAACAAGCCAATTGCTCTAATGTTTTATGCCAATTGGTGTTCGCATTGCAAAAAAATGAAAGAGGAAGTTTTTATAAATCCAGAAGTTATTCAATTTTATAGTAGTTCCTATATTTGTGTTGCAATTGATGCTGAATCACCTAATGGAACCACTTTAAAAAATAAACTGCAAACCAAATTTTTAGTAAAATCATTTCCAACTTTTGCGTTTTTAGATAGCAATGAAAATTTACTCTATTGTACTTCTGGTGAATTCAAAAAAGAGCCATTTATTATGGAGGGAAATAAAGCGTTGGTCACCGAAAATCATTTTAATGTTGTAAAAGATAAATTTGAAGCAGATAATTCTAATGCAAACAACTGTCTGCGATACATTATAGTTACAAGAAAAGCCGGTTTTGATGCTACTGAAATTACGCGGAACTATTTGAAAACAAAATCGGAAGCCGAATTATTTACCGAACAAAACTGGAAAATTTTAGCCAACGGAATAAACAATATTGAAGCAAAAGAAGTTTCGTTTATTGTTGCAAAAAAAGAGGATTTTGCCAAAGTTGTAACCCTTTCTAGAGTTGAAAAAAAATTGACTTACATGGTTTCTGATAATTTGAAAACATTGGTTGACATTGGAGATACGCTTCATTACAATAAAAAAAGACCTATTGCTGCTTCATTTCAAATTCGAAAAGTAGATTCTTTATTATTTAAATATGATTTAACTATTAATGAATATTCTCAAAATTGGAAGAATTATAAAAAAACAGCTGAATCTCAAGTAGATAAATTTGCTTGGAAGGATAGTAATACTTTAGTTGAAATTTGCACTAATTATTTGGGGCATATAGACGATAAAATAAGCTTAGATATTGCAGTTACTTGGGCTAAACAAGCCTTAACTTTGGGCGAATCTTTAGATAAATATTTATTAATTGTAAATTTATATTCTAAAGAAAAAGATTATTCTAGTGCCCTACAATATGCAATAAAAGGTAAAGAAGTTGCTNGCAATTTTGGTTGGAAAACAGACGGTTTAGAAAAACTATTAGTTGCTTTAAAAAAACAGTAATACATGAAAATCAAAATAGTAGTTCTTATTTTATTAACATCTCTAGTGGGATTCTCACAAGAAATTGCCTTGTTAAAATACAATGGAGGTGGCGATTGGTATGCTAATCCAACCTCATTACCTAATTTAATAAAATTTGC
>JGI25913J50563_1000165_pt1 | contig 12318 bp, 11 predicted proteins | sample LauGreSp1BDMLBSN_2_FD_50563 | JGI IMG/M metagenome (IMG submission 50563)
ATAAGTTAATGTAATCTGGTATTTAATAGAAATTGGTCACTTTTTCATTGAGGATGACCCACTTTTTATCGCTATTCAATTTAAAAGTACCTAAATGCTCTTTATTCCATTCTTGTGGTGCAATCAACGATAGAAAATTTACTCCATCCTCACCAGTATACAAATGGTATATTTCGCCAATTACAGGTTCAAATGAAAATTTTGCGCTATATACCAATTCATTAAATTCGAATTCTTGCATCAAATTTTCATATTGACTTTTAAGTTCTTTAAACTTATTTTCAAACTCTTTATTTACAGTACTAATATTTCTATTCTTCCAAGAAACAACATCATCCATTCTAATTGCTGGTGCTCCAACATTAGTAGCATAAGGCAATACGCTAGCGTTATATCCTTTTTTGTCAGAAAAAACTACATTATCGGGCTTCTTGTTTTCCATGATTTTATCTTAAATACGTATTACCGTTTTGTTATTTTATTATTTGAAATTGCTCTTTGACGGGTACATTTAAATCGGTCAATACCTTCAACTCGTTTTGCTACATGTTTGGTTTTGCAATTCTCTACTCGTTCACGCCACAATTTATAACTCCTAAACTTCAATTCTTTTTTCATCAAAGCCTTGACATTGTCTTCGGTTAAACCAAATTGAAACTTAATAGCGTCAAATGGTGTTCGGTCTTCCCAAGCCATTTCTATTATTCTATCTATTTGAATATCAGAAAAATCAGTTGTTTCTAAAGGAGCAATTATTGTTTTCAAAATATGTTGTTTAATCTTTATAATAAAATATTAAACAAAATTAAGCATTTATTTATAAATAGGTTCCAATTATTTGAAAAAAATAAGTAAAAATACATTTAAGACTAATTAAATAATATGTCTATTTTTGTTTAAATTTATAAAGGCATTATGCAATCAATCCAAGCAAACGGATATTCTATCCATTTTAATGAAAGCGGTTACGAGGCAATCCACCAACTACTAATTGAAAACATCTATTCTTCCATCTTTATCATTGTGGATGAAAATACCAATGAGTTTTGTTTGCCAAAATTTCTCCCGCAATTAGCAACCGAAATCCCCATTGAAATTATAGAAATTGAAGCTGGAGAAGGAATGAAAAATATTTCTACCTGCGTTGAAATTTGGTCCATTCTTTCGGAATTAGGAGCCGACAGAAAAAGTGTATTAATCAATCTTGGTGGTGGTGTGATTACCGATCTTGGTGGATTTATTGCTTCTACATTTAAACGAGGGATTGATTTTATAAACGTCCCTACTACTTTATTGGGAATGGTTGATGCCGCTATCGGTGGAAAAAACGGTGTAGATTTAGGTACATTAAAAAACCAAATTGGATTAATTTCTGTTCCTCAATTATTATTGATTGATACCTCATTTTTAGAATCGCTACCACAAATACAAATGCGTTCGGGACTTGCTGAAATGTTAAAACACGGTTTGATATATGATAAAAATTATTGGAACCAATTTTTAAATTTAGAAAATTTAAATTTTGATGATTTAGATGCTTTAGTATATCGTTCGGTAGAAATTAAAAATGAAATTGTGCTACAAGATCCCACGGAGAAAGGAATTCGAAAAGCATTAAATTTTGGTCATACCTTAGGACATGCTATAGAAAGTCATTTTCTAGAAAGTGCTACTCCATTGCTACATGGAGAAGCTATCGCAATTGGAATGATTTTGGAAAGTTATATTTCTAAAGAACAAAATAAGTTATCGCAAATTGAATTTGATGAAATTAAAAAAGTGCTTTTAGCAATTTTTGGGAAGCAAACTTTCACACTCGAGGATATCAATTCCATTCAAAATCTACTGATTCACGACAAGAAAAATGAGTATGGAAAAGTTCAATTTACATTGATTGAAAGTATCGGTACCATTTTACTAAATCAATCTGCAAGTAACGACTTGATTTTCAATAGTTTTTCTGATTATGAAAGTTAATGTTTTTTTTACAAAAATAATTACAATTCACTTATTTTATTTTTTACATTTGCCCTAATGATAATAAACAAAAACGCTGAAAACTCTCCATTTTTTTTGCTAGAAAACCATATAAGTTTTCAAGCAAACAACCCAAGTTTTTTTAATTTAAAAAAGACTACGGTTGGAGCTATTTTTAATATCACCGAGTCTATAACCTTAGATTTACCTATTGCTTACGCAAACATTAGAGTTTGAATTTTAGATTAACCTTTGTTTTAACACACATCTTAATCTAAAAATACCTACCAAAATGAATACTAAATATTTCGACTTAATAAATCAAACTTACTATTTTCCGCAAGAAGAATTTACTTTGAATAAAGAAAATGCGCTTCAATTTCACAATATCGATTTAATGAAATTGGTGGAACAGTACGGAACACCATTAAAATTTACTTATTTGCCTCAAATTTCCAACAACATTAACAAAGCCAAAAACTGGTTTCGTAAGGCGATGGAAAAAAACAAATACGAAGCAAAATATTACTATTGCTATTGCACGAAAAGCTCTCATTTTGAATACATTATGAATGAAGCATTCAAGAATAATATTCATATTGAAACTTCTTCTGCATTCGATATAAATATAGTTGAGAATTTATTAGAAAATAGCAAAATAAATAAAAGCACCTATATTATATGTAATGGTTTTAAAAGAGACCAATACATTACCAATATTGCTCGATTAATTAACAATGGACATAAGAATACTATTCCCATCATTGATAATTATGAAGAGTTAGATTTATTGCAAGCAGAGATTAAAGGGAAATTCAAAATCGGAATTAGAATTGCTGCCGAAGAAGAACCAAAATTTGAATTTTATACTTCTCGTTTGGGTATAGGATATAAAAACATTGTACAGTTTTACAAAAAACAAATTCAAGAGAATGATAAATTGGAGCTAAAAATGCTTCACTTTTTCATTAATACCGGAATCAATGACAATGCCTATTATTGGAATGAATTGGTTAAATGTATCAAAGTTTATATCGCTTTAAAAAAGGAATGTCCTACCCTTGATGGATTGAATATTGGTGGTGGATTTCCGATAAAAAATTCATTAGCATTTGAATACGATTACCAATACATGATTGACGAAATCATCAACCAAATAAAAATTGCTTGTGATGAAGCTGAGGTGGATGTGCCAAATATTTTTACCGAATTTGGTTCGTTTACTGTAGGAGAATCTGGGGGTGCTATTTATAAAGTTTTGTACCAAAAACAACAAAACGATAGAGAAGCATGGAACATGATAGATAGTTCCTTCATTACTACATTACCGGATACTTGGGCAATCAACAAACGTTTTATTATGTTAGCTGTAAACCGCTGGAATGACACCTACGAAAGGGTTCTCTTAGGAGGAATGACCTGTGATAGCGATGATTATTACAATTCGGAACAAAACATGAATGCTATTTATTTACCTAAATACAATAAAGAAAAACCTTTATATATTGGCTTTTTTAATACAGGTGCCTATCAAGAAACCATAGGTGGATTTGGTGGATTACACCACTGTTTAATTCCGCAGCCAAAACATATCTTAATTGATCGTGATGAAAATGGAATATTAGCTACCGAAGTGTTTTCGGAACAACAAACTTCGGAAGATGTTTTAAAAATATTAGGATATACCAAAAAACAATAATAGTTAAAACTTGTATTTTGTCGAAAAAAATAAACATTCCATTATTNCTTTAATTATNCTAAATTAATTTACAATCAATTAATTGCGATAAATAATTAATGTATCTAGAAAATTCATGAAATATATTTCGTCTAAATAAGCAGTATTTTGTCGAAATTAATATTAAAAAATTTGAAATTTAAAAAAAAATAGTTTTCCTTTGAACCCAAGTGAACATCACATAAACAAACAATAAAAATGAGTAAAGGACCAATAAGTCAGTTTATAGAAAAAAATTATCTTCATTTTAATGCAGCTGCTCTTGTAGATGCTGCAAAAGGATATGAGCAACATCTTCTTGAAAATGGAAAAATGATGATAACACTTGCTGGAGCAATGAGTACTGCTGAGTTAGGAAAATCGCTTGCTGAAATGATTCGCCAAGATAAAGTTCATATTATTTCTTGTACTGGAGCCAATTTAGAAGAGGATATCATGAATCTTGTAGCGCATAATTCGTATAAAAGAGTTCCAAACTATAGAGATTTAAGTCCACAAGACGAATGGGATTTATTAGAAAATCATTATAATAGAGTGACTGATACTTGTATCCCAGAAGAAGAAGCTTTTAGAAGATTACAAAAACATTTATTTGACATTTGGAACAATGCAGATTCAAAAGGAGAACGTTATTTTCCACATGAATTTATGTATCAAATGTTGAATTCTGGTGTTTTAGAACAATATTATGAAATTGATCCTAAAGATTCTTGGATGATTGCTGCTGCCGAAAAAAACCTTCCTATTGTAGTTCCTGGTTGGGAAGATAGCACCATGGGGAATATTTTTGCTTCGTATTGTATTAAAGGAGAATTCAAGCCCACTACAATGAAAAGCGGAATTGAATACATGATGTGGTTAGCGGATTGGTATCCTAAAAATTCTACTGGAAAAGGATTAGGTTTCTTTCAAGTTGGCGGAGGAATTGCTGGTGATTTTCCAATATGCGTAGTTCCAATGTTATACCAAGATATGGAAATGCACGATATTCCATTTTGGAGTTATTTCTGTCAAATATCCGATTCTACAACAAGTTATGGTTCGTATTCTGGGGCAGTTCCAAACGAAAAAATTACTTGGGGAAAATTAGATGTTCACACCCCAAAATTCATTATTGAATCCGATGCAACCATTGTTGCTCCTTTAATTTTTGCTTATTTATTAGATTTATAATACCGTTTTTTTTATGAAAAGAGTTATTGTTGATTACGCAAAGCTAACAGGCGACATTTTAAACTTATTAGTAGAGAAATTTCCTGATGGATATGAAACTAGTGATATTATCAGTTTCAGAAATGCCAAAAACGAACTTATTGAAGCTGTTGAAGTTAAAACAGAAGACACTATATACCTTGTAAAGGTTAGTACTAAATTAGCTAATCGAATGGAAAAATTTGATGAAGATGATTTAGATGCTGTCATCGAACCAATCACTCCTGTAAAAGGCCTTGATTTGGAAGATGATGACTTACCAAGTGACGAAGAAGAAGAGGAAGAAGATTTGTTAAAAGACAAAGGTGGATCAGACGATGGAGAGGATGATGATGAAGATGATTTTGAAACTTCCGATAATTTTGATGACGATGACGATGAGGAATAGACTAGTAATGTATTTGAATTCAAATAAATAATAGTCAAAAAAATATCAATTAAAAAAGGTTTATGAAAACTACTAGTTTTCATAAACCTTTTTTAATTTAATCGTATTAGTACCAAAAGAAATAACAAAAAAAGCAGACCTATAAGCCGGGTTCTGTCACCGATAAATCGATGCCTTATCATTTATCTAGTCTTGTAATTACTCACAAGATCCATCTTTCTACCCTTCGACAACGGACGAGTAATCCTTAAATGTCGATATACTTGAAATTTCACCGCATAGAGTTTACCTGGTTTCACTACAGCATTACCTGTACCTGCTTTCTGTTGCACTTGTCCTAATCCCGATAAATCGTGACCGACGGGTGTTACCCGCTATGCTACTCTTTGGTGTCCGGACTTTCCTCTCTTCATTTCTGAACAGCGATAAGGCGGTCTGCACGGCAAATATAATGATTTGAGAATTAAGTTTAGGCACATTTGTTTTTTGAAATTATTATTGATTTTTGAAATTGATTTTTGAAATTGATTTTTTTAAAACTATATTTGTAAACCAATAAAAAGTCAATGGAACAATTTGTAGTATCTGCTCGTAAGTACCGTCCACAAACATTTAAAGATGTTGTGGGACAGCAAGCTATTACCAACACATTGTTGAATGCTATTGAAACAAATCACTTGGCTTCTGCTCTATTATTTACTGGACCTCGTGGCGTTGGAAAAACAACTTGTGCTCGAATTTTAGCTCGAAAAATTAACCAACCAGGTTACGATGATCCTAACGAAGATTTTGCTTTTAATGTTTTCGAATTGGATGCCGCTTCTAACAACTCGGTAGACGATATCCGGAATTTAATTGACCAAGTTAGAATACCTCCACAAACCGGACAATACAAAGTTTATATTATAGATGAGGTGCACATGTTGTCTTCGGCAGCCTTTAATGCTTTTTTGAAAACATTAGAAGAACCGCCTAAACATGCTATTTTCATTTTAGCTACGACTGAAAAACATAAAATCATCCCAACAATATTATCTCGTTGTCAAATATTTGATTTCAAACGAATTACTGTTAAAGATGCTAAAGAACATTTAGCAGAAGTTGCGGCAAGTCAGGGAATCATTTGTGAAGATGATGCTTTGCATATTATTGCACAAAAAGCAGATGGTGCCATGCGCGATGCTTTGTCTATTTTTGACAGAGTGGTTTCTTATTGTGGAACCAACTTAACTCGCCAAGCAGTAACTGAAAACTTGAACGTTTTAGATTATGAAACTTACATAACAGTTACCGATTTAATATTAGACAATAATATTCCACAAATATTACTTTCATACAATGAAATTTTAGCCAAAGGTTTTGATGGACACCATTTCATTGCAGGTTTGGCTTCTCACTTTAGAGATTTATTAGTTTGCAAAAACCCAGCAACTTTAACTTTATTAGAGGCTGGTGAACAAGCACAAAAATTATATGGAGCACAAGCACACAAATGCCATTCGGATTTTCTTTTAAAAGGAATCGAAATTGCCAATGATTGCGACCTAAAATTTAAAGTTTCCCAAAACCAACGACTGTTAGTTGAACTAGCACTTATGCAGCTTTGCTCTATCAACTTTGATGGAGAAAAAAAAAAGCTGACTTTATAATTCCACCCACCTATTTTAGAAAACAAGATTATTCAATTGCTGAAGTTGGAAGTCGAAAGACGGAAGATGGAAGTGATTTAGAAGTTCAAAATACGAAGTTAGAAGTTCAAAGTGATTCTGAAGTTGTAGGTACAAAGTTGGAAGTACAAAGTGAAGATGTGGTTGAAATAATTTCTACCATTACCCAAGACCTAATACCCAAAACCCAAGACCAAGAACCTAGAACCCAGAACCTAGAACCAACAACAAACCAACCTAAAGTTTCCGCTCTATCGCTATCAAGTATTCGAGCTAAAAAAGAACTTTTAGAATCTCAAAAAGGGGTCGTTAAGGAAGTAGTTCATTTTCCAACAGAAGCTTTTACCGAAACGGAAATGCTAACCTTTTGGTTTAAATATGCCCAAAGATTAAACGACAAAGGATTGATGATTATGGCTTCGCTATTGCGAATTAGTGATCCTAAATTAGAGGGCTTTAAAATTGTATACGAANTACCTAATGAAGGCTCGAAAATTGATTTTGAAAGAGAAAAAAATGAACTTTTAGGCTATTTGAGAGGACACTTACACAACCACGAAATTAACATCGAAGTTATTGTAAATGAAAATGTTAAAAGTAAAGTAGCTTTCACTGCGCAAGATAAATTTAACCGATTAAATGAAATTAATCCCCATTTAGAAGAGTTGCGAAAAACATTTGATTTGGATATATAAAAAAAGGGATTGAAGCTACTTCAATCCCTTTTTTTAATTATGCTTCGCGCCTACTTTTCTCCTTTTTTCAAGAAATCAATTAGCCCCTTCATATACGTTTGTTGGTCGTCATACATACTCATATGGCTTCCATTGGCACAATACAAATAAGTTCCTTTTGGAAATTGCGCTGCCATCCATTTCATGTATTCTGGATCCATGGTATCGTATTTTCCGCCAATAACTAAAGAAGGTACGGTAATATTTTTCAATTCTTTAGACACATCCCAATTAGTTAATTTACCAGAAAGTCCTAATTCACTTGGTCCTTGCATGGTGATATAAAGTGAGTGATTCAATCTACCCATAGATCTTGTCACTGGCTCTGGCCATTCATTTACAGGCTTTCTTAAAATATGTTGGTTGTAGAAATTGGCCATCAATAACTCCATGTATTTCGGATTGGCATAGTCTTTTTTGGCTTCCAAATCTTTAATCGTTTTTAAAATATCTGGATTCATTTGTTTTTCTAATACTTTAGAATATTCACCATATTTAGGACAACTTGCCATCATATTAGAGACTATTAATCCTTTCAAATTATTCTGATATTTCAAAGCATATTGCATTCCTAATATTCCACCCCATGAATGTCCTAACAAATAAAAATTATCTTTATTAAGATGTAAAGCTACACGAACTTGCTCTACTTCCTCTACATATCGAGGTAAATCCCACATAGTAGTATCGTTTGGATTGTCTGAAAAACCTGTTCCTAATTGGTCGTAATAAATAAATTCGATGCCTTCTTTTGGAAGAAAACTTTCCATACATTCAAAATATTCGTGCGACATTCCCGGTCCGCCATTAAGCAATAGNACTTTTATTTTCGGATTGTTTCCGTAGCGTTTCGTCCATACATTAAACTTGCCTTTTGGCGTTTCAATTGCAATCATTTTAACACCGCCATTTTGAACTCCGGTTGCTTCGGATTGGAAATATGTGGAGGATTTATCTTCTTGTTTACACGAGAATAAAGTTAGTAACACTAATAAAATAGATAATTTTTTCATAGTTTTTTGGTTTTAGGTTTGAGTTATTAAAAATTAAATAGTCCCATAATATAAAGCTTTCACAATTCCATCGGAAAGTCCTATTTTCGGTACATATATATGTCGAGCGCCACTCCATTTCATGGCATTAAGGTAAATTCTAGTTGCAGGAATGATAACATCGGCACGGTCGGTATTCAAACCCAGTTCGGCAATTCGTTGCTCATAAGTTAAAGAATTTAAATATTGGTATTGCGAATTCAAATACAAGAAGGACAACGGTTTGTCCTGCTGTTTACCTGANAGCTTNAAAAGTTTNTTGATATTTCCTCCTGAACCAATAAGCGTAATGTTTTCATATGGTTCGCAATTGGTGGTAATCCATTTTTCAATTTCTTGCCAAACCACTTCGTTTACCATTTCGTTTAATAAACGAACTGTTCCATTTTTAAACGATTTGGACGCCACCATTTTACCATCTGCAAAAAGCGAAAATTCGGTGCTACCACCACCAACATCCACATACAAATANGTTTTATCAGTAGCAATAAAATTATGCAAATCAGAAGTCGCAATAATTGCAGCTTCTTGTTTTCCGTCAATAATATCAATCGAAATTTCCGATTTTTCTTGAATAATAGCTGCTACTTCTTTTCCATTATACGCTTCTCGCATGGCTGAAGTTGCGCAAGCCTTATATTTATCTACTTTATACACTTTCATCAAAAGTCGAAATGCCACCATAGCATCTACCATTCTATCAATGTTTTCCGTTGTGATTTCTCCAACAGTAAAGGCGTCCTGACCCAAACGAATTGGCACCCTTATAAGTGCCGATTTGTTAAACTGGGTTTCTTTTCCTTCTTGTTCTACTATGTTGGTTATCAGCAACCGCATGGCATTGGAACCAATATCTATTGCTGCATATTTTTTTATTGAAATCATTTATGAAAATTGGGTATTATTTTTTTACTTACTAAAACAGGTTGTCATTAGACTGATCCTGCTGATTTTGGTAATAATTATAAGTTTCTAATTGGGCTCTAAAAATTGGCTCATTTTCTTTTCTAACTCGATATTTATTATCCAATTTTTCGGAATGGTAACGTGCTTTTACATTTCCTTTCCAACCAACTTCAAAGGAATCTATTAATTGTTTCTTGATATCTTCTTGATATATTGGGCAAGTTACTTCTACCCTTCCGTCGAGATTTCTAGTCATAAAATCGGCAGATGAAATAAATACATCTGGATTATTATCATTACAAAAAATGAATACACGAGAATGTTCTAGAAAATTATCAACAATACTTATGGCTTCAATATTTTCACTCATTCCTTTTACACCAGGAATTAAAGCACAAATTCCACGGATTTGTAATTTCATTTTTACCCCAGCATTACTAGCTTCGTAGAGTTTGTCTATCATTGCAAAATCCGATAGACTATTCATTTTTAAATTAATATATGCCGGCCTTCCTGCCATCGCATTGTGAATCTCTCTATCAATAAGTTTATAGAATTTTGCTCGCGAATAATGTGGCGAAACAATTAAATGTTTGTAACGATGCAAACGGTAATTGATATCGAAAAAATCAAAAATTTTGGTTACATCTTTTAAAATTTGTGGATGGCTAGTCAACAAAGTAACATCCGTATAAACTTTGGCTGTAGATTCATTAAAATTTCCTGTAGAAATAAATCCATAGCGTTTTATTTTGTTTTCTTCAAGTCTTTCAATGACACATATTTTACTGTGCACTTTCAGACCTTTAATTCCAAAAATAAGTTCAATACCTTCTTGTTGCATTTGCTCGGCATACGAGATATTATTTGCCTCATCAAAACGAGCTTGAAGTTCAATTTGAACTACAACTCGTTTCCCGTTTTTTGCAGCATTGATTAACGAACTTATTATTTGAGAGTTTTTTGCTAATCGATATAAAGTAATTTTTATTGTTGTTACCTTCGGATCGAGAGCTGCCTCCCTCAAAAATTTAATTACGTAGGAATAAGTTTGATATGGTGCGGAAATTAAAAAATCTTTTTTTGCTACTCTTTGTAAAATACTTCCTTCAAAAGATAATCCAGCCACATCCATTGGTTTCTTTTGTTGGTATAATAAATCAAACCTTCCCAAATTAGGAAAATCCATATAATCGCGACGATTGTGGTAGCGACCTCCTGGAATAATACTATCGGTAGATTCAATTTTCATTCGATTCAAGAAAAATGCCAAAGTATCTTTATCAATTGTTTTATCATATACAAAACGAACTGGCTCCCCTATCCTTCTATCTTTTACCGAAGTTGCAATCTTTTGCAACATACTTTTACTCATATCACTATCAATATCCAATTGGGCATCTCGAGTAATTTTAATCATGTGTGCCGAGATACTTTCGTAGTCGAAAATATTAAAAATACTACTTAAATTATATCGAATAACATCGTCCAACAACATAATGTATTGCTTCTCGCCAATAGCGGGCAACACTACAATTCTATTGATGTTTTTAGGAATTTCAATTATAGCATATCGTATCTCTTTCTTAGGTTTTACTAGTCCTAAAATAGACACCTTTTCATCGGCTTTCATCACCAATTTAATTGCTAAATAGCCTGCGGTATCTTTTAATAATGGAAATTCTGCTAAATCATTTAAGATAATGGTAACTAATTCCGGGCTTACTTTTTCAATAAACAAATCATGAACAAAGTCTTGATGTACCTGACATAATTCATTTTCATTTACAATTAAAATGTTTTCTTTTTCTAATTGTTTCTCAATGATGCTCAATATTCGTAAACTTTCCGATTGTTGCTGAATAACAATAGCGGTTATATCTTTTACCAATTGTTGGGCTGTAATACCCCCAAGAATTTTTTCTCCCGTTGCACCAGACAAACTCAATCGTCGGATTGCTGCAAAACGAACTCTAAAAAATTCATCTAAATTATTTGAAAAAATTCCTAAAAAACGTAGTCTATCTAATAATGGTACCGATTCATCGGCTGCTTCTTGCAATACCCGCGCATTAAAAGTTAACCAACTTTTTTCTCGATCTATATATCTATAATTGGTATCTGTATTCATATTTTAATTCTCACTTGGAAATATAATGTTGTGGGTAATTCCTTTTGTAATTGTAGCCCAACTAGTAGTATCAAAATTAATAGATACAAACCCTGATGTGGGTACGTTAGTCACAAATTTATTCCCAAATTTATTAACAAAATCTGTAATAGCACTATTATGTCCGAAAAGAATTAAATTTTCACAATGATTTGGGCAAGATTTAACAATTTCTTCAAGTATGAGGCAATCAAAAGTATATAATTCGTCAAGGAACACTATCTTATTATCCTCCAAATTCCAAGTATCCAAAAATAGTTTTGCAGTATGACGAGTTCTTTTGGAACTACTACACCAGAAAGTCGCCGAGGGAGAAATTAAAGTAATAGTTTTATCGGCTACTTTTAAAGTATTGGCAATTCCTTTACTTGTCAATCCTCTTTCTTTATCAGGAACTGGTATATCCCAACTGGATTTTGCGTGACGTATCAGGATAAGTTTTTTCATTTTACTAACTAATAATATACAAAGATT
>JGI25913J50563_1000172_pt1 | contig 12089 bp, 9 predicted proteins | sample LauGreSp1BDMLBSN_2_FD_50563 | JGI IMG/M metagenome (IMG submission 50563)
TTTTGATAGAAAGATGAAGTTTGTCCAATACTACCAACATCGATAACATCCGCATCTAATGGAGTAAATTGAGTAGAAAAACTAGTTTGTTTTGAGTTAGAGAAATTAATACCTGCAACATATTTTAATGCTATGTTTTTATTAACTTTAAAACCTACAGTTGTAGCAGTATTGAANTAATCTGTATTTTGACTTAATCTATTATTATCTCTTACCCAAAATGGATTGTTGTAATATATAGTCCAACCAGATTCTCCTCCACCATTATCAAATAAACCGATTGGAATATTTGCAGCTCCTTGTTGCAATTCCATCAATGTGTTTTCTGCATTGGATTGGTTTGTTTTAGAAACTCTATAGTTAAATTGACCTTCTACAGACCATTTATCCGTATTAACTCCTGCTTTAAGCAAGAAATTACTACGTTTGTATTGATCACCTTTAACAACAAACTCTCTTAATTGATTGTCAGCGCTAAAATTTAAATAAGCTTTATCTGAACCTAAACGGATAGAAACTCCATTTTGAACAATAGAACCTGTTTTGTAGAATTGTTTTAAGTTATCCTTTATTGCAGAATATGGAGCTTGCAATTGAGAACCGTCTGGCTGGATCAAACCAACATCACGGATAGATCCGTCAAACAATTCACCCCAACCACCATTTTCAACTGGATCGTAAGCACCACTCCAACCTTGACCATATTTCAATTGTTTTTTTGGAACAAAAGAAATTGATTCAAAATCTACTGATGAATTAAAATCAACAGAAACTTTATCTCCTTTTAAGGCTCTTTTAGTAGTAACAACAATTACACCATTAACACCTAATTCACCATACAAAGCAGCTCCTTGAGCACCTTTGATTACGTTAACGCTTTCTAACATAGTTGTTGGCATAGTAGCCAAAACAGATGCAGACGACGTTACACCATCAATAACAATTAATGCATCTCCTGAGGTAGTAAATGATAGTGGAGTACGCAACTTAATAGTTGTATTCCCATNTACACCGTTAGAAACGTTGTTAATTTGTAAACCTGCAACTTTTCCAGAAAGACTTCGTACTGCATTTGGATTTGCAGCTTCTCCCATTTCTTTTGCAGAAATTACAGTAAAGGCATTAGTTACCTCATTTCTTTTCTTTTTGATACCTACAGCACCAGTAATTAAAACATCATCAAGAACTTTAGAAGATTCTTTTAATGACACTTTGTAACTATTAGCAGCACCAACTGTAATAGTTTTGTTTTCAAAACCAGAAAAAGAAAAAACTAATACATCTCCTGCTTTTGCATTGATGGAAAATTTACCATCCATATCTGCTGAAACGCCTTTTGCTGTACCTTTAATTACAACATTAGCGCCAGGCAAAGGTAGTTTACCATCGGTAACCGTACCTGTTACAGTTTTCTCTTGCGCAAAGGAGAACTGCATTGATAACGCTAATACTAGCGTGAAAATCCATTTGAACTTCGATCTCATATTAATTTTATTTGAGTTAGTTATTCCGCAAACTTCTTAATAATTTCTTAAATAAACAAATATTATTTCTAAATATTACATTTTATTTATGTTAAAATTCAAACCGTTTACTAATTTTGTGGTTGCAACACACATAATAGATACCTAATATTTCAAAAGGTTGCGTGAAAATGTGTACTATTTTTAATAAATTAATTTTATGTTAAATTTAAGATTTACTGAACATGATTTAGAATGTGGTACCGATGAAGCCGGAAGAGGATGTCTTGCCGGGCCCGTTACGGCAGCCGCAGTACTTCTCTCAGCAAATTTTAATTTAACACTTCTGAATGACTCCAAACAGTTGTCGGAGAAAACTAGAGAAAAACTGAGACCATTAATAGAAGAACTTGCAATCTCTTTTTCTGTTACCCATATTGATCCAATAATTATTGATGAAATTAATATCTTAAATGCATCTATTCAAGCCATGCAGGAAAGTATTTTAAAATTAATTCCTACTCCTTTATATATAATAGTAGATGGAAATCGATTTAAACCATTAAATGACATCCCCTATAGCACAATTATTAAAGGAGATTCTAAATATATGAGTATTGCAGCTGCATCTGTTTTGGCTAAAACGTATAGGGATGCCTATATGGATAAAATTCACGAGGAGTTTCCAATGTACAACTGGAAACAAAATAAAGGCTACCCTACTAAAGAACATCGGGAAGCAATTAAGAAATATGGCACCACTAAGTACCATAGAATGACGTTTAGGCTATTGAAGGAGGAGTAGTTTTTTTTTGGTATTGGGTTCTAGGTTCTGGGTAATGGGTGGGGAGTTTGGGATTTACTGAAAACCCTATAACTGGACTAACGTACATTCAAACAATTGAGAGAAGTGTTTTACTATTTTTTCTTTTACTTCTTGTTCATTTACATTTTCTACCCCGAGTTCAACATTTAAGGAAGTAACAGCTTTACCTTTTATTCCACACGGAATTATATTGTCAAAATAACCAAGATCGGCATTGACATTTAGTGCAAAGCCATGCATGGTAACCCAACGAGATGCTCTAACGCCCATAGCACAAATTTTTCTTGCAAAAGGTGTGCCTACTCCAAGCCAAACGCCGGTTTCGCCTTCGCTTCGCACTCCTATAATATTGTATTCGGCTAGAGTTAAAATAATGACCTCCTCCAGTAAGCGTAAATACTTATGAATGTCGGTGAAAAAATTTTCGAGATCCAGAATGGGATAACCTACAATTTGCCCTGGGCCATGGTAGGTTATATCTCCTCCTCTATTTATTTTATAAAAGGTAGCACCTTTGGCTTCGAGTTGTTTTTCGGAAAGTAACAAATTGGAAATAGCACCGCTTTTTCCTAAGGTGTAAACATGGGGATGTTCTACAAAAAGAAAATAGTTAGGAGTTGGAAGTTGGGTTTCTTCTCTTCTATTTTGGATTTTAATATCTACAATCTCTTTGAACAAGGTTTCTTGGTACTCCCAAGTGGCTTTGTAGTCGTTGTTACCTAAATCTTGAAGCTGTATTTGTTTGTTCATTTTTTCTTTTGTGGTAGGCTATACTAAAAAATTCAATTACTTTTTAGTTCTAATTTAGAAACAAAAATACCTTTGGAATTTTATACAAGAAAGCTAAATTTTTCTATTTAGCCCCGAATGGAGAGTAAATCCTGGCGTTGTGAAATTGCTCTGCAAGTTTACAAGGACAGATTGGAACGGAATGCGGGAATACAAATTACAAATAAAGCCCTAACGTTTCGCTCCTACTAAAACAATCCGTTTATTTCGGCGTCAATTCGGTTGATAATGTTCCCTAGATCTTCGGGGTTGTTTAAGAAATCGATATTATCGACATCAATAATTAACAATTTTCCTTTGGCATAAGTTGTAACCCACGCTTCGTAACGCTCGTTCAATCGACTTAAATAATCTATAGAAATAGTGTTTTCATAATCGCGTCCGCGTTTGTGAATTTGTCCAACAAGATTAGGAATGGAGCTTCTTAGGTAAATTAACAAATCGGGAGCTTTAACCAGGCTTTCCATTAATTCGAAAAGCGATTTGTAGTTTTCAAAGTCGCGGTTGGTCATTAACCCCATTGCATGAAGATTGGGGGCGAAGATATGTGCGTCTTCATAAATGGTTCTGTCTTGAATGATTTTTTTTCCGCTTTCGCGAATTTGCAGCACTTGACGGAAACGACTGTTTAAGAAATAAATTTGCAAGTTGAACGACCAACGTTCCATTTGATGGTAAAAATCATCTAGATAGGGATTGTCTACAACATCTTCAAAATGCGGTTCCCATTTGAAATGTTTGGCTAAAAGTCGTGTTAAGGTTGTTTTTCCTGCTCCTATATTTCCTGCTACAGCTATATGCATTATGGTATGGTTAATTTATAATTTGTAATTATTTCGTTGGTAAAAATAGTTAAAATTTGGTCTTTGTAAAAAAAATTTCGCAATGATTTCTCAACAATTTCAATTTGATATTGCTTATGGTTGGCGTAATCTATTATCAACAAAGAATTGTCTTTTAAAAATATAATTTGGTTGTCTGCTATAATTTGGCAATCTACTACAGGAACATCTTTAGCAATTGTAGAAACACTACCATAAAGATTGCAAGTGTACCATTGGTTATTTTTAGTTACCCATTGGAAATAATTATAATCCGTTTGGTAGTAACTAAACGCCTCCCCTATTGGATTGCCAATTTCTTGGTATTGAAAAGTAACCAAATCAAACAAACCAAGCTGTTGTTTTAGGGCATTGAAAATCCATAATTTATTTTGTCCAGCAATTCCTATTGCAGAAACTATTATTGAATTATCGAATTTAGAGAAATCGATTCTTTGGACTTCGTTAAGTTGGTTGTCTAAGATAACCGCTGTATTGAAAGTTTCGTAAAAAACAATTATTTTAAGTGGATTTAAAATATCGACTTTGGTAATAGTCCCTAAAGAGAGAGCTTGAAATTGCATGATAGAGCCAGCATTTTTCTTGAACAACACATTGCTTTTGGTATAGTAGTAATTTTTAAATCCGTCAACACCTATAAATTTATCGGCCGAAATTGCAATAGAATCCATACGGGTAGCAACAAGCTTTTGACTTTGCCCAAAGCCAAGAACATTTGCTAAAAAAAGAAAAATAACTGCTAATTTTTTCATTAGAATGCTAAATTACATTAATCTATTGGAATTATAGAAAAGGGATGCTAAAAAAATTAACAAACCTTTAGTAACAAATCGATAAATCATTCGTCATATTTGTTCTCATAAATTAATACTATTCAACACAATGAAAAAAATTTATTTGCCTTTTGCTGTATTTCTTATAGTTTTAACTTCTCATGCTCAGAAAAATTTTCAAGGCATGGCAGTATATGAATCTAAAACCAGCACTTCCGATTTCAAAAAGCGATTTGAAGGAAATAAAGAAATGACTCCCGAAATGCAAAAAGGCATTGAGGAACGAATGAAAAAAATGTTTGAAAAAACTTTTATTCTGAATTTTGACAAACAAACTTCAATTTACAAAGAAGAAGAAAAACTAGATGCACCTGGACAAAATGGTGGCGGAATGCGAATAATGAGTAATTTATTGGGTGGTGGCGGAACCTATTACAAAAATGTAAAAGACAAAGACTATAGCGTAGATAAAGAATTTATGGGTAAAGAATTTTTAATAAAAGATTCTTTAACCGTTTATAAATGGGCAATGGAAAGTGAAACCAAGATCATTGGTGGTTATACTTGCTACAAAGCAACTGCTGTTGTTGCTGCAAGCAAATCGGATTTTAGAAACTTTAGACCTAAAAGAGACGAAGATAAAAAAGTTGAAATCAAGTCGGACTCAACTAAAACAGATGGCAAGGAAAAGAAAACCAACTTCATGGATGAAATCGAATTACCAAAAGAAGTAACCATTACCGCTTGGTATACCCCTGAAATTCCTGTAAACCAAGGCCCAGAGGGATATTGGGGATTGCCAGGACTTATTCTTGAAGTAAACGATGGTAAAACAATTATTTTATGCTCTAAAGTGGTTTTAAATGCAAAAGATAAAGTAGAAATTAAAGCTCCTACAAATGGCAAAATTATTTCTCAAAAGGAGTACGATGATACTATTACAAAAAAAATGGAAGAGTTTAGACAAATGAACCAAGGTCCTGGAGGCGGAAGAAACATGGAAATTAGAATAAACCGATAAATACTATTTTGTAAAGGAAGGATCTCTAGCAACAGAGATTCTTCCTTTTTTTTATACAATCCTAGAATTTCAATTACACCAACATGAAAAAAATTACGTTACTNTTTTTATTTCTTATTACCTCTATTTCTTTTGCTCAAAATATTCGTTTTGAAGGAGTTATTTCGGAAGCTGGAAAAACTCCATTAGAAATGGCCAACATCATGGCGGTAAATACTGCCACCAAAGGTATGGACGCTTATGCTATAACCAACGACAAAGGAAAATTTGTATTGAACTTAAAACCCAACACTACCTATGCAATAAAATTAACTTACATAGGAATGCAAAACAAAGAAATTACGGTAGTTACCAAAGAGGTAAATATTAATCAAAACATTTCTATGGAAGCGGGTGGAATTGAATTAAACGATGTAGAAATTGTAAGAGAAATGCCAGTTTCTATTAAAGGGGACACTATAGTTTACAACGCAGATTCTTTTAAAACTGGAACCGAAAGAAAACTCGAAGATGTACTTAAAAATCTTCCTGGGGTGCAAGTAAATGCGGATGGCGAAGTGGAAGTAGAAGGTAAAAAAGTAACCAAATTAATGGTAGAAGGCAAAGATTTTTTTGATGGCGATACCAAACTTGGTGTAAAAAATATTCCTGCAGATGCAATTGATAAAATTCAAGTACTACGAAATTACAATGAAAATTCAATTCTAAAAGGGGTTGAAAACAATCAGGATAATGTAGCAATGAACATTAAATTGAAAAATGGTAAAAAGAATTTTTGGTTTGGTGATATAACTGCTGGTGGTGGTTTTGATGACAAAGAGAAATTGGATCGCTATTTGGTCAATCCGAAAGCGTTTTACTATAGCCCAAAATACAGCATCAATATAATTAGCAACTTTAACAATATTGGCGAACTACCACTAACCGTTCAAGATTATTTTAAATTTACTGGTGGATTTAGAAGTATGATGGGTAAAGGTGGTTCTAGTTTTAATGTATCTTCCAATGACTTGGGAATTTCACTAATGCGTAACAACCGTGCTAAAGAAATTGAAACAAAATTTGGAGCAACTAACTTCTCTTATAATCCAACAAAATCCTGGAGCTTAAGTGGATTCGGAATTGTTTCTGCATCTACAACCGACCTAGAAACAAAATCACAAACGAACATTTTACAACCCAATTCTTCTCAAATTGCATCTACGGAAAACCGAAATGAAGTGGCGCATCAAAAAAGCAATTTGGGATTGTTTAAATTAAGTTCTAGTTATAAGCCAAGCACTAGATTCCAAATGGATTATGACATCTTAACCAAACTATCTAAACAAGACGAAGACAATTCATTGATAAGAGAATCCATTGTTGCCAATACCGCGTTGACGGAATCTATTTTTACCAACAAAAAGCAAAACCCAACTTCTGTAAATCAGAATTTAAGTTTTTACTACACCCACAATGATAAAAATATTTTTGCTTTTGAAATGCAACATTTGTTTCAAGAAGAAGATCCATTTTACAATGCCAATTTGCAATCGCAACCTTTTAATTTAAATGGATATACAACAGGTCAGAACCGAAATAATACCAATCAGAACCGTTTTGTAAAAACCAATAAAATCGATGCCAAATTAGATTATTACTATATGATAACGCCAAAAAGCAATATCAATGTGACTTTTGGAACCACCTATTCCCACCAAAATTTTGATTCATCTATTTATCAAATTTTAGATAACGGAAACACAAATACTCTTACAGCTATTCAAAATACAAATGATGTAAATTATAATTTTAACGATGTTTTTATGGGATTGCATTACAAAATTCTTACTGGTAAATTTACGTTTACACCAGGAGTAAGTTTTCATACGTACAACATGACCAATGCACAGCTTGGAACCAACTTTAATAGAAATTTCTTCCGTGTTTTGCCTGATTTCTTAGGGGTTTATCAAATTAAAAAAGCCGAATCATTGACGTATAATTATGCTATAACCAATAATTTCACGGATATTAATAAANTAGCNGAAGGATTTGTATTAAACGGATACAATAGTCTTTCTAAAGGCTTTAGAGGATTAGAAAATGCAACGCAAGCAACACATTCTTTGCGTTATTTTAAATACAACATGTTTAATTTTGAAAACATTGCTGCATTTGCAAGTTATACTAAAACGGTGGATGCGGTAAAAACTAGTTCTGTTTTTAATGGCGTAAACCAAACTTCATTGCCGTACAATTCTAATTTTGCAGACGAAACCCTTACAGGATTTGGAAACTATGGGCGTTCGTTTCTTAAGAACTATAAAGCATCCGCCAATACTAGTTTGAATTGGTCAAAATTTAATAATATTCAAAATGGTGTTCTCTCTACAAATGAAAGTTTCACTCAAAATTACACTCTAAAAGCTTCCACAAATTATAAGAACTTACCTAATTTAGAAGTTGGATATACCTATACCATCAACGATTATAGTGATTCAAAATTCTANACCGATAAACCTTTTGCACGATTGGATTATTATTTTCTAAAGAGTTTTTCTTTTGTTTCAGAATATGAATTTTACCACTATTACAATAAAGGAAAAACAGTGGAAAACGAATATGATTTTCTTTCTGCTAGTTTAATTTATCAGAAAAAAGACAGCAAATGGGAATATAAAATTTCAACCACTAATTTGCTAAATACTAAATCGTTAAACGACGATAGCTTTTCACAATTTTCTACTAGAACGTCTCAATATTCCGTACAACCGAGATATGTGATTTTTAGTTTGAAGTATAATTTATAAAGGTAAATTNTATCCCTAAAAAAAACAGTTGCAAGATATCCTGCAACTGTTTTTTTATAGATGTATTCCTAATTATTTAACTTCTTGAGGAGCAATTTTTTCTTTTTTTCTATCTTCTCTTTTCTCTTCCATTTTTTCTTTACGCTCTTCTCTTTTTTGCACCCATTTAGTATATTGATCCGCAGAAAGAATTTTTTTCATATTGGCATCCATTGCAGCTTTATCTTCTTGAGCTTTAGATTTATGAGCTTTCATTTCCTCTTTGGATGGCTTAGCTCCAGAAGCTCTTTTAGCATCCATTTCAGCACGTTTAGCCTCTCTCTTTTCTGCTTCTTTAGCAACTAATGCTTTTATTTCTTGCACTTGTTTTTCATTTAAATTTAAATCTTTGGTCAATTTCTTAACTTGAAGATTTACACGTTGTTCAGGAGTTAATTTCTCTTTTCTTTCTCCCATTCTTTCTTGTGCAAAAGTTGTCATCCCAACAACCAATAATGCAGCCATTACTAATTTTCTCATTTTAAATATTTTTAATGTTATGCTGATTTGACTTTAAATAATTATAATAGTTTAAGCCTTAACAAAAATTTAATAAATCAATAATAGTTGGTAATATAATCATCTAAATGTATTGTATATTTGCAAAGTGAAAAAAGCACTAATCATAGTAGTTCTAGCACTATTTCTAAAACCAATACTTCCGGTTTTAGATTATATTGTTAATTATGATTACATCTCCAAAGTACTCTGCGAAAACAAAGCAAAACCAGAACTAAAATGTAATGGTAAATGTCAATTAATGAAAAATTTGGCAAAAGAATCTGAGGAGGAAAAGCCTATTAATTCAGACAAAAAAAGCAATATAAAACAAGAAGTTGAAGTTTTGTTTTTTCAAACAATAAAATCATTAATTGTTGAAAAAATATACTTTCAAAAAACAACTACAATAAGCAACAATTATTCTAATTTATACTCTCATTTGAGTGGTTGTTTAGTATTTCATCCGCCCACATTTATTTCATAATTTTTATCGGAAGTTGATTCAGCACCAATGAATTGACAGGATACTTATATCCAAAATTGTTTGAAGAGAAATCTTTTCAGACCCGCTATTCTATAAAATTAATAATGAAAAATGAAAAATCAATTAAAAAATATATTTGCCGTTTTAGTAATGGCCTTAGCATTAACCTCTTGCTCAAAAGACGAAGATGTAAACCCAATTATAGATGAATTAGCAGATGTTACTAAATTTAAAGAATTTACTAACGCAACGCATACCTTAGAATTATATTCTCATAGCAGCGTAGAGCAAGGTTATAATGAAATTAAAATACGTATTAAAGATAATGCAACTAATGTTTATGTTAAAAATGCAAGTGTAAGTTGGACACCTTTAATGCACATGACTATGATGACACATTCTTGTCCTAAATCAACTGTTGAAAAAGTGTCTCCCGATGGAACTGTATATGAAGGTTATATTGTTTTTCAAATGGCGCAAAACAGCACTGAATACTGGGATTTAAAAATTGATTATACAATAAACGGTACCACATTTACTGCAACTTCAATAATTGATGTTCCAGCATCAATAGATCGAAAAGTGAATTCCTTTACTGGTACTGATGGTGTAAAATATATTGTTGCTTATGCTGAGCCTCACCATCCAAAAGTAGCATTAAACGAAATGGTTGTTGGAATATTTAAAATGCAAGACATGATGAACTTTCCAATTGTAGATGGCTATACCCTTAAAATTGACCCAAGAATGCCAAGTATGGGAAACCATAGCTCCCCAAATAATATAAATGCAACTCAGTCTGCTGCAGGAGATTTATACAAAGGAATAATGTCGTTAACTATGACTGGNTATTGGAAAATCAATCTTCAATTATCTAAACCGGACGGAACCATTGTAAAAGGAGAAGAAATTACTGGCACTGTTACTGAAAGTAGTCTTTACTTCGATTTTGAATTCTAATTCAAATCAATTTTAATAAAAAGGTCATTAATCTCAAGTGATTTTTGACCTTTTTAAAATCAAATAATTATGAAAAAGTTTATATTATTTTTTCTTTTAATTTCTTGTTTCCCAGTCATTTCGCAAGAAAATAAAAAAGATACTCTCAAACCAAAAGATCTAAAGGAAGTTATTATCATTGGCAAAAAAGCGCAACTGTTTGAAAAACAAGCCAAACCACTTTCCAGTATTGATGAATACCTACAGAAATCGGCTAAAGTAGATATGATTAAACGCGGTGCTTATGCTTGGGAACCTATTATAAATAGCATGCCAACTGAAAGAACTTTGGTAACCATTGACGGCATGCGAATTTTTGGAGCGTGTACCGATAAGATGGATCCAATAACATCTTATGTTGAAGTGTCTAATTTATCGGAAGCAACACTATCTTCTGGACAAGAAGGGGCTTGTTTTGGAAGCACCATTGGAGGTTCAATTGATTTAAAAAGAAATCAAAGTGACTTTGGAAACAACAAATGGGATTTTAATATAAATTCTGGTTTTGAATCGAATAACAAGCAAAAAATCATTGGAGCTAGTATAAATTATACCGATAGTTTGTTTTATGTTAGTTCGGATTTTATGCTTCGGGATGCACAAAATTATGTTGCGGGTAATAACAAAGAAATACAGTTTTCTCAATTTAGAAAGATAAATTTTTCTGGAACAACGGGTTATAAATTAGCTACCAATAAACTTATTGAAGGTTCTGTAATTTACGACAAGGCTTCAAATGTGGGATACCCAGCTTTGCCTATGGATGTTTCAATTGCTGAGGCTTTAATTACCTCTTTAGAATATGATTATTCACCAAAAAAATCAATAATAACTAACTGGGAAACAAAACTCTATTTTAACACCATTATGCATCGAATGGACGATACAAAACGCCCATTGGTGCCAATTCATATGGATATGCCAGGTTGGAGTAAAACATTTGGCTATTATTCTAAAATTAAAATGAATTTTAAAAGCCATCATTTTCTAGTAAACTTAAATTCATTTTACACTACAGCTGTTGCTGAAATGACTATGTATCCCTCTAATCCTAACGAAAAACCAATGTTTATGTATACTTGGCCCGATGTTAGAACTTTCTATAACGGAATTTTCATAGAAGATAATTATGTGCTTAATTGCCATTCCGGAATTAAATTTTCTGCTGCAATTGGAAGTCATTCTAACAAAGTTGCAAGCGAATTTGGATTGGGAAGTCTTCAGATTTTTTATCCAAACATGAACGCTCAAAAAAATAGAGTTCTAAAATCATTTTCATCGAATTATAATTACAATAAAAATGGGTTTGAATATGGAATTGGAATTGGTTATGGAGAAAGAGCGCCGTCCGTCTCTGAAGGTTATGGTTTTTATTTATTCAACAGCTTTGATGGTTTTGACCATATTGGAAATCCAAATTTAAAAAACGAAAAATCATTAGAAGGAAATGCTTTTTTAGGATTGAAAAAAGAAAAATGGAATGCTAAAATTTCCGCTTCTTATTTTCATATTTCTAATTATATAATTGGAAAACCAGATACTACCTTAGTCCCTATGACC
>JGI25913J50563_1000174_pt1 | contig 12052 bp, 7 predicted proteins | sample LauGreSp1BDMLBSN_2_FD_50563 | JGI IMG/M metagenome (IMG submission 50563)
CCGATAATGCAGCAATAATGCGCAATTCTATTTGAGAATAATCGGCAGAAACTAAGGTGTAATTTTCATCGCGTGCAATGAATGCTTTACGAATCAATCGACCACGTTCGGTTCGAATTGGAATATTTTGTAAGTTCGGATTGTTCGAACTCAATCGCCCGGTTGCCGCAACCGTTTGCATATAATCGGTATGCACACGCCCCGTTTTTTTATCTACTTGGTTGGGCAAAGCATCAATATAGGTGCTTTGTAATTTCACCATTTGACGCCATTCTAGAATGTCTTTTACAATTGGATTGTCGTTGGCTAAATAAGACAAAATCTCTTCGCCAGTAGCATATTGACCTGTTTTGGTTTTCTTTTGTTTGGCACCGCCAATTTTCATTTTATCAAATAAAACATCCCCCAATTGTTTAGGAGAAGCCAAATTGAATTTCTCGCCAGCCGTTTCGTATATTTTTTGTTCCAAGGCGTTGCTCTCGGCAGCCATTTCTACGGACATCGATTTTAAAAACGGAACATCTAAATTAATTCCTTCCAATTCCATTGCCGCCAAAACTGGAATTAACGGAATTTCAATTTCTTCAAATAATTTTTTGGTTTCGGCTTTGTCTAAAATCGGACTGAAATTTTGTTTCAATTGAAAGGTTACATCGGCATCTTCTGCAGCATATTCTTTAATTTCTTCTAAAGAAATATCGCGCATTGATTTTTGATTTTTACCTTTTTTACCAATTAAATCTTCAATCGATTTTGGAGCATATTTTAAATAAGTTTCCGATAAAACATTCATATTATGACGCATATCGGGGTTGATTAAATAATGCGCAATCATGGTGTCGAACAATTTCCCTTTGATGGAAACGCCATAGTGCGAAAGAATCTTTAAATCGTATTTGATATTCTGACCAACTTTTTCAATGCTTTCACTTTCAAAAAACGGCTTGAATTTTTCTACTAAAACCTGTGCTTCTTCTCTGTTCTCTGGAAATGGAATGTAAAATGCTTTTCCTTTTTCAAAAGAAAATGAAATACCCACCAATTCGGCATTCAAAGCGTCAATTCCGGTAGTTTCGGTATCAAAACATACGGAAGTTTGATTCATTAAATTTTGCAAGAGCAATTTTACGGGTAAATCTCCTTGGATAATTTGGTAAAAATGTTCGGTGGTATCTAATGTTGCGTAAAACGAATTTGGTTTTGCATCATCACTTTCCTCATCAGTAAATCCAAATAAATCAAATTGGTCTTCGTTGGTTTTTTTTGCCGGAGCTTTTTTTATCGTTTTGCTATTGTCATTGCCAGTGCTATTTTCATTGCCATTTCCATTCGTGTCAATTTCATCATAATCATTTCCAGTTCCAAATAATTTGTCAAACTGTGCTTTCATTTGACGAAATTCCAATTCTTGAAACAACACATCTGTTTTTTCAACATCTGGTTTGGACAATTCATAGTCGGTTGCATCAAAAGTAACAGGGCAATCGAGTANGATNGTGGCTAATTTTTTAGACAATATTCCTAATGCTGCATTGGCTTCAATCTTGTCTTTTATTGCGCCTTTTAATTGGTGNGTATTGGCTAAAAGATTTTCCATAGAGCCATATTCGGCTAAGAATTTCTTTGCTGTTTTTTCTCCCACTCCTGGAAGTCCCGGAATATTATCTGCTGCATCGCCCATCATCCCAAGAAAATCTATCACTTGTTCCGGCCTTTCAATTTCAAATTTGGCCAAGACTTCTGGAATCCCCCAAATTTCAATACCATTTCCCATACGGGCAGGTTTGTACATGAAAATATTTTCGGAAACCAATTGTGCAAAATCTTTATCTGGCGTAACCATAAAGACTTTAAAATTTTCTTTTTCGGCTTGTTTTGCTAGAGTTCCAATTAAATCATCGGCTTCAAATCCTGCTTTTTCAATGATTGGAATGTGCATTGCTCTTAATAACTCTTGAATGTAAGGTACGGCAATTTTTATGGCTTCGGGAGTTTCGTCGCGATGTGCTTTATATTCTTGGTACATTTCATAGCGGTAATCGCTACCACCTTTATCAAAAGCCACGGCCAAATGATCGGGTTTCTCCCGTTTAATAACATCCATTAAGGCATTCATAAATCCCATAATAGCCGAAGTATCCATTCCTTTGGAGTTGATTCTTGGGTTTTTTATAAAAGCAAAATAACCACGAAATATAAGTGCGTAGGCATCTAGAAGATAAAGTCGTTTTTGTGACATTTTTTTTATTTAAAAAGTAATTGAAATTCCAAAACTGTTAGAAATGGAAAGAATGGAATCAAATCTGCATTGGAACAAAAATAGTTTTTAATAAATTAATATAATAATAAAGATTAACTAAAATTTATGTTTTGTAAGATTAATCATTTTTTACTTTTGCTTAAAATTAATTTATATGGTTCTTCGATTGTCGCTCTTTTTTTTAATTATTGCAATAATAGAGGTTTATGCTTTTCAGGCAGTGAAAACATTCACCAAAGTTAGATGGGTTTTGTTAGCATATTGTCTTATTTCATTAAGTGTTGTTCTTTTTATTGCTTACGAGTTAACAAAATTTGACAGAAGTATAGGGCAAACTAAAATGACCATGATCACCATGGGTTTGTTGTTGTTAGTATTGATTCCGAAGTTAATAATTACTTTTATTTTACTCTTAGAAGATATTTTTCGAGTGTTTTCGGGTGCTATGAATCATTTTTCTGGGCCAGCAATTGGTGTTTCTTTCTTGCCAGACCGAAGAAAATTTATCAGTCAAATTGCTCTAGGATTGGCAGCTATTCCGTTTACGTCATTAATTTACGGAATGACTTTTGGAAAATACAATTATAAAGTTATTACCCAACAAATATTTTTTCCAGATCTTCCAGAAGCTTTTGATGGTTTCAAAATCACCCAAATATCCGATGTGCACAGTGGCAGTTTTGACAACCCCGAAAAAATAAACTATGCTATTGATTTGATTAACGAGCAAAATTCCGATATGATTTTGTTCACTGGCGATATTGTAAATACGCATGCTAAAGAAATGCACCCTTGGATTACGACTTTTAATAGAATTAAATCACACAAATATGGAAAATTTTCTGTTTTAGGAAATCACGATTATGGGGAATATGTAGATTGGAAATCGGAAAAAGAGAAAGAAGATAATTTCCAAGCTATTAAAGAACTATATGGAAAAATTGGTTTTAATTTGATGTTGAACGAGCACGCTTTTGTTTCTAAAGGCGATGATAAAATAGCTATAGTAGGAGTGGAGAATTGGGGAAAACACTTTAAGAAAGCAGGTGATTTAAATAAAGCTACTGAAGGATTGACCAAAGAAGATTTTAAAATTTTGATGAGTCATGATCCAAGCCATTGGGATGCGGAAGTAAATACTCATCCAGAGCATTTTCATTTAATGCTTGCCGGTCATACCCACGGATTGCAATTTGGGATTGAAATTCCGGGTTATTTAAAATGGAGCCCGGCACAATACGTATACGACCAATGGGCTGGATTGTACGAAAAAGCGGGCAAATATATTTATGTTAACCGCGGTTTTGGCTACCATGCCTACCCAGGAAGAGTAGGGATTATGCCAGAAATTACCGTAATTGAACTAAAAAAAGGCAAAAGTTTAGTATAATTACTTAAAAATGCTACATTTGTATTATAATATTTCTTTTTTTAGCAAAAGAAAATAAAATATTTTGGTTTTATGTCAAAATTTGGAGAACTTATAAATGCTCAAATCCCTGTGTTGATTGATTTTTACACTGAGTGGAACGAATCTTCTGTTATCATGCATCCTGTAATTAGAGATGTAGCGGCAGCCCTTGGAGACAAAGCAAAAGTAATTAAAATTGATGTGGATAAAAATCAAGAATTAGCAGAAGCACTTCGCATCAAAGGACTTCCTACCTTGATGATTTATAAAGATGGTCAAATGATTTGGCGTCAATCTGGCGAACTAGACGCTAATACTATTATTGGTATCGTTCAAGAACAAGTTTAATTCCAACTACATTTTTTAATAAATGTTTTGTGTTAGATTAATTTAGCACAAACCAAACCTTTTTGTTTTAGAAATTCTAAAGTTCTTGGCAATACATATTCCAAGTTTGCAAAAGCTTTTACGCTATCATGGAAAACGATGATACTCCCGGAGTGTACATTTTGCAATACATTTTCTAAACATTTTTCGGGAGTTATAGTTACATCAAAATCTACACTTAAAACATCCCACATAATTATTTTAAAGCCCATCTTTCTCAATATATTAGATTGGGATGGTTTTATTTTTCCGTAGGGAGGACGAAATAGTTGGCAGTTTTCAGTACTTAGTTTGCCGTATTCTTTTTCGAATAATTTTGCGTTTTCAATGTAATCTTGTGTATTGGTTTTCCATCCATTTAAATGGTTAAAAGTATGGTTGCCGATGGAATGTCCTTCCTTTAAAACTTCCTTTAAAACATCTGGGTATTTCCGGATATTATCTCCGATACAAAAGAAAGTTGCTTTGGCATTGTAGTTTTTGAGTTGGTTTAAAGTCCATTGGGTTATTTCAGGAGTAGGCCCGTCATCAAATGTTAAGTAGACTTTATTTTCCGTATTAGGGATGTCCCAAACGTAATTTGAAAATAATTTTTTAATAGTCCAATGTGTTTTTATCCAGTGTAACTTCATGCTTCAAAAATAAATTAAAAAAGTGCCAATAATTTATTTATTGGCACTTTTAAAATAGTTTTAATTCTTGTTATTCATTATCTCTTTGAAAGCGGGGAAACCTATTATTATAGGAATTAAATTCGCCTCTGTTTTTATTGTAAAAGTCAATATCACCTTGTTTTTTCATTACTAGTAACAAGCTTCTATAACGTTCAATAGCTGTAACAATATCGCTTGCCATAAAACTTTGATCGGAAGATTTGAAAGTACTATAATACTTTAATTCTTCTTTGTATTTAGTCATTAACTTGCTTATTAATGCTTGTGCTTTTTCTTTTTGACCAACTTCATAATAACCCGTTGCAAATGGTTCTAAGGTTAAATAATAACCATAATAGTCAATAGGAGTTTTGGTTACAGCCAAATCAATTATATTTTTGGCTTTGTCCATTTTACCTTCTGCAATTAATTGTTTCATTAATCTGGATAGATTGGTTCTATACGAAATAGCATTTCTTCTTGTTTCAGGATCGTGGTAAATTTTAGAACTTTCGCCATTACCCCATTCCCATTTCATAGAGATAGTATAGGTTTTATCCGTATCCATTCTTCCCATGTCAGGATAATCGTCTTCGTTTACTTTGGTTTTAATTGGTACCAATTTATAAACCATACCGTCCATTTGAAGGTAATCTTTCATCCATAAATAGTCATCATCTCCAAAACTTCCTGGGCTGAAATAAATTGGACGTTTCCAATTGTTATTGTTTAATATATCAAACATTATCAAACGGTTTTTATACAATGCGCCGCCTTTAATATCAATGTCAATAAAAGGAACAATAGAATCGTTTAGCGCTGGATTTACTATCTTATTTGCAATCACACTATTTTTATTTACCTGAAAACGAACTTTATTGGTAGGGAAGAAGTGTAGTCGGTGACCGCTTTCCATTTCTACTTGAGACAAAGTGTCTTCTCTTTTTCCAAAGTCAATAAAATCTTTCAGATTCCAACGGCTGTCTACTTTTTTGTTGAAAATGATTGCGTCTCTGTTATCGGCAACATATTGTTGGTGAGTAAACGAAATAGGCAAACCATCTGCTTTATAGGTTTTCAACTTCATTTGATCAATGTACCAATCGGTCATTAACAAACTAGTATTTACAATTCGTACATCGGTTCTATAACCTTCAATTTCTTGGGCATACCAAAGTGGGAAGGTGTCGTTATCCCCTATGGTAAATAATATTGCATTTGGATCACAAGAAGCAAGATAGTTTTTGGCCATTGCAATTGCAGTATATCTTCCAGAACGATTGTGATCGTCCCAATTTTGTGAAGCCATTAATACGGGTGCTGCCAATAATGATGCTGCAATAACTACAGGACCTACCAATTTGGAAGAAATTTTTTCTTTAAGCATTTCATAAATGGCGTACACCCCAAATCCTATCCATATAGAAAACACATAAAAGGAGCCAACCAAGGCATAATCTCTCTCGCGAGGTTCAAAGGGTCTTTCGTTAAGATATATTTTTAATGCTAAACCAGTGAATAAAAACAATGCTAGTAATACATAGAAACTTTTTAAATCTCTTTGAGCGTGGTACATCAATCCTAATAATGCTAAGAAGAAAGGAATAAAAAAGTATAAATTTCTACCTTTATTGTTTAGTATATCTGGGCTAATATTCTCTTGTGAGCCCAAGTGAATTTCATCAATAAATTTTATACCACTCATCCAGTTGCCATCTAAATTGTCGTATCTGCCTTGGTTGTCGTTTTGTCTTCCAACAAAATTCCAAAGCAAATAACGTCCGTACATATACCCAAATTGGTATTCTACCATAAAGCTTAAATTGCTCCATGTTGATGGTTTTTGAACATCTAGGTAATCACCATAAGCTTTTAGGAAAGAGACATAACCGTCGTCGTCAATTTTTTGTGAAGCATACGCTTGACGGAATTCGGCAACCACATCTACCAATTCTTTTTCTTCGGCATATTCTGGTTTAATGGTGAAATTAGGAACTCCAGTAAAGTTGATGTATCCTGGAATGTTATCCGTGCTCCACATTCTTGGTAATAACGCTTTGTGTGCATCATCAGTATTTTGTTCGGCATTTTTATATTCATTTACAATTTCATATTTCCCAGTTTGGTCATTTCTTTCGTAGTTGGGAGCTTTATCTAAATAAGGATTGTTAGGGTCTAATCCGGCAAATGCATCGGTGTATTGTGGCCCGTAAAATAATGGATTTGAACCATATTGTTCTCTATTATAATAAGCCAAAACCTCTGCTGCATCTGATGGTTTATTTTCGTTAATTGGAGTATTGGCATTGGCACGAATAGGTAACATCATCCAAGTGGAGAATCCAATTAATACAAATAAAACACATAAAATAATTGTGTTGAATATTGGATGCCCTTTTGCTTTGGTGTATTTTAATCCGAAATAGAAAAAAGCAACTATTATTAATAATGCAACAATAGAACCAGAGTTAAAAGGCAAACCCATTTTGTTTACCATGAAAATTTCTGTGTCTCCGAAGAAAGCCAGTGTATATGGCAATAAGAGTTTGAATATAAAAAGTAAAACTGCTACAATAATAATATTTGCTAAAATGAAATTGGTAATGGTAACCTTTTTATAGTTTTTAAAGAAATATAGAAAACCTATAGAAGGAATGGTTAGTAAGGCCATAAAGTGCACTCCAAACGACAATCCTACAACTAAACTTATCAGTAAAAGCCATCGGTTACCTCTAGGTTGGTGCATTTCTTGTTCCCAACGCAGTCCAAGCCAAAATAAAAGGGCTATAAATAAGGTTGCCATTGCATATACTTCGGCTTCCACGGCATTGAACCAAAAACTATCCGAAAAGGTAAAGGCCAAGGCACCTACAAAAGAACTTCCTAAAATTGCAATGCTATTTTCTTTGTTGATTTCAGAGTAAGTAGAAATTAACTTACGTAACAGAATGGTAGAAGACCAAAACAAAAACAATATTGTAAAGGCGCTAGAGAATACCGACATCATGTTTACCATCAATGCAATGGTTTCTTTGCTGGTTGCAAACATTGCAAAAAAGGCTCCAAGCATTTGAAACAAAGGTGCTCCAGGTGGGTGACCAACTTCCAATTTCGCAGCAGTAGCAATATATTCGCCACAATCCCAAAAACTCATGGTAGGCTCTACCGTTAAGGAATAGGTTATTAATGCTATGGTAAAAGCTGCCCAACCAGTGATGTTGTTCCACTTTTTAAAGTCAAATGTTGTCATATATAAAATGAAGTTAATTTCAGTACAAAGAAACTATTTTTTTGCGTAAACTAACATGGGTTAACAAAATTTTCTAAAATGATTTTAGCTAAAATTTTGAAGTACACCAAAATAGGAAACGCAAAAAGATTATTTAAAGTATATTTCAACATTTTTTAAATAATATTCTGTGAAATATTTGCTTTAAATGAAATTTATATTAAATTTGCACCCGCATTCAGGCACTAATAAGGTTCTTTGAGCTTTAAAGAAAATGAATGTTGATTTAAATTGGTCTATGGTGTAATGGTAACACAACTGTTTTTGGTGCAGTCTTTCAAGGTTCGAGTCCTTGTAGACCAACAAGAAGTCCTTCAAATTTTGAAGGACTTTTTTGTTTTCTAAGATTTCTAGATTATATCTATAAAAAAAAGCTCCCAATTTCTTGAGAGCTTCCTTAATATAAGTGGTGTGCTTTTAGATTTTAAAAGTCACTACTGGTCGTTTAGCATGGTTTACTAAATCTTCGCTGATGCTTCCGTTAAAGAAGTGGGAAAGACCTTTTCTTCCGTGTGTACTCATTCCNATTAAATCGGCATCAATGCTATTNGCGAAATTTAAAATTCCTTTTTCAACATTGGTTTCATTATAGATATGTGTAACTACTTTTTTAATTTCAAATCCTTTAACGAAATTATTCATTATTTCTTCGGCAGCCGAAGTTGATTTAAAATCATTAGGAGTGTTTACCGTTACTAAGTGTAAGGTTGCGTCAAATTTGTTCGCAAAATCCACTGCTTTTTGGAATGGTTTTTTTACTTCATCCGAAAAATCAGAAGCAAAAACAAAATCATCAACTTGGAAATCACCTTCTTCTTTCTTGATAATAAGAACAGGAACTTCGGAATTACGAACTACTTTCTCTGCGTTAGATCCGATGAACATTTCTTTATATCCGCTAGCTCCATGAGACCCCATAACAATTAAATCAACATTATTTAATTGACTAATTTTTAAAATCCCGTCAAAAGCCATTTCAAATTGAATGATATCCGATACTTTTAAACCTTCTAAATAATCTTCTTCCATTAATTCTTCCAACCTTCGGATTGCCGCATTTTTAAAAAACATGATTTCTGGTATGTCTTTTCCACTGCCCATTGCATCACTACCTTGGTGAGGTAATTCAAGCATGTGTAATAAAATGATTTCACCATTGTTTTTTTTGGCAATTTGAGCAGCAACTTTCAAAGCATATTCTGCATTTTGTGAAAAGTCGGTTGGAATTAAAATTTTTTTCATGATTGTATAAAAGATAATATTTTGTTGTTTGTCTATAAATAGAGTATAAAGGTATAAAAAAAATATAAAAGCCAATGGTTTTTTAATATAAAATATTTTTTCTATATTTGCACCATTATTAAACAGAAATGGTATAATGAGGGAAGCAATGCTTCCCTCTTTTTATAAAATTATGACATTTAAAGAACAAGTAGCGCAGCTTTTAGACGATAGTTTGTTAGAAAAACCCAGTGTTTTTTTAATAGACATCTCCATTTCAGATACTTATAAAATTGTTGTAACTTTGGATGGTGATAATGGGGTAATTCTTCAAGATTGTATTGACATCGCTAGGGCAATAGAAAACAATTTAGATAGAGAAGAACAAGATTATGCTTTAGAAGTCGCTTCGGTTGGGGTAGGTTCTCCATTAAAGTTGACAAGACAATATATAAAGAATATTGGCAGAACGCTAATTGTGAAAACGAACACCACCACTATTGAAGCAGAATTAATAGCGGCAGATGAAACTAAAATAGTCCTTTCTTGGAAAGCAAGAGAGCCTAAAAAAATAGGAAAAGGAAAAGAAACAGTTCAAAAAACTGAAGAAATTCTTTATACAGATATAAAACAAGCAATTGTTACAGTAAATTTTAATTAATTATAGAATAGATGGAGAATATTGCATTAATCGACTCGTTCTCAGAGTTTAAAGACGATAAACTTATTGATAGAGTAACGCTTATGGCGATTTTAGAAGATGTTTTTAGAAATGCTTTAAAAAAGAAGTACGGTTCTGATGACAACTTTGATATTATCATTAACCCAGATAAGGGAGATATGGAAATTTGGAGACGAAGAGTTATCGTTGCAGATGATGATTTGGATCTAGAAAATGAAGAAATTACCTTAACTGAAGCTAGAAAAATTGAATCGGATTTTGAAATTGGTGAAGAGGTTTCAGAAGAAGTTAAATTAATAGATTTGGGTAGAAGAGCTATTTTAGCTTTACGTCAAAATCTTATTTCTAAAATCCACGAACACGACAATACTAATCTTTACAAACAATTTAAAGATATTATTGGCGAAATTTATACTGCCGAAGTACACCACGTTCGTCCAAGAGTTGTAATTTTAGTAGATGATGACGGAAACGAAATTGTATTGCCAAAAGAAAAACAAATTCCATCGGATTTCTTCCGTAAAGGGGATAACGTAAAAGGAATTATTGAAAGCGTTGAATTAAAAGGAAACAAACCTCAAATTATTATGTCTAGAACCTCAGAAGTGTTCTTAGAAAAATTATTTGAACAAGAAATTCCAGAAGTGTTTGACGGTTTAATTATGATTAAAAAAGTAGTTCGAATTCCTGGTGAAAAAGCTAAAGTAGCTGTGGATTCTTATGATGATAGAATTGATCCAGTAGGAGCTTGTGTTGGTATGAAAGGTTCACGTATTCACGGAATTGTTCGTGAATTAGGAAACGAAAATATTGACGTAATTAACTATACTGAAAATGCTTCGTTATTAATTACCAGAGCATTAAGCCCTGCTAAAGTTTCNTCTGTTAAAATTAACGAAGAAACCAAACATGCTGAGGTTTATTTGAAACTAGAAGAAGTTTCTAAAGCAATTGGTCGTGGAGGGCAAAACATCAAATTAGCTGGTTTATTAACTGGTTATGAATTGGATGTTATTAGAGAAGGAAGCACTGTTGAAGATGACGATGTGGAATTAACTGAATTCTCTGATGAAATTGATGGATGGATTATTGANGAATTTGCTAAAATTGGATTGGATACTGCAAGAAGTATCTTGAAACAAGATGTTGCCGATTTAGCTAGAAGAACTGATTTAGAAGAAGAAACAATACAAGAAGTAATGCGCATATTGAAAGAGGAGTTTGAAAACTAATTTTTCACCAATATAACAAAAGAATTTATAAAAGATTTTATGTCTGAAGAAAGAAATATTAGAATAAACAAAGTTTTAAGGGAATTAAACATTTCGTTAGAAAGAGCTATCGATTATCTTAAAGATAAGGGTATTGCAGTTGATGCAAATCCAAATGCTAAGATATCTGATAAAGAATTTGATATTCTACAAAATCAATTTGCCGGTGATAAGGGCAATAAAGAAGCGTCTAAAGGGGTTAGCGAGGAAATAAAGAAAGAAAAAGAAGCACTTCGTCTGGAAAGAGAGAAAGAAATTGAAGACAAGAAAAAACAAGAGGAAGAGCGCCAACGTCTAGAAGTTATAAAAGCTAAAACCGTAGTTTCTGGTCCTAAACAAGTCGGAAAAATTGATTTGAACCCAAAAGCTTCTGTTTCTCCAAAGACTGAATCTGTTAAAACTCCAGAAGTTAAACCTTCAGAGAAAAGCACACCTGTAGTTCCAACCGAAGAAGTGAAAACTCCAGAAGTTAAAGCTGCTCCTAAAGCACCTTCAGAAGTGAAGAAACCTGCTGCAGTAGTTGCTGAAAAAGCGGCTCCAAAAGCAGAAGTTGCCGAACCGAAAGCAGAAGTTGTAAAAGAAGATAAAGCAGTTGAGGCTGAAGCGGTAGTAGATGAAACACACACTACACAATACCAAAGTCTTACAGGGCCAATTTTAACTGGTCAAAAAATAGATTTATCGCAATTCAACAAACCTAAAAAGAAAGTTGAAACTCCGAAAATTAACAGCGGAAGTAAGTTAGATCCAAACAAAAACAAACGTAAAAGAATCCCGCCAAAACCAGGAGAAGCAAGACCGGGAACACCTGGTGGAGCTGCTGGAGGTACAAGACCACCAGGAACTGGAGGAAAATTTACTGCCAATAAACCAGGCGG
>JGI25913J50563_1000178_pt1 | contig 11988 bp, 9 predicted proteins | sample LauGreSp1BDMLBSN_2_FD_50563 | JGI IMG/M metagenome (IMG submission 50563)
CGAAAATTTCTTTCAAATGTTGGAATTCTTCTTTGATTTGGTTTTGATCATCGGTAAAGGTTGCCATTCCCATCAAGCCAACAATTCGTATGTTTTGTAATTCTTTGAATTCTACCGAAGATAGTAATTCGTTCAATTCTTTTTCGTCTAAACCAAATTTGGTTTCCTCATTGGCAATATACATTTGCAATAAACAATCAATTATGCGATTATGTTTTAGTGCTTGCTTGTTGATTTCTTGTAGTAATTTCAAACTGTCTACACCATGAATCAAACTCACATATTCTGCCATGAATTTGACCTTGTTGGTTTGTACATGCCCAATCATGTGCCACTGAATGTCTTTGGGCATTTGTTCCCATTTTTCGGTCATTTCTTGGATTTTGTTTTCTCCAAAAATGCGTTGACCAGCTTTGTAGGCTTCCATTAAATCGGGAACAGGTTTGGTTTTGGAAACAGCTACCAAAGTTACATTAGTTGGAAGTTGGGATTTTATTTGTAGTAGGTTTTGGGCTATTGACATTTTATTTATTCTAATTTTCAATCTGTTTTTTTCTCTGTACTCTTTTCTCTAAAAAAAATCTATAATTCATACACCATCAGTCCACTACGGAATTTTGGTTCAATGTAAGTACTTTTCGGAGGCATAATTAAATTATTGTCTGCTAGGGCTTTAATTTCCGAAATATCGGACGGATATAACATAAATCCTACTTCAAATTCGCCTTCATCCACCAATTCTTTTAGGGTTAGTATGGATTGTTTTCCAGGGATGTATTCTATCCGTTCGTCGTTACGTAAATCTTCAATTCCAAGAATGGGTTGCAAGACTTTATCATATAAAATTTGGGCATCTAGATTTTCAAGGATATCGTTTTTGTTATTGGTTTTGGCATTGAAATTACCATTGCTCCCTTGTTTGTAAAATAAGGCATAAAAACTGCCGTCTAAGTACATTCCGAATTCAAATTTACTTTGGGGTTTCCACAATTCTTGTTCTTTGGATAGTAGAATAAAATGTTCGGCTAATTTTTCTAAAAAATCTTCTTTAGAGTTGCCATTCAAATCTCGCACAATTCTATTGAATTCATATATTTTGACATTGCTTTCGGCAATTAAAAAACTCATAAAATAATTTAGTTTTTCATTTTCTAAGGCTACATTTTGATCGTGTAATAATTCTGCCGATGCGGAACGGTGGTGACCATCTGCAATATATAATTCCGGAATGGTTTCAAATTGTTTTTGCAACCAATTTATTTCCGTTTCCGAATCTACTTTCCAGAGGGTATGTTTTTCTTTATTTGTAGTAGAAAAATGGTATATCGGTTGTTCTTTTTTCTTTTCAGAAATCCAGTTATTTATCTCTAAATTATCGGGATAGGTTATTAAGACAGGTTCGGTATTGAACCCAGTTTGTTGTAAATAATCTTTAAATAATTCCACCCGATACTGTAAGGTGTCTTCGTGTTTCTTGATGACATTATTTTTATAATCTTCAATAGAAGTTCCAGCTACAATTCCAGTAAACGATTGTGATTTAGTTTGAATTTGATACAAAAAGAAAGCAGGTTTTTCATCTTCCAGAAAAATGCCTTCATTTTTAAAATCTTGGTATTTATGTGCAACCCCTTTAAAACGTTTGTCTAAAGTAATTTTTTGCGAATGCACATACGCCGGATTAATGACATGCAAAAATGAATACGGATTGAAATCCAACCACGAAGCAAGTTCGGCAGGAGAATAATCGTCATAGTTTCGACAGGTTACCAACGCTACTTTATCTGGTGCAGGACGAACGGCTTTGAAAGGAATTATTTTGGACATTTTTTGAGTGATTAGTATTTAGTGATTGGTAACTAGCTATTCACTAATTACTAATCACTAATTACTTTATTTACTAAACTGAGTTGAAACTTTCTCTGCTTTTTTACTTTCGGCATAATCATAGAAACCTTCACCTGATTTTACTCCAAGTTTTCCAGCCATAACCATATTTACTAACAGTGGGCAAGGAGCATATTTTGGATTTTTGAATCCGTCGTACATAACATTTAATATAGATAAACAAACGTCTAAACCTATGAAATCGGCAAGTTGTAAAGGTCCCATTGGGTGACCCATGCCGAGTTTCATTACTGTATCAATCTCGTCTACGCCAGCAACTTTATTATATAAAGTTTCAATTGCTTCGTTAATCATTGGCATCAAAATCCGGTTAGCAACAAAACCAGGATAGTCATTCACTTCCGTAGGTGTTTTTCCTAATTTTATAGATAAATCCATAATGATTTTAGTTACTTCATCGGATGTAGTATAGCCACGAATAATTTCTACTAATTTCATTATTGGCACCGGATTCATAAAATGCATTCCGATAACTCTTTCTGGATGAATTACTTGAGCTGCTATTTGAGTAATAGAAATAGAAGAAGTATTGGTTGCTAAAATCACATTATGATCGCAAACTTCACTTAACTGCTTGAAGATATTTAATTTTAAAGTTACATTTTCTGTCGCAGCCTCTATTACTAAATCGGTTCCAACTACACCATCTTTAATATCAGTATACGTAATTATGTTTCCAATGGTTTTATGTTTGTCGTCTTCGCTAATGGTTCCTTTAGTAACCATTCTATCCAGGTTGGAGGCAATGGTTGCCATTCCTTTTTCTAAAGATTTTTCAGAAATATCGATAAGTTTTACGGTGAATCCGCTTTGTGCAAAAGTATGTGCAATTCCGTTGCCCATAGTTCCTGCACCTATTACTGCTATTGTTTTCATTATTTTAGTTTGTTGATTTTTAAAATTTCTATTTCTTTTCTAATTTCGGTCAATAATTGTTCTTCACTAGGAAGATATAATTGGTATTGACTAGCTAAAATGGAATTATTGTTTTCGGGTAGTGAATATTTTACAACAGCATCGTTTTTATCGGCACAAAGTAAAATTCCAATAGTTGGTTTTTCGTGATCTACTTTTTCAACTCGGTCATAATAATTCACATACATTTGAAGTTGACCTAAATCTTCGTGTGTTAATTTATGAGTTTTGATTTCAAATAATACAAAGCATTGTAATAATCTATTATAAAAAACCAAATCTATAAAAAACTCATCTCCATCTAAATGAATTCTTTTTTGTCTTGCAACAAATGAAAAGCCATTTCCTAATTCTAAAAGAAAATCTTGAAGATTGGTAATTATTGCTTGTTCAAAATCTTTTTCATAATAAGCACTTTCACGTTTTAACCCTAAAAATTCTAAAATTAATGGATCTTTTATAATTTCATTTGGATTAGTTGGAATCACCTCATTTCTTGCAATAGCCAAAACACTTTCTTTGTCATTACTCAGCAATAATCGTTCAAATAATTGGCTGTTTATTTGTCGTTCCATTTGACGAACGGACCAATTGTTTTTAGTGGTTTCAGCAATGTAATATTCTCTTTTGTCTTCATTGTCAATGCTTAAAAGCAATTTGTAGTGAGACCAACTCAATTGTGTCCGCAGTGTGGACACAATTGGAAACATTCTATAAAACTGTCTGTATCTATGCAATTGGCGATAAGAAAATCCACTTCCATATTCTGGTTGCAATTGTTCTGATAAATATTTTATTAAATAATTACCATAATCTGCTCTATCTTTTCCTTGTTGTTCTTCATTAAAAATGCGTTCACCAATATGCCAATACATTACCGTTCGATGATGATCTATCGAGCGAATTGCACCTTCTTTTGCTTTCGCAATTAAAGATTTAATTTCATGTATTAGGTTTTGGGAAAGATTCATTTTTTATTTTTCATTCATACTATCAATAATCATATAAGCCACTCGCAAAGCCTCTGTTCCATCTTGTAAAGTAACCACAGGAGTAGTATTATTTGTAATGGCATCTGCAAAAGATTCCAATTCATCCAAAATAGCGTTGTTGGGTTCGACTTCTGGATTTGCAAAATAAATTTGTTTCTTTTCGCCTTCGGCATTTTGTAAAATCATATCAAAATCTCCAGGAACTTCTGGTGCTTCTTTCATTTTTACGACTTCGCAAATCTTATCTAAATAATCTACAGATATATAAGCATCCTTTTGAAAAAATCGAGATTTACGCATGTTTTTCATCGAAATTCTACTAGAAGTAATATTGGCTACACAACCATTTTCAAATTCAATTCGAGCATTTGCAATATCTGGCGATTGGCTCAAAACAGAAACGCCACTAGCATGAACGGCTTTTACTTTCGATTTTACCACACTTAATATAGCATCAATATCGTGTATCATCAAGTCTAATACCACAGGAACATCGGTACCACGGGGATTGAATTCGGCCAAACGATGGGTTTCAATAAACATCGGACTTTCAATCATTTCTTTTACAGCAATAAACGCAGGATTAAAACGCTCCACATGACCAACTTGTCCTTTTATATTATATTCTTTAGATAACGCAATGATTTCTTCGGCTTCAGCAACAGTAGTAGAAATTGGCTTTTCAATAAAAACATGCTTCCCACTTTTAATAGAAACTTTAGCACATTTGTAATGTGAAAGGGTAGGCGTCACTATGTCTATAACATCCACAGCATGAATTAATTTGGCAATTGTATCAAATTGTTTGTATCCGAATTCGGCAGCAATTTTAGCTCCGTTTTCATGGTTTTCGTCATAAAAACCAACCAATTCGTATTTATCAGATTGTTGTAATAATCGTAGATGTATTTTTCCAAGGTGACCGGCACCTAAAACGCCAACTTTAAGCATAAAAATAATTTTTATCAAAAATAGTAATTAATTGATAATTGGTAATTGATAATTGTTAATTTGTTTTCTATTTTTACAGAAATATAATTTCCTACCAATTGAAAAACACGAATAAGCACCAAGGACTTCGAAATCAATTAGCTAAAATTTTAGAAGAGAAAGGGATAACCGATAAAAATGTNTTGGAAGCCATTAGATCAGTTCCTCGCCATTTATTTTTAAATTCTAGTTTTGAAGATTTTGCTTATCAAGATAAGGCATTTCCTATTGGTGCAGGTCAAACCATCTCGCAGCCCTATACCGTTGCTTTTCAGAGCCAACTGTTGGAAGTAAAAAAAGACCAAAAAATATTGGAAATAGGCACCGGAAGTGGTTATCAAACAGCAGTTTTATGCGCCCTTGGTGCTAAAGTTTATTCGGTGGAACGCCAACACGAATTGTTTAAAACGACCTCTAAATTATTACCAAAATTAGAATTCCGACCGAAACATTTATCGTTTGGAGATGGCTACAAAGGCTTACCAAATCATGCTCCTTTTGATAGTATTATTGTTACGGCTGGAGCACCAATTATTCCGCAGGCCCTTATGGCACAACTAAAAATAGGAGGGAAGCTCGTAATTCCGGTTGGAGAAAATGACCAAATTATGACGATGCTCATCCGAAAAAATGAAACGCAATTTGAAAAACACGAATTTGGTGATTTTAAATTCGTTCCTTTATTAGAAAATAAAAATTAAATTATTAGTATACTTTTAAAATCAATCCAAATGAAGAAAAGTTTAGCCATTTTCATCTTGTTCGTTTCCACTGTTTTTTCACAAACTAGTGAAAAAAAAGTTTGGGATTTATTGTTAGCCAATAAACGACAAGAAGCCAGAAATTTATTTGATAAAGAATTAAAATCTAAAGAAGATTCGAATGCTGATTTTCTTATTTTGGATGCAATGATTGATTATGAATTAGGTAAACTTTCTTATGATGATCAGTTTTTACAAAAGTTTATAAAAACCTGCAAACAAGTGGAATATCTATATCCAATATGGTATAAGCCCTATATTATGGATAATTCTAATGTTAATGGTTATAACGANTTTACTTATAAAAAAATTGATGAACTTGCTGCTTCGGATGTTTTTTCTAACGATCCATTGGTGATCTATTTCAAAGCGATATGCGACAGAAAAAGGAAAAATCAAGAGGGTTTTGAATCTCAAATTAAAAAGCTTGGTGCAATAGAAGATTGGCAGTATTGTGGTGTTTTTGAAAACTTAAACGAAAGTGGGTTGGATACCGAATACGAACCAGAAGTTTATGCCAATAACGATAAATTATTTGACGCTAATAGTAACGGAAAAGTGGGTTGGTACATCCCTGTAAACAAACAAAAAGAAGGGTATCATTTTTTTTCTAACGAAGCGGAATACGGTGAAGGAATTATTTATTCTCAGGTATTTATTGATTCACCAGAAGATAAGGTTGTGGTATTAAATTTTGGTTCTAGTTCATCTATCAAATTTTTTATAAATGATGTTGAAATTTATGCTACGGATACCGCTGAACGGTCGGATTTAAATGCATATCGGTTTAAATTCAATATGGCAAAAGGAATGAATAGACTTTTAGTAAAATTTTCATCTAAATCTTCTAATGATAATATCTTTGTTGCTTTAACCGATGAAAACAATAATAAAATTTCTAATTTAACATTTTACAACACCTATAAACCCTATACCAAATCTACATTAGAACAATTAAATGTTGTTGCACTAAGTCCTAAATTTGAAGAATATTTTGAAAATTTAATTGCAAAAAATCCGGATAATGTATTGTATAAAATTCTATTATTTAATGCCTATTCCAACAATAATAAAAATGATGAGGCTAATGAAATAATAGAAGATTTAATACNAAAATATCCAAAATCTTCATTAGTTCAAGTGCTGCAAATGACTTATTATTCTAATAAAAAAGACACACAAAAAGTGGAGGAAATTTCCAAAAATATGGAGGTTAATGATGAGAATTATTATTATAATATTATTAATAAAGTTCAAGATAAAGATTGGTTAAAGACTTCAAACATCTTGGATTTAGAAAAATATCGTGACAAAGCACACACTATTAAATCAGAATCCATACCAATTTTGTTTGATTTTATTTTAGCATCTAGAAAAGCAGATGTTAATTTGATGCTTGAAAAACTGGAAGAATTATTTTCCCAATCGGATAATAACGAAATGTATGTTACTACTTTTTCATCGGTTTATGAACAATTAAAACACGACAAAGCTAAAGCAATTGCTATGCTGGAAGAGTTAGTTGCTAAAAAAGAAAACATAGTTGCTTTAAACCTTTTGAAACGCTATTATAAAGATGCCAATCGCACGGAAGATTTAGAAAATATTGTACATGGTTTATCTAATAGATATGCTTATTCCAATGAATTACGAAAAGTTTACATAGACCTATTAATAGACAATAAAAAATACAGTGAAGCCTTGTTGGAAACCGATATAGCTTTGGCNAATTTCCCATATTCGTTTGTTTTTATGGAGAAAAAAGGAACGATTTACAATAATTTAAACAATATTAAAGATGCCGAAAAATTCTTTCGTCAATCCTTAGCACACAATTCTGGAAATAGTTCTTTGCGAAAGCAAATGTATGACATCACTAAAACACCTGATGAAATAGAAGAAGTAGCTACCAAAGANATTTATAAAGTTATTAAGCAAAGACGNAATTCTTCTTTAAAAGGAGATTTTGGAGTTACCACTTTGTTAGATGAATATATTGTAACTATTTTTCCAGAAGGAGGAAGAAAATCTAAAGTTACCTACTTATATGAAATTACTTCCGAAAAAGGTATTGAAGAAATGAAGGAATTTGATGTTGGGGACTCTAGTAATAACGTTTTAAAATCGGAAATTGTAAAGCAAGATGGCACTATTGTTCCTGCAGAAGAAGGAGAGGATAAGTTGGTTTTTACCAATTTAAAAGTTGGTGATGTGCTTTATATTCAATACGAACGTTACGAAAATTCCAGTGGTAGATTCTATAAAGATTTCGATTTATCCTGTTATTTCAATAGTTATTACCCTTCTGTAGAAGCTATTTTTGGGTTTATATATCCGCCCGAAACCCAATTTATTAGCGACTTTAGTAATGGAGTAGTTCCAGTGACTTCTAAAAAAATCAACAACAAAACTTGTATGATTTGGAAACGTACTAACATTCCGCCATTAGCACTTAATGAAGTTTATGCACCAAATTATTCCGACTTAACCAATACAATAAGAGTTGGAACTATTAAAAGTTGGAAAGAAATTTCCAATTGGTATTCGGATCTGGTAAAGAAAAATTTAAAGCTCGATAAAATCACTAAGAATACTTTTGCAGAGATTTTTCCTAAAGGAGTAGCAGGTATTTCTCAAGAAGAAATTGCTAAAAAAATATACGCCTATATTGAGAATAATATTAAATACAGCTCTTTAGATTTTAGACAAAGTGGCTATGTACCTCAAAAACCATCTAAAACTATCACAACTAAACTAGGTGATTGTAAAGATGTTTCTACTCTATTCGTTGCCTTATCACAATTGGCGGGATTGAAAGCTAATTTGGTTTTGGTTACAACAAATGATAACGGATTTACATCAATGTTGCTACCATCTAATGATTTTAACCATTGTATTGTTAAGGTTAAATTAGAAGATAAAGAGTATTTTTTAGAACTTACCGATAAATATTTGCCATTTAAAGCTTTGCCAAGTAGTTTGTATCATGCCAATGCATTGGTTATTTCTTTTGATAAAGCCGAAAACGAAAAGTCTAAAATTATTGCAATCCCATTTGATAATGCAATTAAGAACATCATAAATTCTAAAACAATCGTTACAATTGACGATAAATCTAAGAATTTCATCAATACAAGTACCATTCAAGGGAATAATAAAGCCTATTATAATGAATTGTATTCGGAAGCTACCACAGAGGAAGTTCGTAAAAAAGAATTAGAAGAATACTATAATTCTCGATTGAAAAAGGTAATTTCATTGCAATCATCTAAAGTTATTACTAACGAAATATACGAAAAGGATATTACTTTTGAAACTCAATTTTCTATTTCGGAACGTATTCAAACCGTTGGAAATTTAAAAATAACCGATATTCCTTTTTTAGAAAAAGCCTATACAAGAGATATTATTGCTTTAGAAACTAGAAAATATGATATTAATTATTTTAATTACGAAAATAATGACGAGTACAAATCGGAATTAATTTTAAATATTCCAATAGATAAAAAGTTTACTGAAATACCAGAAAATAAGAAGTTTACTTTTAAAGGACATACTTACCAAATTACATTTGAATTAGTGAATGCCAATTCATTGAAAGTGGTTCGTAATGTAACCTTAAATTGGGATGTTATTTTAAAAACGGAATATCCAGAATATAAAAAATATGTAGAAGAGATAATCGCTGCCGAAGAACAAATAGTCGGTTTTAAATAATACTTCAAAACCCATCTTTAGTAAAAAAGATGGGTTTTTTATTTACTTATAATATCCAAATAACGTTGCATGCACTCTTTTTCAATTTGGGCTACTAAGAGAATAAAATCTTCTTTATTTCCAGAAGTTTGTGCCGTTTCCAGGGATTGATAATATTTCATTCTAGTTTCATAATCTCCTTTAATATTAGCAATTACATAGCCATTTTGTAATAATATCAAGTTCATTATAAGTCTAGAAGTTCTACCATTGCCATCTATAAATGGATGGATGGTTGCTAAACGCTCGTGCATTTCAGCAGCTAAAATAACAGGATGTAACTTATTTTTATTTTCTTCCATCCAATGAAAATAATCTTCCATTTGCTTAGGAATCAAGTGTGGTTGTGATGGCATGTGATTGCTGTCTTTTATCCTTACTTGTACTCTTCTGTAGCGACCAGCATCTTCCGGAATAATACCTCGTAATATTAAATTATGAACCGAAAGAAGTTCTCGTTCATTTAAAGAAAAACTGCGTTCAATTAATTGTTTTATATATGCAATTGCTTCTACGTGGTTTATGGCTTCTAGATGCTCTCGCATGCTTTTCCCAGAAATTGTCAATCCCTCGTTAATTACCAAATTAGTTTCTTGAAGTGTAAGGGTATTNCCTTCAATTCGGTTACTTTCATAGGTGTATTCTAGTTCTAATGCTTGTACTATTCTTAAACTATCTAACTCACTAAATTTATTAAGAGTAGCCTTTAAAGCATCAATTTCATCAAGTATGGTTTTTAAGTTGTAAGAAATTATAGATTTCCGTGAGGTATAACTATTTTCAATAGTTTCTCTAACCATATCCATAGCTCTTAGCGTTAAATTATCATCGCCAATTTCATAAAGTATTCTTTCTTTTAGCCAAGTAACCATTAAGGTTTCGTAATCTATTTCTAAAACTTGTGCCAATTTAGCGACTTGGTCGCGGGTTGGTTTTCTAGAGCCATTTTCAAATTTACTAATCAATGCTTGATCAATACCAATAAGTTGCGCTAGCTCACGAGTTTTAATATTTTTTTGTTCTCTAGCATTTTTCAATAAGGCCTTCATCTTGATGACTTTTTTTTCTTGACTAATTTAGTCATAAATTTAAAATAAATAAACATTTTAAATTATTCTATCTGGTCTAATTAAATTCTTTCTTGATTCGCGCTAAGTCGCGTTTGGTGTCTTGTTCTTTTAAAGATTCTCGTTTGTCGTAGGTTTTTTTACCTCTGCAAAGTGCAATTTCAAGTTTTGCGAGACCTTTTTCATTGGTAAACAAACGTAGAGGAACTATAGTTAAACCTTTAGATTCAACACTTCTAGCAAGTGACTTTAGTTCTTTTTTATTCAATAAAAGTTTACGTTCGCTTCTTGATTTATGATTGAATTGATTTCCGAAAGCATATTCTTCAATATAGGTATTAATTGCAAAAAGTTCATTGTTACTGAATTCACAAAAACTCTCGGCAATTTGTGCCTTACCTAATCGTATAGATTTTATTTCAGTACCAGTTAATACTATTCCAGCAGTAAAGGTTTCGATTATTTCATAATCAAACCTAGCTCTCTTATTAAGTATGTTGGCAACTTTTATCATTAGAATGCAAAGGTACTAACAAATTAATGAAACAAAAAGTAATTTTTTTGTGAGAAAAAAGTTACAGAACATGATTAATATCACTTTTTAGATTAGCAATTGATAATACATTTGTACTATAAATTTAAAATTATATAAATTTAAAACCCCAAACAAAATGAAAAAAATTTTATTAGTTGTAGCTATCGCTTTAGGAACGTTAACTGCAAATGCACAAGACAAAAAAGAAAGTAAAGGATTACAAGGAGTATGGTGGGCTGCAGGTCAAGTATCGTTCTCATCACAAAAAACGGGTACTGCTAAAACAGATTCGAATATGATTTTACCAATTCTTGGTACTTTTGTATCCCCTTCTGTAACAGTTGGACTTGGAATAGGTAACATTGGTTCAAAAACTGTAAATGCTGCAGGTGTTACAACCGCAGAAGGAAACACATTTGTAGTTAAACCATTAATCAGAAAATACTGGAATGTTTCAGGAGGTTTGTTTTTCTATGGTCAAGCNGCTTTGCCAGTATTAATGGGTAAAGATAAAATAACTGAAGGAAAAACTTCTTCTGTAGCTCTTGAATTGGCTCCTGGTTTTGACTATGTTGTAAACAAATGGTTAACAGTAGAAACTTCCTTTACAATTTTCAATGTTGGTTCTTCTACTTCTACACCTAAAGTTGGTGATAAAACAACAACATTTAATTTCAATGCAAACCCAATGAATTCTGTTGCTGACAGACAAGTTGGAAACTTGCAAGTTGGAGTAAAATTCTTATTCTAATAAAAAAGTTTATTGGTTAGTTCCGAGTAAAATCGGATGAAAAGGTCATCATTTCATAGTGGTGACTTTTTTTTATGTGTATATTTGTCACATGGAAAACAACAAATCAAAAGATCCATTACACGGAATCACCCTACAAAATATTCTAGAACAACTAGTGCTTTTTTATGGGTTTGACACTTTAGGGGAGCTAATTAAAATTAAATGTTTTACAGATAACCCAACGATGAAATCGAGTTTAAATTTTCTTAGAAAAACCGATTGGGCTCGCAAGAAAGTAGAAGATTTATATATTAGAACTTTACCGAAATTA
>JGI25913J50563_1000180_pt1 | contig 11961 bp, 19 predicted proteins | sample LauGreSp1BDMLBSN_2_FD_50563 | JGI IMG/M metagenome (IMG submission 50563)
AGTTGTAGCTGCGAGCCAGTCTGCACCCGCCCCTGCACCTGTTACGGTTCAGCCCGTCGAAGTGCCTTTTTTATTGCCCAGCGTGTCTGTGGAGGATGTGACCCTATCTACGTCAGTCGTTGAGGTCGTAGAGACACGCGTAGAGGAGACTCCCGAGCCCGTGGTTGAGCCCGTGGTTGAGCCTACCCCAGAATCATCTTCGGAGTAATGTGCATCGCCTCCAACTCCTGCATCCACAACTTCATCGCATAGGGAATGGTCTTGTTGATGAACTCGGTCTTGTTGCCACACGTTCCGCACGAGTAGATCGATTCCTCCTCATTCATCACCGCTAGAGTTCCACACGTCTTACAGATACCCGTTGGGAACGGATCCGACACATCCATCAAACGCTCCTTCGTGAATGCCGCGGCTCCGTGGCTCAGTAAGCAGTCCCTCTCCATCTCACCCACACGCAACCCTCCATCGCGAGACCTGCCCTCACAAGGCTGACGAGTCAGTGATACAATCGGCCCACGACCACGGCTGTGCTTCTTGTCAATCACCATGTGCTTCAACCTCTGATAGAAGGTCGGACCCATGAAGATCTCAGCCTGCATCATCTCACCCGTCTGACCATTGTACAGAATCTCATTTCCATACGGATGGTATCCCAACTCCATCATGTGAGCCTTCAACTGCTCAACCTTCAGATGACTGTACGGCGTTCCATCACCCAACGTTCCCTTCTGCACACCAATCTTGCCGAAGATGTTCTCCATCAGCTGTGCAATCGTCATTCGGGATGGCACTGCGTGAGGATTCATGATCAAGTCGGGTCGAAGTCCTGACCCCGTGAAGGGCATGTCTTCCTCATTCAACAACATTCCAACAGTTCCCTTTTGCCCGTGGCGAGAACTGAACTTGTCTCCCACCTGCGGAACTCGTTCACTCACAACTCGGACCTTGACGAACGGATATCCATCCGAGTTCTTGTCCTGCCAAACTCCGTCGATTCGGCACGCCTCTGTGTTCTTGTGGGTGGTCGATGCATCTCGGTACGCATACCCTGCGGCATCGTTGCGGAGATTCACGACCTTTCCAATGATGACGTCATTCTCCTGAAGGGTTGCATTCAGAATCGGGATACCATTGTCGGCAACGGACGCATAGCTGGTATTCTTGAACTTGCGCGTATTGTGCTTCATCGGCTTCATGAACTTCTCCTCTCGGCCCGAGGTGACATTTCGATGCTCCTCATCCTTGTACATCGTATAGTACAGTCCACGAAACAGACCACGATTCACCGCAGATCGGTTCATGATGATCGAATCCTCCTGGTTGTATCCGCCATAACAGGCAATCGCAACAATCGCATTCATGCCATATGGCATCTCGTGCATCTTCAGAATGTTCATCGAACGAGTCTCTACAATCGGGCGGGTCAGAGAGCACAGGATGTAACCGTTCTTGTCAAGTCGCTTCGCATAGTTCCCCGCATAGATGCACATTGCCTGCTTGCCCATCGCCGACTGATAGGTGTTACGAGGAGACTGGTTGTGGTCGCTCAACGGAATACTACTCGCCATGTGACCCACAATCAGACTCGGATGAATCTCGTGGTGAGTGTGCTGAGGAGTCATATCCTCCTTTCGAAGTGCAATCCGCAATGTCTCGGTCTCGGATGCATCAATGTACTCAATGCATGACTTCATCCAGCCAGTCCAATCAGAACCCTTCTCAGCCCATGGGAGTCCTGCTCGGAAGACAGGTCGGACCAATCGTCCACTGTCCGTCTCAACGATGATCGTATTCGTCAGCGTATACCATGCAATCGAGATGTGCGGGTGAAGACGGAAGCTGTGCTTGGCTGCACGAAGCTTGTCTGTGAGACCCTTGGGATCGCTCGTGTATCCGATAATCACACCGTTGAGTGTCACTGCAGTTCCCTGGTAGACACGAGGAGTGTCAATCCACTCTAGATTTCCACCGTCCTGAAGGAAGTGGAGCACCGTGTTGGACGGCACGTGCTGGGTCACAGAGGTGAGCAAACTCATGTTCTTCACGATACCCACCGAATGACCCTCGGGAGTCTCAACGGGACACACGAANCCCCACGATGTTCCGTGAAGCTTACGAGGAGCCAGCAACTTGCCCGACTTCTCCACAGGAGTCTGGATACGTCGCAGATGGCTGAGGGTGCTTGTGTACGACATTCGAGCCAGAACCTGTGAGACTCCAACCTTGGTCGCATTCGACAGCGACGTCGAACTGGACGTTCCAAGACCCTGAACAGTGAAGTTTCCTGTCGCAAGTGCCTGCTTCAACTTGCCCTCAATCGTGCTGAGCTTGAGAATCTTGTAGAGATTGTTGATGTTGAGAATCTCCATCGGTCGAGGAGCCTCACCCTTCTTCCAGCTGTCATTGTTCACCTCCTGAACAAACTCATTTCGGGTGTCATTGCACACCTTCTGGAACAACTGGCGGAACAGATGCGTGAGCAGAGCACCTGTCGTGACAACTCGCTTGTTGGGATATGCATCACGATCGTCCAGAGGAACCTGCTTCTGAGAGGTGAGCAACACACGGCGAACCATCGAGGCGGTCAACATACACTTCCTCGCGTTGTGGACTGTGGGGAGTACAGTCTCACCTGCAAATCGGACGTGAGGGAGATACTCGCTTCCCAACAGCTGACGAACATAGGCACACTTGTCCTCCTGGTTGGTCCCGTACTGCAGATGATTGGACAAGTAAGAGATGGCCTCCTCCTGCGTAAAGACATTCAGCTCTGCACAGTCGCGGAAGGATGCACCCAGTAGGTCTACATGGCCATCCTCNAGAGATCCCCACACCAGCTTGGCAATGTCGCGATCCTTCGTCACACCCAAGGCTCGGAAGTACACCATCACAGGCATGTCCTCCTTGAACCGAGGCACACAGGCCAACAGAGGGTATCCGAATCCGTTGAACTTGGAAGAGAGGCGGATCTCGAGCTTCTTGGGAGGCATCGTGAAGCTCTCGTGAAGAGACTTCATCTCGCCCGAGTACGTATACTTGCTGGACGTCTTCTTGCTCTGGAAGACCATGATACGATTGTCTGCAACCTTCTCCTGGCACAGAATGGTCCGCTCCGATCCATGGATGATGAAGTATCCGAGAGGATCGTGGGCACACTCACCGTATTGCTCGAGGGACAGTGGGTAATCCTTGAGAAGGCACAGGGAGGAGCCAAGCATGACGGGCAACTTGCCCAAGGAGATTCCCTCGAAGATTCGGAACTCCTCATCGTAGGTATCGAGTGCCTCGCCCTTGTACGTTCGAGCCGTGAACCGAACGTCGGCGAACATCTGTGCAGCATAGGTGAAGTTGCGAACACGTGCCTCCATGGGAAGCATTGGCTTGACACGACCCGTCGCCTCCTGAATGCGAGGCTTCATGTATGTGACCTTCTCGAAACTCAACTTGAACTCATACTTGTACTTCTTGATAATGGGATCCTGCTCGTGCCACACCGTGATGGGGGCTGTCGACTGAATGATGAGAGGTAACTTGTTGCGGACAAAGTCCTCGTACGAGTCAACCTGATGATCAACAAGACGGCGGACGCCATTTGCAAAATGTGCCTTAACTGCTTCCCACTCTGCCATGGTGATACTATGCCACAGTATCGCTGTAAATAACGTTTGTCCGTTTTGAAATAAGAGTATGAGTGAGGTCAAAATCGTAAAGATGGAAGATGGAGTCCCTCGAAAGGAGGTTGCACCGATCAAGGCGGGTCGTAAATCCAAACACGCCAAGGTAGAGAAGAAGCCCAAGTACGGCATTCTCAAGGGCGGTAAGACGGCACGTGCGAAGCCTCGATTTGAAGCTGTCGCAGACCCCGCCAAGGCACCTCCCACTCGGAAGTCGTCGAGCCTACGGATTCTAACAGAAAAGGGAGCGCGGACCCGCCGAGCCAAGATTTCCGACGATGCACGGAAGCTCCCAATCCAGAAGATTCGACAGACTCTCCGAAAGGCTGGAATGCCGATTCGCGATAACAGTCCCGAGAAGCTGGTTCGTAAGATTTACGAGGACGCCCAAGAAGCTGGGATGCTTTCTCAAGGCTAAACAATGACAGCCATATGGGGTCCATTAGGGTGGATGACACTCCACTCCGTTGCAACGTCGTATTCAGAATCACCAACGTCCGCCGAGAAAGAGCTCATGTACACCTGGTTAGATCTCTTTCGTGATACAATCACATGCCCAAACTGCAGGGATCATTTCACAACTATGTTGGCATCCTACCGAGCCCAGTTCCCAAACATGTTAGCCTCTCGACAGGAGTTTTCAATGTTCTCGTTTCGAGCACACAATGCAGTGAACAGACGACTCAACAAACCCCTTCAAATGACTCTTGCTGCATGTATGGAAACATTGAGGAACAATATCAAGACACGAAGTGCATTGAACTATCGAGTCGCCTATATCAACCACATCACTCGTCATTGGAACATTATGCGAGATGTATCAGGGATGGTTGCAATGAAGAAACTCGTTCAGATGCGCAAGATCGAGAATGAATATATAACTGGAAAGGATACCAGCTTTGCGGTCGAACTTGGTGCAGACGTTGTTGTTCTCCCACGCGACGCTCTTGAGAACGAGCCTCAGATAGCACGTCCGATCTTCCCGCGTATCAATCAGGCCACTGCTGGAGGGTTTAGGATTGTTGGGGGACGAATCGGGTTACGGAGGTAAGTGTTCCACGAGGAAGAGAAATCCAAGGATCGCATTCCCATGCAAAGCGTTTCATCCAAGGATGTCTCGTCTCCGTTGCCTCATCGTAGAGTTCATCGGGATAGATCGGCTCCAANCCTGCCTTCTTCAGACTGTGAGCTGGAAGGATGAACCGCAGTTGGTCTTCCACAGTTAGAATGGGTGTAGGATGCTCCCATACAAATGTCTTGGGTCTCTCAAACTCCTCAATCGTTGAAAGGAGTGGAGCTTCTGCATATGGATAATACCATTCCCAATCAAGCACCTCGGATGTTGTAAAATAGTGATACGTCCACTCATATGTCTTCCAGAAGGCATAACAGACAGGCTCCCAGTTAATCACGCCATCCATCAACTGACACCCAAATCGTGATTCTAGTGCACGTCCATCGACTGCCAAGATTCTACGATCATGCTCCTTGGCTCGTTTGAGGAGTGTCTTCAGTTCAGCCGCATGTGCATCGTCTCGTGTTGCATAAAATAGACCACGTGCATATCCATCTTCTCGCAGACTAAACATGGCTAGGTTTGGCATAAAATCATTCCCAAAGGACATGATGCTCATCTGAACGAAGATGTCCTTTTCAATCGGAAGAACAGATGCCAATGCGTTGACGGAAAGAGTACTGAATCCACCGTTTGGCAACTCGCGCAAGAGTTCAATCTTGCCAAGATGATTCTGAGCCAATGAAATCAATACCAAATCGGCATCCAATCCATAGATGCAAATGTTCCGTCGTGCCGAATCGGGTATCGTGCGCAACCATGTGAAGATCTTGTGCTCTCCCTCACCTGGTTCCAGTGTATCGGAAATGACATACTCGGGGTACATGAACCGAAGCGTATCGGCCAGATCCTTCATAAAGGGAGTTCCAGGAGAGATCTGATGCTTGTCAAATCCTTCTACCTCACCCTTTCGCATACGACGATAGCGTTGCTGGACAATCTTTCCATAGGGTACCAATCCATCGAACGCAATATAGACATTGTTCGCATGAACTGTCATCGTCAATAACTCGTGCAATGCAATAACAATACTGCCAATCGGGTTCTCTGCCTTCAAATAGGTATGGATGAAGCAGTTGAAATCAATGCCAAGAACATCAACTTTTAACGGAGCATTTCCACACTTTGTTTGGATATGTTTATGGGTCTTTAGAAGGGATGCAACGTAATATGGAATACCCATTCAGTTACCTATATTATTCGTTTCTATGTAACTGATAACTTGACGGATGATTAAAACGTATTTTTCATGCACTTGTCCTGTTAAAGGAATGGCTACTATAGGATTCACCCACTGTGGGTCATGTCAATCACGTGAAAAGGGAGAATGTTCAACATGCGATAACAATCGCGCCGAGTTTATGGAGCCATGTCCGAGATGTAAAACAGACGACGTCTATCGTCCACATTCCTTTCACGGTCTGGCTATCTGCGTGGGATGTAGCGACAAGTTTTGCACAAACTGTGCGTATGAATCGAGTGGCTCCTGCACGTACTTTCAGTCCATGATGACAGATGGGTTGATGGAGATCAAATGGAAAAAGGCGGAGAAGCGACTCATCACGAATCCAGAGATTGACTCCATGGTGGTCTACGAGGATTCTGTGTACAGGCATCGCATCGTGCGCAACGGTGATGGATTTCTGCGTCTTCACGAGAAGCTCTAAATATTGATAACATACAAATGTGGTTCTGGTTACTTCTCCTTTCGTTAGTTGTGTTTTTCATGTACATGTGGAACTCGCGGTTAAGTCCTACACCGAGTTGCAGTACGTGTCCTCATAAGAAGAATGTTGGAGTAGAATAAAATGGGTGAGGACGGGACAATCTACACTGGTCTTTACAACTACAAACCTGAAGTAAAGAAGGCTGGTCGCAAATCCCGCAAGTCGAAGGCAGGTTCCAAGAAGCGAAAGACTCTCCGTAGAAAGCGACGTGTCCAGAAGAAGTAGTATTGAGCAATGACAAATGCGAATCCCTCGTTGGACGTGGTTTCTTCTAGCCGTTGTCGTTGTTATTGGACTTGTGAACTGGAATGTTGGTGCCATCGGAGGTTGCCCTGGATCTCAGATCTATTGCGCGGGTGTAGGATGTGTATCGGGCCCCGATAAGTGTACCCCAGGTGCCAAGGGTGGTCCGTCTGCAGTGTTTTCCAAGGAGGGGTTTGATGTCAAGGCGCCCAAGCCATGGTCGCCTACGTGGGCAGAATGGTTGCCCCCGTCCTTCCACAGTTGGCCTGGTTCGGGTGCAGCCTCTGTTCCGCCTTCGTATGGTGACGTGAAGGAGAACTTCGTAAGCAAGAACTGCAAGGGTGGTTATCGTTCCGACGGGCCGTGCCTGATGGACTTTCCCGACATGTAACAATGAAGAAGAACGTTGGTTTGAACCACATTCCATCCGTCAAGGGGCAGATGTTAAACCTGACTATCAACTTGGTATGTGTTGCGGTATTCTACGTGTTTCTAGGTGCTGCCGTCTCCTATGGTCTCGCCCACCTCTTCCCCGACTATGACGAGGACTGGAAGAAGCGCCCTATCTGGCAACAGGTAGTAGATGTGTCTGCCGAGACCTCTGCGATTATCGTCATCGCGTTCTGGTTGACATACTTTGTGCATATCTGGATCCCAATCCTTCCTATCTCGGGGCCGCTCGAGGGGTATGTAGAATCGTTTGGGGGTCAGATGATGTTCGTCTATGCCGTGTTTATCTTCATGGATACACTGGACGACAAACTCATCTATGTCTTCAGGCGGATTTTCGGGGATACGAAATAATCTGCGGTTAAAACAAAATGTGGGCATATCTTCTCTCGACCGCGATCCTCTTCTACGTCCTGTCCCCTGGTGTGCTGGTGTCCCTCCCCCCTGGGGCCAGCTCCCAGACCCAGCTGATGACGCACGCCGTGGTGTTCGCGCTGGTGCACAAGTTCGTCCAGCACGGCCTTCTCCGCCAGTAAAAACGGATTCGTATGCTCCAAAGAGCTAACAACTCCCCCCTAGACAAAATGGAAGACATTATTGAACAGATCGCAGAGATTGAGCGTCAGCTGAGTGACGACACACTGCCACATTCGGATCAGCAACTGCTGGGTCAAATGTGGGATGAACTGAATGAACAACTTGAGGCGATGGAAATGAACGAAGATGTAGACACGATCGTAAGTGACGCTGGATCCATCCACACGCTACCGAAGCGTCCTGGGACACCTCTGCCTCTCCATCCTAGCCTTCTGATTGATGTTGGAAATGGATGTTACATTACACCTGACGAGTTTGATGAGCTCAGTCGTCTGATGCTGGTAGACGATGAGTACGGTATGTATGAGCCTGCAGACGAGATCTAAATCACTTACAAGTCATTCGCTTACAATCTTAATGAGCTTTGGTTACGTATATTGCCTTAGCAACCCATCTATGCCTGGAATATTGAAGATCGGATACACTGAACGTGCGATGGAAGAACGACTACAAGAAGCCAACTCCTCTGGAACGTGGGGTCCGCCAACAGACTATGCGATTGAAGTTGCAAAGTTTGTAAGTGAACCGAATCACAAGGAAAAGTTGATTCACAAGATCCTTGAGAAGGATCGTGTCAATCCACGAAAGGAGTTTTTCCGTGTGGGACTTGAGATGGTAAAGATGTTGTTCGAACTGATGGAAGGTAGCAATACTCCCAAACCTGAACCAATCGAGAAGTTGACGGGTGAGGAGGTTCTGAATCTCTTTTTGAATGAGTACATCTATCCTTCGAGTAGTTCAGTTGAACTGAATTGGGATACGATTGCAGATGTTTTTACCAAATGGAAGAAGAACAATGGATTTACGAATGGAGCTGTGATTAATCTGCGGAAGCTATTATGCGATGTATACGGGAAGCCAGAACGAGGTGGTGGTTGGAGCGTGATAGAGCTTAAGCCCGCTTCCGTGACTTTCGAGTAAGTTTCCGCTTCTTGCGCAGTGTTTTCTTGGCACGACGCTTTCTGCCTGCAGCCGCTGCAGGACCTCCAGGCACGAATCCACTTGGCATTACCTTGTAATAGACGCGCGTGAAGCCATCTTCTCCGAGATCTTCATATCCTTCTCCCGTCGATTCAAATATGTTCGACGTAAGACGCTCTTGTGCATCCTCCTTGGGCACTGTGATTGAGAAGACTGACCCATACCAGTTCGCTGAATCGGGGTCACCCTTGAAAAGAGATCGGATGTCAGCATCCGACAATTGGGTTGCAGGTGTTCCTAACAAGTCCGACGCTTCTTCGGGAGTTTGTGGATCCTCAAAGTGCGCAACAAGCGTCTGCATTTATGTATACTGAATATTTGCACTAAACACTCTGAATGAACTCCCAGTTCAAGTAGTCGGTGATCTTCTTCCAGATCTGATCATGTGCAATCAGACGGTCTCGACTTTTGAGTAGCGGGAAGAACACTTTGTACTCGTCAAGTTCGAGGAGCTCGAAGAACTTGTATAGGATGTAGCTGTAGCTGAGGAAATTGGTGCGGTCGTTCGGGCAGTACAGCAGAAAAGGAGCCTGAATGTCTTGGAACATGGCTCGAATCTTTTCCTCAATTTCTGGAGTAATAGTCGGAGGTGGATTGCCATTGAGTCGTGAGAGGATGTGCGCCCGATGTTCATAGTACTTAGATCTGTTGAGCTTCTTTAAAATCTGACGAATATCCTCCTCCGTCAAATCTGCAATGTTCGCAATCCGACGTTTCCTGATTTCAAGAATGACCTCGTTCATGACATCTTCGGGAATAATGGTGCTCTCCTTCGCCTGAAACTGGTTCAGGATCTCATTCAGATGATTGATCTTTTTGTATGCATAGTTATTCCTCTCCTTGGGAGGATCACGGAAGCTGGGGAAATCACTCACGACCAATGCATACTCCTCCGATCCACATTTGGGACATACCAGAATGCCCTCTGAACTAATCTCCTCTCGTGCCACATTGCACGTGAGACAATGCTCCGTCAAGAGTTGAATCGTTTCAGGTCCCGCCGACAGCTTCATACGCTGAACGTACTCGTCAAACATCTGTTTACGACTGGGACCTGACACATCCGATGCACCTGCAGCGAAATACCGCATAAATGTATTGGCATCTTTTGGGGCCATCGACGGTGCAGAGGTTGCATTGTCCTGTTTCTTATAGTACTCGTCGAGCAAGTCCATGTTCTTGAGATAGTACTCCTGAACTGGATGTGCATGTTCCAGTTCCTCCTCAATCTCGCGGACACGTGCCTGAAGCTGATTTGCACGAACAATCTCGGTAATATCATTCTTCGCATACAATCCAGATATTTCGAGGAGTAGACTGTCGGACTCTTCGCGCAGAGATCCTTGCATGGTTTTAGACTCTCGAAGGGTCTGGACCATCTCTTGATGTAGCGAGTCCAATGTCCCTGTCGCTGTCAGTGCCGTTGTAGACTCCCTCAGCTTTCTCACTTTGAACACGTCCATTTATGAACTCTTTCACCTGGTCCATGAAGACTGGATTCTGAAGGATGCAGGGTCGCTGTCTACGAGACGCCTTGGTCAATGCATCTACATCCAGTCCCATGTTCCTACACACGTATGCCAATGCCAAGAATCCTGATCGATTCATCCCAGCATGACAATGAACATAGACAGTTCCAGTTCCCTCGCGCAGATATGTACGAAGTGTCTCTTCGAACTTGGGATACCAACTAAGAATGTTCACGCGCACTGAATCGATCGCATTCAATACAGTATAGTTGTTGGGGTATCGAGCTCGGAACCACGGAGGAGACATATCGTCGTCTGCACAGTTGATGACGTGAGTGATATTGTACTTGGCTTGAAATGAATGGGTGAGTGTTCCCCCAGCACCGACTAGGATACGAGGGTACATCCATGCAGGATCCTGCCGAAGATAATCGGGTAGAACAAGTCGAGAAATAATCGACATCCTTATACTCTCATTCTCCTAGTTTGTAAGTCTATAAAAAACGAAATCGCTGATATCAACAATTACGTTTGGAATGGCTTTCCGAGATACAGATATTACACTGTTTGTCGCAGAGGTTGTCGGGAATGGAGCTCTCGACGCAGAGATCGAAAAGACAAGGCACATGATGGTATGGCTTACGAAAAATCCAATCAATGCCACCAAGAAAGAGAATGAAATCAATATACTACGATATACTCAGATCTTCAAGGGATTGTTAACCGAGAAAGCTAGACAGGAAGCCGTTCAGCAGATGAGCGATAACAACGGCTGAAACACCGAGAACACCAGCTCCCGTCCAGCTGACGACACCTGCCCCCGTATAAGCATTGGGCACGTACTGTAGCAGAAGGTTTCGAGGTGTTGATAACGAAATGATCACTGCCGCCAAAAAGAACGAAATATACAGACTGGCATGACCGACCATCCATCGCATTGCAGGGAGAGACGGCTTGAAGGAGGGTGCCATCGGTGAATGCCCAGGCGATGACATACTCGGCAACGGCATCAATGGGGGCTGAGACTGAGGACCCTGAGGACTGGGCAACAAGGCATCGAGAGAGGTTGCGTCATCCATTGTTTACTCCTAAGACGTGTTTTCACAATTAGAGTCTTCCACGCGATATCGATAACATTTTCCATCTACCTTGACAACCTTGTCTACTGCATCCTTTATCGGAATGGCTAACGTCTGCACGGTAACATAGTTCCGATGGAAGAGGATTGCAGAGATTCCGAGTCCAATAATGAATGAAAAGAAGGGTGCGCCTTTTTGGAAAACCTCCAATAACTTGATCATTACTTAGTCGCTAGAAGATTGAGAGAGTCGGGCTGTTGCACACAGGGGACCTCGGTTGCCTCGAAGCGTACACATCCAGTGTCGGTATGATAGACACTTGAATCGTGTGGCTGGGGAACTGCCTTCTTTTTACGGTTGGGCGGGATCACAATCGTTGAAAGCAACAATCCAGTGATAATACCTGCGACGACCCATCGAAGTTCGAGCATCCTATTATACTACTAACTGACGAATTCCTTAACGAACGACTTCATTCCAAACCAGAAAAGCATGATGACATACCCAGAATACGGAATAATAACTGAGACAACCATTGCACCATATCCAATCATACGGTACGAGTCCTTCCCTGTCGCGAGTGCTTCTCTCATAAAGATTCCATAAACCGCAGCGATCGAAAATACATATACGAAGGCAGCGGCAATCACTCCCACTACAATCCAT
>JGI25913J50563_1000181_pt1 | contig 11894 bp, 14 predicted proteins | sample LauGreSp1BDMLBSN_2_FD_50563 | JGI IMG/M metagenome (IMG submission 50563)
GACGGCTTGGCCGCTTTGGGCTCGGCCACTGTGCACGAAGCCATGGGCCGCGTGGGCTTGCTCAAGCCTTATATGCGCCCCATCTTCCCAGGCGCGCAAGTGTCAGGCACTGCCGTGACGGTCTTATTGCAACCCGGCGACAACTGGATGATGCATGTGGCCGCTGAACAAATTCAGCCCGGCGATATCGTGATTGCTGCGGTCACCGCCGATTGCACCGATGGCTACTTTGGCGATTTGTTGGCCACGTCGTTTCAAGCACGCGGCGCACGCGCTCTCATCATCGATGCCGGTGTGCGCGATGTGAAAGAGCTGCAACGCATGAACTTCCCCGTCTGGAGCAAAGCCATCAGCAGCAAAGGCACCATCAAAGCCACGCTCGGTTCGGTGAACATCCCTGTGGTGTGCGCGGGCATGCTGGTGAACCCCGGTGACGTGATCGTTGCGGACGACGATGGCGTGGTGTGCGTGCCTGCCGCACGCGCGGCTCAAACTTTGGAAGCTGCGCAAAAACGCGAAAGTTTTGAAGGTGAGAAACGCGCCAAATTGGCCTCAGGCGTGTTGGGTCTTGATATGTACAAAATGCGCGAGCCCTTGGCTGCTGCTGGCTTAAAGTACATCGATTAATTTCGGTCACTTTGAAAGCTCGCTTCATGACACACGCCTCGATACGCCAACTGTTTGCAGCGTTAGCGATGGGTGCTTTGGCGCTGTGCGTCACCCATGCACAGGCCCAAGACTTTCCCACCAAACCCGTGCGCATCCTCACGCCGTTTCCTGTGGGCAGCGGGCCTGAGGGGTTGCTGCGTTTGGTGGCGGACAAGTTGTCACGCACCTGGGGCAAGCCTGTGGTGGTCGAGAACAAGCCGGGGGGCAACGGGTTCATCGCCATTGATACCTTTAAGCGTGGTGTCACCGATGGTCATGATTTGATTCAGCTCGATGGCGTGCATTTGTCGGCTTACCCGCACTTGTTTAAAAAGCTGCCCTATGACGCAAAAGCTGACTTTGAGCCTTTGCTGCCCTTGTTCAAAACGTATTTCTTTGTCACCGTTGCCACAGACAGCNNNTACAAAACNGTCNNCGATNTNATNGCNGANGCCAAAGCCNANCCGNGNNAGNTNAACTATGGCTCTTGGTCGGTGGGCAACCCTGTGCACTTGGGCTCGGCCTTGTTTGAGTCGGTCACCGGCACAGACATGCAGCACGTCATTTACAAAGAAACCAGCATGCTCTACACCGGCGTGGCCAATGGTGAGCTGTCATTTGCATTGGGCACCAACGCCACGGCAGGCGCGATGTACCGCGCTGGCAAGCTGCGCTATTTGGCAGTGGCTGCGCCCCGGCGTGTGAGCGCATTTCCCAGCGTGCCCACCATCGGTGAGTCGGGTGGCCCCGCTGGTTTCGAGGTGAGTGGCTGGACCACCATTGCGGCACCCCGCGGATTGCCCAAAGCTGTGACCGACAAGATCCAACGTGACATCGAAAAAGCTTTGGCTGAACCTGATGTGCGCGAGAAGTTTGCATCGTTCGCGTATGAGCCCTTCACCTTGAGCCGCGTGCAGTTGAACGCCTACATTCAGGCCGAGTCAACGCGCTACAGCGGCATCATCAAAAAAGCCCAAGTTTCATTGGACTAACGAAAGCCATCAAGATGTCCGTCACGAGATACCTCAGCCCCTTGCTGTTGACCTGTTCGTTGGCATTGCCAGCGTTTGCGCAAAGCTACCCCACCAAACCCATCAAGGTGGTGGTGGGCTACGCCGCGGGTGGGGCGGTGGACGTGGTGGCACGCACCATTGGCCAAAGCATTTCTGTCAGTATGGGTCAGCCCATTGTTGTGGAAAACAAACCAGGCGCGGGTACCAACATCGCCGTCAAATCGGTGGTCACAGCTGAGCCCGATGGTTACACCTTGATGATGGCTGCCAATGCCTTGGCTGCCAACATGTCGCTGTACCAACCCGCCCCCTTTGATGCCGAACGCGATTTGGTGGCCATCTCACTCATCGGTCGTGTGCCTGTGGTCATCGCAGCCAACCCCAATGCGCCGTTCACCAACATCAAGCAATTGATCGAGGCAGCCAAAGGTAAGCCCAACAGCATCGCGTTTGGCACACCTGGTAATGGATCTACCCCACACATGGCCATTGAGTTGTTTGCGCGTGCGGCGGGCATCGATTTGCAACACATCCCTTACCGTGGCGGTTCACCGGCCATCACCGATGTGATCGGTGGCCAGTTGCCATTGGTTGCAGTGAATGCCTTGGAGGTTCTGCCACACGTCAAGAGCGGCAAGCTCAAAGTGTTGGCTGTGCTGAGCCCCAATCGCAGCGCCATCTTTCCTGATGCACCCACAATTGCCGAATCAGGTTTTGCCGGTTTTGAAGCTTCCGTTTGGTACGGCTTGGTGGCCCCTGCAGCCACACCCAAAACTATCGTGAACAAGCTGCACGACGAAGTGCAAAAAGCCTTGCAAACCAAAGAAGTGCGTGAGCGCATGACGGCTGTGGGTGGCGAAGTTGTGCCTGGTAGCGCCGAGATGTTTACCAACCTAATTCGCTCCGAACGCCAGCGCTACGCCAAGCTGGTGCGTGAAGCCAATATTCAACCTGATTGAGAACAAAGAGGACCGATATGGAATTTGAAAAAACACCCGGCTGGATGGACTGGTACGCAGGCCCCGCCAAGCCCAAATTTAAATTACCCGCAGGTGCCGTCGATGCCCATTGCCACGTGTTTGGCCCGGGCCACGAGTTTCCCTATGCACCTGAGCGCAAGTACACCCCGTGCGACGCATCGAAGGCTCAGCTCTACGCCTTGCGCGACCACTTGGGCTTTGCCCGCAACGTGGTGGTGCAAGCCACGTGCCACGGGGCAGACAACCGCGCCATGGTCGATGCGCTGGTCAGCTCGGGCGGCAAAGCGCGTGGCGTGGCCACCGTCAAGCGCAGCGTGACGGACGAAGAAATTCAAGCCATGCACGACGCCGGTGTGCGCGGCGTGCGATTTAACTTTGTGAAGCGCTTGGTTGATTTCACACCCAAGGACGAATTGCTAGAAATTGCCAAACGCATTCAGCTCTGGGGCTGGCATGTGGTGATTTACTTTGAAGCCGTGGACTTGCCCGAACTGTGGGACTTCTTCACCGCTTTGCCCACCAACGTGGTGGTGGACCATATGGGTCGTCCCGATGTCACCAAACCGGTGGACGGCCCCGAGTTTGAGCTGTTCGTGAAGTTCATGCGCGAACACAAAAACGTGTGGAGCAAAGTGACTTGCCCTGAACGTTTGTCGGTCTCTGGCCCCAAGGCTTTGAACGGCGAACAAAACGCGTACCAAGATGTGATTCCATTTGCTAAGCGCATCGTGGACGAGTTTCCTGACCGTGTGTTGTGGGGCACCGATTGGCCGCACCCCAACCTCAAGGACCACATGCCCGACGACGGCTTGTTGGTGGACTTCATTCCGCACATTGCCACCACCGAAGAACAGCAACGCAAGTTACTGGTTGATAACCCCATGCGCCTTTACTGGCCCGAGGAGAAGATTTAATGGCTCTCGAAAAACCCTATCTTGACGTCCCTGGGACCATCATTTTTGATGCCGAGCAATCGCGCAAAGGCTACTGGCTTAACCAGTTCTGTATGTCGCTGATGAAGGCGGAGAACCGTACGCGTTTCAAAGCCAACGAGCGTGCCTACCTGGATGAATGGGCCATGACTGAAGATCAAAAGCAGGCTGTGTTGGCCCGTGATTTGAACTGGTGCATGCGTACCGGAGGCAATATTTACTTCCTCGCGAAAATCGGTTCGACCGATGGTTTGAGCTTCCAGCAAATGGCCGGCTCGATGACGGGCATGACCGAAGAGGAATACCGCAACATGATGATTCACGGCGGCCGTTCAGTCGAAGGCAATCGCTACATCGGTGAAAACGGTGATGCGCAAGCGCAGAACCAACCCCAAGGCGCCGCAGGCAAGAAAGCAAACTGACATGGCAAAAATTACCGCATCCGTCTACACATCCCATGTACCCGCCATTGGCGCTGCCATGGACCTCGGCAAAACCCAAGAAGACTATTGGAAACCGGTTTTTGCCGGGTATGAATTTTCCAAACAATGGATGAAGGACAACAAGCCCGACGTCATTTTTTTGGTCTACAACGACCATGCCACGGCGTTCAGCTCAGACATCATTCCAACCTTTGCTATCGGCACGGCGGCTGAATACACGCCCGCCGATGAAGGCTACGGCGCTCGTCCCGTGCCGGTGGTGAAGGGCCATCCTGAGTTGGCTTCACACATCGCGCAGTCCGTGATTCAACAAGACTTCGACTTGACCATCGTCAACAAGATGGACGTGGACCATGGCTTGACGGTGCCCCTGTCTTTGATGTGNGGCGAGCAAGACCCCGTCAAGGGCGCATGGCCTTGCCCTGTCATTCCATTCGCCGTGAACGTGGTTCAGTACCCCGTGCCCAGCGGTCAGCGTTGTTTTAACCTCGGCCAAGCCATTCGCAAAGCAATTGAAAGCTACGACGAAGACATCAACGTGCACATCTGGGGCACAGGCGGCATGAGCCACCAGTTGCAAGGTGCGCGTGCGGGCCTGATCAACCGCGAGTGGGACAACAACTGGCTCGACCTGATGATCAACGATCCCCTTGCCTGCGCCAAAGTGCCACATATCGACTACGTGCGTGAAGCGGGTAGTGAAGGTATTGAGTTGGTGATGTGGTTGATCGCACGCGGTGCGATGTCTGATATCAATGATGGCAAAGTCACAGGTCCAGCGCCTAAGTTGACGCATCGTTTCTATCACGTGCCGGCTTCGAACACAGCTGTGGGCCACGCGATTTTAGAAAACGTATAAGCAATCAAAAGGAAAACAAGATGAGCAAAACCATCAAAGTCGCCTTGGCGGGCGCAGGTGCCTTTGGCATCAAACATTTGGACGGCATCAAAAACATCGACGGCGTGGAAGTCGTGTCGTTGATCAGCCGTGACTTGGAAAAAACAAAAGAAGTCGCAGACAAATATGACATCAAGCATGTCACCACCAACTTGGCCGACAGCTTGGCTTTGCCTGAAGTCGACGCCGTCATTTTGTGTACGCCCACACAAATGCACGCCGCACAAAGCTTGGCTTGCTTGAATGCAGGCAAGCACGTGCAAGTGGAAATCCCGCTAGCAGACAGCTGGAAAGATGCGAAGAAGTGGCCCGCGTGGCCAAAGAAAAAGGCTTGGTCGCGATGTGCGGTCATACCCGTCGCTTCAACCCCAGCCACCAATGGGTGCACAACAAAATCAAAGCGGGTGAATTCAACATCCAGCAAATGGATGTGCAAACTTACTTCTTCCGCCGCACCAACATGAACGCGCTAGGCCAAGCCCGTAGCTGGACCGACCACTTGCTGTGGCACCACGCAGCCCACACGGTCGATTTGTTTGCTTACCAAGCCGGTAGCCCCATCGTCAAAGCCAATGCTGTGCAAGGCCCCATCCATCCATCGCTAGGCATCGCGATGGACATGAGCATTCAGTTGCAAGCTGCCAACGGTGCGATTTGTACTTTGAGCTTGTCCTTCAACAACGATGGGCCCTTGGGCACTTACTTCCGCTACATCGGCGACACCGGCACCTACTTGGCCCGTTACGACGATTTGTACACCGGCAAGGAGGANCAAATCGATGTGTCGAACGTGGCGGTGTCCATGAACGGCATCGAGCTGCAAGACCGAGAGTTTTTTGCTGCGATCAAAGAGGGCCGTGAACCCAACTCTAGCGTCGCGCAAGTGTTGCCTTGTTACAAAGTGTTGCACGACTTAGAGCAGCAGCTCCACGCTTGATGACCCCTTGATGCATGCGCCTTGATCCAAAGCGCATGACCAATAAAAAAGCGGCTTCGGAAAACCGAAGCCGCTTTTTTTCGTGAAAACGAGAAATTACTTCTTGGTGTTCACTGCTGCTTTGAATGCAGCACCAGCGGTGAAGCGTGGCACTGTCGCAGCTGCGATCTTGAGTGCTTCACCTGTACGTGGGTTCTTACCGGTACGTGCTGCACGTGTCGCGGCTTTGAATGTGCCGAAGCCAATCAATTGGACGTCATCTTTTTTTGCAACTGCATGCGTGATGATGTCGAGCAGTGCTGCGACTGCGCGGCCAGCATCAGCTTTTGTCATTTCAGTTTCAGCAGCAAGGGCTTCGATCAATTCAGTTTTGTTCATGTGTACTCCTTAATAAACGGAGTGAATTGTGCCAGTTTTGGTAAGGCAAATCCCCGAATAGACCATCAACCGTTGAATTCAAGCTGCAAAAGCGCCTATCTCGCCAGGCTTGCGAAGCATTTTGTAGACTTCATCGTGGTGCATTTCTTCTTGAACAATCATTTGCCTCGCATACTCTTGGAGGAGAACCGAGTTACAAGCCTCTGCAATTTTTAGCAATTTGTAGTAGCTGATCAAGGCATTTTTTTCGTGCTCAAGGCTTTCGCGAAGAATGTCGCCTACATCGTGTTTCACCGTTTCAAGCAAAGAGCCGATTTTTAATGAAGGATGGCCACCCAAAAGTGTGACCATCTCGCCCGCTTTGTGCGCATGGGTTAAGCCTTCCAGTGCATTGCTTTTCATCCACGCAACGATAGGGATTCGGTTGTAGCCATTGATCATGAGGGCATAGTGGGAGTACTTGACTACACCCGCGAGCTCCAGTTCCATGATTTCATTCAGTGCATCAATGGCTATTTGATTTTTTGTAGGTGACATGACAATCTCCTAGACCTGTTGAGTTAGTAGTAAGAACGCATGGGTTGTTGTGGTGGTTGTTGCTGTGGTTTGGGCATCACTTGAGCGCGAACTTCACCGCCTGGGTTGGCCTTGGTGTGAATGTTGACGTACCAATTGCCTGCCAATAGATCTTTGGATTGCTCTGCTGAAAGCGTTGCCATTCCTTTGATCGGACTTTCGATAGACCCTTTAAACCCAAGCGCCACGCCTGCATTGGATTCCGCAGGTGCGGGCCCATGAAAATGGACAGCCGTTGCTGGACCACTCAAACCAGAGTAGGTGACGGTCCAAGTGAGCTCACGCGTTTCCTTATTGAACATGGCATCAACGGTGCCTTTGCCCATACTTGGGTTGCTTGGTACTTCATTCATCCCAGAAAATTGACCGCCCAACTTGACAACATTTGTTTCGCCGTAGACGTAGGCACAGCTGGCAAATAGCAAGATCGAGGAAGACAAAAATAGACGAACGATTGATACTTTGAAAAATGACATACGGTTCTCCTTAATTGACGGGGTTTTGAAAATCGATAAATTAGGAAAATTCATCGTACATCTGTTACTTTTTATTGCCAACCATATTTTCTGGTTTAACCCACAGATCAAAGTCGGTTGCAGACACATAGCCCAACGCCAAAGCCGCCGTCTTTAAGGTGGTCCCATCACGCTGGGCTTGCTTTGCAATTTGAGCGGAACGGTCATAGCCAATGTGCGGGACCAGTGCTGTCACCAACATCAATGAGCGATTGACCAATTCAGCGATACGTTCACGTTGCGGCACGATGCCACGTACGCAATGCTTGTCAAAGCTGCGCATGCCATCGGTTAACAAACGAACGCTTTGCAAGAAATTGTGTGCGATCAATGGTTTGAAAACATTGAGCTCAAAATTTCCAGAAGCACCTGCAAAGCCAATGGCCGCGTCGTTGCCTAAGACTTGGCAAACCAGCATAGTGATGGCTTCGGATTGTGTTGGGTTGACTTTGCCCGGCATGATCGAGCTGCCAGGCTCATTCTCGGGCAATGTGATTTCACCGAGTCCACAGCGTGGGCCTGAGGCGAGCCAACGGATGTCATTCGCAATTTTCATCAAGGCGATGGCGAGTACTTTCAGAGAGCCATGCGCTGCAACNAATCCATCGTGCGACGCTAGTGCTGCAAATTTATTATCAGCGCTGATGAAGGGGAGGCCGGTNGATTGGGCNAGTGCGGCNGCAACACGCTCACCAAATTCCGGATGCGTATTGAGCCCTGTCCCGACAGCCGTTCCACCCACAGCCAAAGGATAGATGGCGCTCATTGTTTGAGAGATGCACGATTGCGCGTGCTCAAGTTGCGCCACATAGCCAGACATCTCTTGCCCCAAAGTCAAAGGCGTTGCATCTTGTAAATGCGTTCGTCCGATTTTGTAAATGTCATGAAACGCTTCAGACTTTTCACGCATCGTTTGTATCAAGCGTGCCAAGGTTGGTAGCAATGCGTGTGATATTTCAGTGACGGCTGAAACATGCATGGCCGTCGGAAAAATATCGTTGGAGGATTGACCCAGATTCACATCGTCATTGGGGTGAATCAATCGTGTCTTGCCTCGCTGGCCGCCCAATAACTCGCTCGCGCGGTTTGCCAGAACTTCGTTCATGTTCATATTGCTCTGCGTGCCAGATCCCGTTTGCCAAACCGACAGTGGGAACTCCTGGGGGTGCCTGCCCAATAGTATTTCTTTGGCGGCGGCCACGATGGCTTGGGCTTTATTCTCAGCAAGCAGACCAAGGGTGCAATTGACAGTTGCACAGACTGCTTTAATGTTTGCAAGTGCGAACATCAACTCAACAGGCATTTTTTCGGTAGAGATGTCAAAGTGTTCTATTGAACGCTGCGTTTGAGCACCCCAAAGTCTATCTATCGGCACATCTATGGNGCCTAGNGAATCGTNTTCAGTGCGNGTGTCAGTCATAGACTACTTTCAGTGGTCTGGGAGCTTTTCGTAGCCAAACAAATACGGTACAAGTCTGAAGTCCCGTAATAGTCCCCCTTGCTCCGTGGTGCGGGCCAAACGCTCATAGTCATGCGCATTCAAGGGCTGAACTTTCTTTGCATCTGCAGATCGACTGAAAACGCCGTGTCGCCATTGGTAAACCGCATCCAATTTTTCTTGATGCGTGTAGCTGTGTTGATGGTCGTTGTAAAAGTCATCGAACTTGCCGCGACCTAAATAAATCGCGTTAGACCCTTCATAGCCAGTTTTACTTTGCGTTGCCAGGTCAGTATTTTGAAAATAAGCCCAATCACCCGGCACAAAGTGTTGATGAGAAATGCCCCGTTGTATCGATAACAGTTTGCCTGCGGCTGGGTCGTGGTTAGGCGTGTGGCCACCTTCAAAGTTCCATGTGACCGGTGGCTCAATATTCACGAGCGGATCCTGATCGAGCAGCATGCGTTGTCGAACGATTTTTGCTTTGACGGGTGCTTGAAGGACGCGCTCGTAGTAATCCAGAATGCCGTGTGCGTAGCTGACTTTGCTGGCTGTATAGCAACCAAATGCGTATTTTTTCTGATTCCAAAATACATCGTGAAGTGCTTCGTCGAGTCGTGAAAGATTGCGAGGCGTCCCTTTGCGCCAATGGGTTGAGTTCCATTGCGATTCGCCGCCATCAGGCCATATCCAGTGCAGCTGCTCTGTCCATGCAACAACGCTTTGTCGAACGCCGATGTGCTCGCGCAGTGCGTTGATGTCGCAGGAATCGCCTGCAAAGTGTGTCACCCGGCCCGGATGTAGCAAAGCGAGGAGGATTTCTTTTTTCGACACACTATGAACCGTTCGTGTTTTTCCGTTGGGGCCACGTAGTAAAACTTTTTCTGTGGAAATCTCAAAGTCTTTTCTTTGAATGAGATTCAGGGTGCTGCTGCCAGTCGTTTTCAGTGTGAAGCTCATCGGCTCATCGCTGTGATCTTTTTTCGTGACCCAATCGGGGTTGATTTTGAGTTCACGCAGGTAGGCGGTCATGGCGGAAGCCATGACATCTCGCATTTCGGGCGGGCATGAAAACATCAAACCCTGCGTGGCCAACTCTGCGCGCACGGAGGTTGTTACACCCAACAGCCAAGCGATAGCCACAGCCACAGTCATAGCGTTGGCGATGGAGCGCATGNTGATGGACATAAGTTCAGCGCCTTATCAAGGCTTGACNCCCAAGCGAATCAGGCCGTACATCGGGCCGCCCGTGAACGGCTTCAAAAACAACTCCGTCATGGCGCATGCAAAACCGTAGGCTTCGGCCACGCTGCGTTGGTCGAGCACCTCTAGGCGAGGGTGCGTTTTGACCAGCTGAGATGCATTGTGCAGACCCCAAGTAAATTCAGCACCTGTGTTGCACACGCTTGGATGCAAGGCTGCCTGTCCGATGCCGATGGGGGACATGAAATCAAAAATGAACTCTGATCCAGCGGGGGCGTTTTCGCTGATCTCTTCAAGAATCGCGGTGACTTGTGTGTGTGTCAAATACATCAGCACGCCCTCGCAAATCAACAACACAGGCCTTGCGCGCTTGCCATGCGGCAATTTCAGCCGTTGCCACCAACCGGGTTGAGTGATGTTGAGTTCTTTGAGCCGACAGTGCCCGGGTAGCGTCTGTAAAAGCAGTTGTCGCAATGAAATGACCTCGGGCAGGTCAGCATCTAGCCAATGGTTCTTGCCGTTACTCAACCATTGAAAGTAATGCGATAAGCCCGCACCCAAATTCACACCGTGGCTTTGTGGGTGACGCGCAAAAAATTGGGTGCCCATTTTTTTGATCACATCCGTGCGCCACAACACGTTAAGCACACTGGCCCAATCATTCAAATAGGTTTGAACATTGGTCTGCAATCCATCTAACAGCGCGTTGGCGCAGAGATCGTGCGGATCAAATTGCGGAAACAAAGCAGCGCCCTTGGCTCGCGCAGCGAGAGGAATCAGCAAAGTGCTGGGAATGGCACCTAGCTTTTGCCATGCGGAAGTAATGCCAAGTTGATTCAAGTCGAACTCCCCATCGTGAAACTTGTCTCATTCTGAGGAGTGGCTTTTAGATTCAAGTTGACATATGTCAGCTTATTTCAAATACGGCACGGTTATTTCAGCATGCTTGGTCGTATGGGGGCTTGCGTCAAATCAACGGCCTGAGACTTTGCGCGACTTCACGTAAAACTGGCAAAACTCGGTTCACCGCCTCCTTGGACGTTTCATGCTGAATCGGCATGCTTACCGTCAACGCCCCTTGCACATTGCCTTTATGGTCCCGNAAAGGTACCGCTACACCCCGGTAAGCCAAGTCAAGCTGTTGTTCAGACATCGCCCAGTCTTGTGCGCGGATGCGGGCCAGTTCAGCGCGCATGCGTTTGGGGTCTGTGATGGTGTGTGATGTGAAGGCTTTGAGCTCATGGTTGGCCAACCATGCGTCCGATTCATCCTCGCCCAAGAGCGCGAGCAGCAACACGCCCGCCGAGGTGAGGTGGCAGGGCACGCGCGCGCCCAGCGCGAAGCTGGTGTTCATGCTGCGGTTTTGTCCGTTGCGCGCGATGTAGACCAAGTCGTAGCCGTCAAGCACGGCCACAAACGAAATTTCTTGTGTGCCCATCGCCAGCCGTTGCAACGAAGGCTGGACGATGCGTGGCAATCGGGCCGATTCCAAATACGACTGGCCCAGCCGCATGACCTTGGGCGTGAGCCAAAACAGTTTGCCATCGCTGGCCACAAAGCCTAAATGCATGAGCGTGAGCAAGTAACGACGTGCGGCTGTCCGTGTCAAGCCGCAGCGCTGACCGGCTTGCGTGGCGGTCAAGCGCGGGTTGTGTTCGTCGAAGGTTTGCAACATGGCCAAACCTTTGTCCAGACCCGCGATCCAGTCTTTCTTGTCTATGTCCGTCGATTGCGTTGGATATGTGTGCACAGGGTTGCAGGGGTAAACCCGAAATGAGATCGATGATCGCACATAAATGTTCGTTAATCGCGCAAATGGGGTTTATTTGTCTTTCACGAAAGATGTTTCCATTTAAATTCCAGCCATCCCATTTTTTAAAACCCCTAAGAGGAGACATGCATGAATAAACGTTCCACCCTGAAGGCTGTTGCA
>JGI25913J50563_1000184_pt1 | contig 11852 bp, 6 predicted proteins | sample LauGreSp1BDMLBSN_2_FD_50563 | JGI IMG/M metagenome (IMG submission 50563)
AATCGGTAACAGAAGTTGTAGAAACATTAGGGATTTCAATTCTATTAGTAATTTTAATTATCTACTTATTTTTTAGAGATTGGGCCATAGCGTTCCGACCATTAATTGATATTCCAGTATCGTTAATTGCAACATTCTTCATCATGTGGATGTTTGGATTTTCCATCAATGTATTGACTTTGTTAGCAATTGTGCTTGCCACAGGTTTAGTGGTAGATGACGGAATTGTTGTTACTGAAAATATTTTTAAGAAAGTAGAAGAAGGCATGTCACCAATTGAAGCTGCAATTAAAGGATCTAACGAGATTTTCTTTGCTGTAATTTCCATTTCCATTACCCTTGCGGCAGTATTTTTACCCGTAATTTTCTTAGAAGGATTTGTTGGCCGACTCTTTCGAGAGTTTGGTGTGGTGATTGGTGCTGCAGTACTAATTTCGGCATTTGTTTCGCTAACGTTAACACCAATGTTGAATGCCTATTTAATGAAAGGTGGCGAACAAAAGAAATCGAAATTTTATATTTATACCGAACCTTTTTTTCAAAAACTAAATAGTGGTTATGCGGAATCTTTAAAGGTTTTTATGAAGAAAAAATGGCTTAGTTTTCCAATATTAATTGCTTGTTTCGGATTGATTTATCTGTTTTTTAATATCCTTCAAAAAGAAACCGCTCCTTATGATGATCGAAGTGGTATGATGATGAGTATAACTACTGCCGAAGGTTCGTCTTATGAATATACCGACCGATTCATGCAAGAATTATCCCAACTTATTGACGATTCTATTCCCGAAAAAAAGGTGAGTTTGATTATTACCTCTCCGGGTTTCAATGCTTCAGCCGCAAATAGCGGAAGAGTTAGAATTTCATTGGTAGATTCGGATAAAAGAAAACGTTCTCAAAAAGAAATTGCGCAAAAACTCACTCAATTAACAAAAAAATATCCCGATGCCAAAACATCGGTTATTGAACAACCTACAATTGCGGTTAACAAACGTGGTGGATTGCCCATTCAGTTTATCATTCAAGCCACTTCTTTTGAAAAATTAGAACAAAAAATACCAGAGTTCATGGACGAAGTAAGTAAAGACCCTACTTTTTCTATTACCGATGTCAATTTGAAATTCAACAAACCAGAAATCAATGTGACCATCGACCGTGAAAAAGCCGAAAGTCTTGGAGTTTCTGTTTTGGATATTGGTCAAACCTTACAACTTTCGTTAAGCGGACAACGTTTTGGTTATTTCATGAAAAACGGAAAACAATACCAAGTCATCGGCCAATTTGAAGAAAAAGACCGCGCTAAACCTTTAGATTTAACTTCGATGTTTGTTAGAAACAATAAGGGCGCATTGATTCAAATGGATAATGTGGTGAAAATTGTAGAAAAAAGTAATCCGCCACAATTGTATCACAACAACCGAAACATGTCGGCAACGGTTATGGCCGGGCTTGCCCCTGGCAAAAGTATNGGCGACGGAATTGAAGCCATGAACAGAATAAAAGCCAAAGTTTTGGANGATAGTTTTACAACCGATTTAGGTGGAGAATCTCGAGATTTTGTTGAAAGTGGTTCCAATACTTCGTTTGCATTTGGATTGGCTTTATTGCTAATTTTCTTAATACTTTCAGCACAATTTGAAAGTTTTATCGATCCATTAATTATTATCTTAACCGTTCCTATGGCTGTTGCCGGAGCCTTATTTTCACTTTGGTTATTTGGGCAAACTTGGAATATTTTTAGNCAAATNGGAACNGTAATGTTAATTGGATTGGTAACCAAAAACGGAATCTTAATTGTAGAATTTGCCAACCAACTGCGAGAACAAGGAAAATCGAAATACGATGCCATTTTAGAAGCTTCGGAAGCACGACTTCGTCCAATTTTAATGACTAGTTTAGCCATTTCTTTAGGTGCTTTACCAATTGCTTTATCCCTTGGAGCTGCAGCTACGAGTAGAATCGGGATGGGTGTAGTAATCGTAGGTGGAACTATTTTCTCCTTAGTGTTGACACTTTTTGTAATTCCTGCAATTTATTTAATGTGGTCAAAAGCAAGAAAACACCACCCCGAATTTGATAATTTAGAAGCATTTGAAAAATAAAAATATGAAGAATTACTTATATACCACACTCCTTTTATTAATTGGAATTCAATTGCAAGCACAAAGTGTTTTAAAACTTGAAGATGCTGTAAAAATTGCTTTAGAAAACAATTACGATATAAAGATTGCAGCCAATAATTTGAAAATAGACGAAACCAATTCGAGTGCAGGAAATGCCGGAATGTTGCCTATTATTAGTGCCACAATTGTTAATACGAATAGTATTCAAAACATCACACAAACACAAGGAGATGGCTCTCAAAAGTCCTTAGATGGTGCTAAAAATCTAGGATTAAATTATGGTGTTGGATTGGATTGGACCGTTTTTGATGGAATGAAAATGTTTGCTAAACGCGAACAATTGAAAGTGCTTCAAAAACAAGGGGAAGCAGTACTTAAAATGACTATTTTCTCCAAAATCAGTGAAGTTTACACAACCTATTTTGACTTGGTACAGCAGCAGCAGCAATTAGTAGCATTAGATACTGCATTGGTGATTTCCAACCAACGTTTGACTACCGCACAAAACAGATTTACCATAGGGAAAGCTTCTAAATTGGAGGTATTGAATGCGCAAGTTGATTTGAATACCGATACCAGTTCGCAATTAGTTCAATTGGAAACATATCAGAATACTAAAATAAAACTGAACGAAATTCTAGCACGCGATACTGCAACTGAATTTAAAGTAATTGATGAAATTGCAATTGACAACAAACTAGTTTTGCAAGATTTAAAGGTTTTGGCAGAAAAACAAAACCCCCAATTGCAGGCACAAATTCTTGCCAAAAGCAGTTCGGAATTGCAATTGAAACAAGTAAAAGCAGGAAGGTATCCTACCGTGAAGATCAACTCGGGATATAACTTCAGTCATTCCGAAGCATCCTTGGGATTTGTAACCCAATCGCAAGGCAGAGGATTAACTTATGGTTTTTCGGCGGCACTTCCTTTATTCAATGGATTTTACCAATCTCGAAACGAAAAAATTGCCAAATTCCAATTGGATAATGCCAACATTGTAGTACAACAACAACAAACGGCCTTAGCATCACAATTGGGTACTGCTTTTCAAAGTTACCAAACCAACTTGCAATTGACTAAAGTAGAAGAAAAAAACGTGAGTATTGCCAAACAAAATTTAGATATTACCTTAGCAAAATTCAAAATAGGAACTATAACTCCCATAGAATACCGAACTGCTCAATTGAATTATGTTCAAGCTTTAGTTCGTTTTAGTAATGCCCAATTTCAAACCAAACTATTTGAAATTAGTTTGAAAGAATTGAGTGGTAGTTTGGGATTTTAATAAATATTATCCCAAATTTGGCAACTATACTAACTAAGCAAGTATTAACTATAGTTTTTGACAATTAAAAATATTTTTTACTATTTTAGTGGTCGAAAACAAAAGTAACTAAATGTCTTTAAAATCATTACTTCATGCTCCTGCCCTAACTCACGAGAAATCGTTGAAAACTTTGGTCGAAAACCGAACCATTTTTTCATTGAATCATTGTGAGCTAAATATTTTTGAAACCTATCAAGAATCGGCATTAGTACCATTAAAGTTTAATGATTTAGTTGTGACAAGTATGTTACGTGGCAAAAAAGTAATGCATCTTTTTGACGATCCCCAATTTGATTATTTGCCAGGAGAAACAGTGGTAATTCCTTCTAATGTGGAGATGAAGATTGATTTTCCCGAAGCTAGTTTTAAAAATCCTACCCAATGTTTGGCCTTGGCAATTGACCAAGCTAAAATTTCAGATACTTTAAATTTCCTTAACGAACGCTATCCTAAAGAAGGAAACAAAAATTTTTGGCAATTAAATTATCAAAATTATTTCTTTTATAACAATATCGATTTGGCTACGACCATCAACAAGTTGATTAAAGAATGCATGAGTACCTCTATCACCAAAGATGCGTTGGCCGATTTGACCTTGCAAGAATTATTGATACGAATTATCCAAACCCAAACCGTAAAACGATTTGAAGACGATGCTCCTTTTGAAATCAATAGTCCTTTAGCAGCTTCTATTGAATTTATCAAAAAAAATATTCAGGAAAGTATTAATTTAAAAGATTTAAGCGAAAAAGCCTGCATGAGTACGACCTCTTTTTACCGCTATTTTAAAAGAGAATTAGGCATGAGCCCTATAGAATATATCTTGAATGAAAAGATAAAATACGCAAAAAAGTTGTTNAAAAATCCAAAAATACACGTTAATGAGGTATCGTATGCCACCGGATTTGAAGATTGCAATTACTTTATTCGTTTATTTAAAAAACACGAAGGCATTACTCCAAAGCAATACCAATTAATGACCATCACGCATTAATCGTAGGAATTCAATTTAACTTCCTCTAAGTTTTTAGTTTCCTCTTCAGTGAACAATCGGTATTTTACTTGAAAGGTTTTTCCGTAAGGAGTTTCTAAAGAAAATCCTCCTGGGCCAAATCCATTAGTTACATCAAGTGTAAAATGGCTAAATTTCCAGTATTCAAACAAATCTTTATCCAACCAAAAATCAAATCCTTCAATCTGCCCAATACAAACATCATTGGTTCTTGGGAAAAAGGCTCCTTTTTCAAAACATTGTGGTTGCGTTCCTTCACAACAACCTCCGGCTTGATAAAACATCAAATCGCCAAACTTTTCTTGGAGCATTTTTACTACTTCTAATGCTTCTGGAGTAACTCCTAATCGTTTTATTTTTTCCATTTTGTAAGAAGAATTAAACCATTAAGAAATTAATTTTATTAAGTTTATTCACCTTAATTTTCTTAACTCCTTAATGGTTTTAAATATATTTAATTAATTCTAAATAAATTGATTATCTACTAAAAGAAACCTAATTTATTTTTGTTGTAAGAAATCAACATATTTTTAGTTTGACGGTAATGGTCTAACATCATTTTGTGATTTTCTCTTCCAATACCTGATTGTTTGTATCCTCCAAATGGAGCACCCGCTGGATAGGCATGGTATTGATTAACCCAAACTCTACCCGCTTGAATAGCTCTTGGCACTTGGTATAACTCGTGAGCATCACGAGTCCAAACTCCTGCACCTAAACCGTACATAGTATCGTTTGCAATTTCTAAGGCTTCTTCNGTAGTTTTAAAAGTAGTAACTGCTAAAACTGGTCCGAAAATTTCTTCTTGAAAAATTCTCATTTTGTTATGTCCTTTAAAAAGTGTTGGCTGGATATAATAACCACCTTCTAAATCACCACCTAAATGGTTCACATCACCACCACATAATAGTTCAGCTCCTTCTTCTTTTCCTAATTTGATATATGAAAGAATTTTATCTTTTTGAATTTGAGATGCTTGTGCTCCCATCATCACAGTGGAATCTAATGGACTTCCCACTTTAATTGCTTTTACTCTTCCAATTACTCTTTCAATAAATTTATCATAAATATCTTCATGAACTAAAAGTCTTGATGGACAAGTACATACTTCCCCTTGATTGAAAGCGAAAAGTACTGCGCCCTCAATAGCTTTATCTAAAAACGCATCGTCTTCATCCATAACCGATGGAAAGAAAATATTTGGAGATTTTCCGCCTAATTCTAAAGTTACCGGAATAATATTTTCGGTAGCATATTGCATAACCATTCTTCCTGTAGCAGTTGATCCGGTAAAAGCTGCTTTAGAAACTTTAGGATTGGTTACCAAAGTTCTTCCTAATTCAGCTCCAAAACCATTTACTACATTGATAACTCCCGGAGGAAGTAAATCTCCAATGATTTCCATCAATACCATAATAGAAATTGGAGTGCTTTCGGCTGGTTTAAGCACCACACAGTTTCCTGCAGCAAGAGCTGGAGCAAGTTTCCACACTGCCATTAAAATTGGGAAATTCCAAGGAATGATTTGCGCAATAACACCAAGTGGTTCATTAACAATTATAGAAACGGTATCTTTATCTAATTCATTAATAGAACCTTCTTCTGCACGAATTACACTTGCAAAATATCTAAAGTGATCTACTGCTAAAGGGATATCTGCATTTAAAGTTTCTCTAACTGCTTTTCCATTATCTAAAGTTTCCACAATAGCAATGTGCTCTAAATTTGCTTCTATTCTGTCTGCAATTTTATTTAAGATTATACTTCTTTCAGTTGCAGAAGTTTGACTCCATGTTTTAAATGCTTCATGTGCAGCATTTACAGCCATTTCAACATCTAATTTTGTAGAATGTGCGGCTTTGGCCAATAATTTTCCGTCAATTGGAGATACTGCTTCGAAATACAAACCTGTAGAAGGTGCAGTCCATTTTCCGTTGATATAATTATCGTACTTTTCTTTTAATTGTGGTCTTTGAATTAAGTTACTCATATTTTTAGTTTTTTTGATTATTTCAAAAGTAGTTACCTTCTTTAATAAAAAGTAGCACAAAAAAATCATTTTATAGCACAAAATTGCTTAGTATTAAATTAATCGACCTAATATTTATTTATATACAAAAAATAATGCTAATTTTTAATGATATTAACAATATAAAAGAAATGGTTTTTTGATGTAAATATATTTTAATGTAAAAGTTACAATACTTATCTTTGAAGACTCAAATTATTATTCGAATACCATGAAGATTTCATACAATTGGTTAAAACAATTTTTAAAGATAGATGCTCCCTCCGAAACTATTTCGAATATCCTAACCGATTTAGGTTTGGAAGTAGAAATGGTTGAAAAATACCAATCGGTTAAAGGCGGTTTGGAAGGCGTGGTTGTGGGTCATGTTTTGACTTGCGAAAAACATCCGGATGCCGATAGACTTAACATTACTACAGTAGACATCGGAACTGGAGCTCCCATTCAAATTGTTTGCGGCGCAACTAATGTGGCTGCTGGACAGAAAGTACCTGTTGCTACCATTGGAACCAAGCTTTTTGATAAAGAAGGAGTAGCATTTGAAATAAAAAAAGGAAAAATTCGCGGGCAAGAAAGCCATGGAATGATTTGTGCTGAAGACGAGTTAGGCTTAGGAAACAGTCACGAAGGAATTATGGTATTGGACGAAGATTTAACACCAGGAACTCCTGCCGCTAAAGTTTTTAATATAGAAAATGACGAGGTTTTTGAAATTGGATTAACTCCAAATCGTGCCGATGCTATGTCGCACATGGGAGTTGCTAGAGATTTAAGAGCTGGATTGTTACAAAAAAATGAAGCTACTTTAGAATTAATTACTCCATCGGTATCTAAATTCAAAGTAGATAAACGTACTCTAAAAATTGACATTAACGTAACCGATGCCAAATTAGTGCCACGTTATTGTGGTGTAACTATATCGGGAGTCACTATAAAAGAATCACCAAGTTGGTTGCAAAATCGACTAAAAGCTATTGGATTAACTCCTAAAAACAATGTAATTGATGTTACTAATTATGTTTTACACGAATTAGGACAGCCTTTACATGCGTTTGATGCTTCATTAATAAGCGGAAAAATAGCAGTAAAAACTGTTGCTGCAGGAACTAAATTCACCACTCTTGATGGTATTGAGCGTGCTTTGCATGAAGAAGACATTATGATATGTGATGATAATGGACCTTTATGTATTGGAGGTGTTTTTGGAGGTAAGAATTCGGGAGTTTCTGAAAACACTACCAGTATCTTTTTAGAAAGCGCTTATTTTAATCCAGTTGCAATTCGTAAAACAGCTAAAAGACACGGATTAAGCACCGATGCATCGTTCCGTTTTGAAAGAGGAATAGATCCTGAAATTACGGAATATGCATTAAAGCGTGCCGCTTTGTTGATTCAAGAAGTTGCTGGTGGGGAAATAACTTCCGATATTATAGATCTTTATCCAAAGAAAATAGAGGATTTTGCAGTTTTCTTAAACTACGAAAAAACCTTCAAATTAATTGGACAAGAATTACCAAAAGAGACTATCAAGAAAATTGTTGCTTCCTTAGATATTAAAGTCAATAGTTCGTCCGATGCTGGTATGGGATTAATAATTCCTGCTTATCGTGTAGATGTGCAACGTGAAGTAGATGTTATTGAGGAAATTCTTAGAGTTTATGGATACAACAATATTAATTTTTCGAATAAACTTAGTGCCACTATCTCTAATGCTCCTAGAACCGAAGATTATAAAGTTCAAAATATAATTGCCAACCAATTGAATTCTTTAGGATTTAATGAAATGATGGCGAATTCTTTGACTACTCCAGAATATGTAAATCTTTCGGAACAATTGAAAGAAGAATATAATGTTACGATTTTGAATCCGTTAAGCAATGATTTATCAGCAATGCGCCAATCGATGTTGTTTTCTGGACTAGAAGCAATATCCTATAACATCAACCGAAGAAGTAGTGATTTAAAATTATTTGAATTCGGAAAAAGCTACCGCAAATTACCTTCTGGACATAATGAAAAGAAACATTTAACGCTTTTCACCACCGGAAATCGTATTGCCGAAAGCTGGACTACAGCACAAAAACCTTCTGACTTCTTTTTATTTAAAGGATATGTAAATGCAATTTTATCTCGTTTAGGATTAGACAAAACTCAAAATGTACCTGCTTCTAATGATGTTTTTGCAGAAGGAATCGCTTTTGCTTTAGGAAACGATATTTTAGTAGAAATGGGAACGGTTAAAAAATCAATTGCTAAACATTTCGATATTAAACAAGAGGTTTTTTATGCAGAATTCCATTGGGATCTAATTCTAAAATTACTATCCAATAAAGTGAAGTTCACTCCAATTCCTAAATACCCTGAAGTTCGTAGAGATTTTGCTTTATTAGTAGACGCTAACGTAGCATTTGAATCTATCTATAAAGTAGCAATCCAAACAGAAAAATCGCTTTTAAAAGACATCAACCTATTTGATGTATACGAAGGAAAGAATTTACCCGAAGGAAAAAAATCGTATGCTGTGAGTTTTACTATTCAAGATACAACGAAAACCTTAACCGATGTTCAGATAGATAAAATCATGGGGAAATTACAATCTAACTTTGAGACACAATTAGGAGCGCAATTGCGATAAACTCTTAATCTTATATAGTACAAATAGAAAACACTCGAATCACTCGAGTGTTTTTTTGTCCAATTATTTTCCAGAATACTATCCCCCTTCTTTTAGGAGAGCACGAAGGGCGAGGTGATTTATCTATTTTTGGAAGTATAAAAATCCTTAGCAAAACTTTGCGTTTCTTAGAGTTCTTTATAAAAATCAAATAACTATTTCACGAAGTTGCACGAAGACACCACACAGATTTTTTACTAAAAAGGAAAGGCTAATTACAACCAAAAAAAAGCGCTACATTTCTGTAGCGCTTTTAGTATTTATAAGAATCAGAGAATTAGTTTCCTCCTTTTTCCATTTTAGCTTTCAATTCAGCAAGAATATCATTGTTATCTCCTAAAGTAGAAGTTGACGCAGAATTGTTGTTAGATGAAACAGATTCAGAAACTGTTTTCACGTTTTTCTCTTCTTCTTCTCTAAAGATAGCAGTATGAGAAGCAACAACTCTTTTGAATTCTTTATTGAATTCGATAACTTTGAAATCAGCTACATCGCCTTTTTTCAATTTTTTACCGTCTTCTTTTTCTAAGTGACGAGTTGGAATAAACGCAACAACATCATCTCCGAAATCTACAGTAGCACCTTTGTCAACAATTTCAGCGATTGTTCCGTTGTGGATAGTTCCAACAGCAAAAGCAGCTTCATGTTTGTCCCAAGGATTAGCAGTAGTTTGTTTATGACCTAAAGATAATTTACGTCCATCAACATCTAATTCTAATACTACTACATCCAATTTGTCACCTACGTTAACAAATTCGGATGGATGTTTGATTTTTTTAGTCCAAGATAAATCAGAGATATAAACCAAACCATCAATACCTTCTTCTAATTCAACGAAGATACCAAAGTTAGTAAAGTTTCTAACGATACCAGTATGTTTAGAACCTACAGGATATTTAGAAGTAATATCAGTCCAAGGATCTTGCGATAATTGTTTGATACCTAAAGACATTTTTCTTTCGTCTCTATCTAAAGTTAAGATAACAGCTTCCACTACATCGCCAACTTTAACGAAATCTTGAGCACTACGTAAATGCGTAGACCATGACATTTCAGAAACGTGAATTAAACCTTCAACACCTTCAGCAACTTCAATGAAAGCACCGTAATCAGCAATAACTACTACTTTACCATTCACTTTGTCACCAACTTTAAGTTCCGCACCAAGTGCATCCCATGGGTGAGCGTTTAATTGTTTTAAACCTAATTGGATTCTTGTTTTCTCATCATCAAAATCAAGAATAACTACGTTTAATTTTTGATCTAATTCAAGAACTTCACTTGGGTGATTAATTCTTGACCAAGAAAGGTCTGTAATGTGGATTAATCCATCAACACCACCTAAGTCAATAAACACACCATAAGAAGTAATGTTTTTAACAACACCTTCTAATACTTGTCCTTTTTCTAATTGACCAATAATTTCTTTTTTCTGAACTTCGATATCTGCTTCAATAAGCGCTTTATGCGAAACTACAACGTTTTTAAATTCGTGATTAATTTTCACAACTTTAAATTCCATCATTTTGTTTACATATACATCGTAGTCACGGATTGGTTTCACATCAATTTGTGAACCTGGTAAGAACGCTTCAATTCCGAAAACGTCAACAATCATACCACCTTTAGTTCTACATTTTACGAAACCAGTAACAATTTCACCTGTTTCGTTAGCAGAGATAACTCTATCCCAAGATTTAATAGTTCTTGCTTTACGGTGTGATAAAACCAATTGACCTGTTTTATCCTCACGGATGTCAATTAATACCTCTACCTTGTCGCCAACTTTTAATCCTGGATTGTAACGGAATTCGTTTAAAGAAATAACCCCTTCCGATTTTGCGTTAATGTCAACAATAGCATCACGGTCTGTAATTCTCACTACTACCCCTTCTACTACTTCTTCTTGATCGGTATCGATAAAAGTTTTCGATACTAAATCTTCAAATTCTTGTAAGTTTTTTTGATCTACTACATCAATTCCTTCTGCGTAATTGTGCCAGTTAAATTCATTTAAAAACGCTTGTTGTTCTTTGTTTAATTCAGACATGCTGATAAAAAATTTGTATGCTGTGTCTCTTGAGTTTATTATCGAATAGAAAACAGCAGCAGTGTTTTACATAAATAGTTGATACCTAAAGGAAACTCTTCTTCGCCAAAAGGTTTGCAAAAGTAATTCTTTTTTATCAAATAACAAAAAAAGAACACAGAAAATAGATTAAAATTGATAGACTTTCTACTTATTTTTAGGAGCGAAACTTTAGGCATTTTAGTAAAGGTAATTCCTGCCATCCGTTGCAATCTGTCATTGCGAGAAACAGAGCAATCTCCATAAACTTTTTAGGTTCGCAATGCCAGGATTTCCACTTCTGTCAGGGCTAAACGGGTTATGTATTGAAANAAAATAAAACAAAAAACCCGATAATCACAATTATCGGGTTTTGTATATTTATCTTAATGACTCACATTCGCCACTTCCTCTGGATTGTGTTTGTGTTTAAAGAAAATAGCAAACAAGACCGCTATCACTAAGGCATATCCGGAAAAGGCAAGCCATATAGTATGCCAATCACGCATTCCGTCATGAGTAAAGAATTTATCGATAACAACTCCACTAATAAGTCCTCCAAAGAAAGCTCCAAATCCGTTGGACATCATCATAAACAAACCTTGCGCCGAAGAACGAA
>JGI25913J50563_1000186_pt1 | contig 11843 bp, 9 predicted proteins | sample LauGreSp1BDMLBSN_2_FD_50563 | JGI IMG/M metagenome (IMG submission 50563)
ATCATTACTATAGCAAAAACCACCATTATCAACACTGATTTTTGGAGGGTAAAACTAGTTGTTGTGAAAATAACATCTGGAATAGCTGGAACTACTAATTTTCGAGTTGTAAATACTGCGATTAATGTTGGGATTCCAAATAAAATTACTTTCTTAAAGTCGACTAATTTTTGTAATGCTTTTTGAAATCCGCCAACTAAAGCAGTTGTTCCTACAACAAAAAGTGAATAGGCAGTAGCTAGAATTGGATCTATGCCAATAACGTATACCAAAATTGGAACCGATAGAATAGAACCTCCACTACCTACTAATCCTAAAGTAATTCCAATGAAAACCGCTAAAACATATCCAATAATTTGATTGATTTCCATACATTAATTTTGTTCTAGCTAACTTCTAATTTAAAAAAGTAACTATTAGCAACAACATAAGTTATTTATTGTTTAATAATTCAATAGAAGCTCTATTTAAACGAATTTTACCCTCGTTTTCAAGTGCTTTTAACAATCTAGAAATGACAACTCTTGAAGTATGTAAATCGTAGGCAATTTCTTGATGTGTATTGTGAATTTCTTTAGAATTATTGATTTTAGCTTTATCAAATAGATAATTTATTAATCGCTCATCCATATTCATAAACGCTAAATTATCAATAGCAGTAAGCATTTCCTTTAATCTGTTGTTGTAACTGGCAAAGACATAATTTCGCCAAGATTTGTATTTACCTAACCATAATTCCATGTACATTACCGGAATCATTACCACTTGTCCATCGGTTTCTGCTANNGCTTTTATTTCNCTTTTAGTATCGCCAATACANCATGCCATCGACATGGAGCAGGTNTCTCCTTTTTCAATAAAATAAAGCAGCAATTCGCCTTCATCAAAATCCTCCCGTAAAATTTTAATAGCTCCCTGAAGTAAGAGAGGCATTTTTTTGATATAATCCCCAAAATCAATAATAACGTCGCCTTCTTTAAACTCTTTGAGTAATGCTACTTGAACAATTTCTTCTATAAGCGCTTCCTCAAATAGCGGTCCATAGATTTGNTTTAATAAGTCTTTCATGAGTAGGTTTTTGTTTGCGATTTTATAAAGGTAAGCCAAAAATGAACTATTTTAAGTTTATCTAACTGCAAACTCAAGATTAGTAATTTACATTCCATTAGTATTCATAAATTTCATATCCCCAAGGTTTCATTTTCCAAGTTTTAGAACTTAAAACGTCTTTTTTATCTTTAAAAACATTGTGTGTTTTGCCTAACAAAGATTCGTTTTTTATAGTAACCGATTGTTCTTTTCTAGAAAGATTTAAAATTACAAGGATTTTATTATTTCCATTTTCCCTTACATAAGCATATAAGGCTTTGGGATCTCCAACTGCTACTTTTTTAAACGAAGAATTAGCAGAAAGAGCACTATTCCTTTTTCTTAGATCTAGTAAGGTTGTGTAGAATTTTTCTCTTTTCAAATTTTTAAAAGTCATTGGGTCTTTGTCAAAAAACTTCAAGGCTCTTAAGGTTGGTTCTTCTTGACCGCTATAAATTAATGGCACACTATTTTTCATAGTTTGCGTAAACACAGCAAATGGTGCATGCACTTCGTTTGGAAAGGTTCCAAAATCGGCATGATTCCAACTGTTTTCGTCGTGATTACTTGTAAAATAGAGTTGGATGGTATTTTTAATATATCGGGTTTCATTTTCTTTATTGATACTGTCCAATCCGAAGGCTGGTCGTTCCCCTTTTGCAATTTTCTCCATCATTTTAAACATGTGCCAAGGGTACACTGCATCAAATCCGCTTTTCGGAAGGTAAGTGCTATCACCTTCTGCAAGCATAAAAATAGATTTCATTTTTTTTAATTGCGGAATGGATTTTTGCCAAAATGAAGCCGGAACATTCCAAGCTACATCGCAACGAAATCCATCTATGTCGGTATCTTTTACCCAAAATTTCATGGCAGCAATCATGCTATCTTGCATAACTGGATTTTTAAAATCTAACTGTCTAACATCTGCCCAATCAAATGCAATTGCTGCTTTGCCAGTGCTATCTTTTACAAAAAAATCAGGATGTTGCTTCAGCCATCTGTGGTCGGCGCCGGTGTGATTTGGGACCCAATCAATAATAACTTTCATTCCTTTTTCATGAATGGTTTTTACTACATTTTTGAAGTCGTCCATAGTTCCAAATTCCGGATTTATGGCAGTGTAATCGGATACGGCATAGTAACTTCCTAAAGAACCTTTTCTGTCTACTTTACTAATCGGGTTTATTGGCATGAACCAAATGGTTTCTACTCCCATAGCCTTAAGGCGGTCCAGGTGTTTGGCAAATGCATTCAAAGTGCCTTCAGGAGTATATTGGCGCACGTTTACTTCGTAGATATTGCCTTGCATGATCCAAGCTGGATGTCCATTTATCAGGTTGTTATCTACTGATAAAGATTTGTCTTTTTGGCAACAAATCAAAGTCAATAGCAATGCCATTATTAAGGAAGAGAAAATTATTTTTTTCATATTTGAAATTACTAATATTTAATTTCAAATATAATAAAGTAAAAGGATAATCACCAACTATTTTTATTAATCTATTTAAAGTGTAGTTGTTCTACTATAAGCCGTAGTATAGAAAAATAAGCCAAATTAATTCAAATAAAAAGAGCAACTGTTTAGGTTGCTCTTTTTTACTTGAAGTTTAAGTACTTATTTCACGTCTAGTAATTTTGCATTATAATATGCAGTTTCTGAAATTATTTTTCCTTCTTTGTTAAAAGTATGACTCAAGTGCATAGGAACAGTTATAGCTCTTTTATCTGATTTTCTAATTAAATTAAACTTCCACCAAGACAAAACCACACCATTTGCTTCTAACTCATAGTTTAAATAATCAGGATATCCAATTTGAACAATACTTTCTAAATCAAAGTTTTTATACAATTCTTTGTCATTAGCCTTATATTCTTCTAACGTGAATTCTTTGTTGGTATCCAATGAATTAATGTCTTGAAAAGTTGCTTTTTCATCATAAAAGCTATAACCTTTTTCATAATCCTTGAATTCAAAGCAATAAATCATTTTTCTAACGGTATTGATGTTGTCATGATGATTATAAATTACCCCGTTTTTTCGATCCATGGAACTTTGGGCAATTTCATCTTGAATTCTATTTGTAGAATAAACAATCATTGTCTTAATTTTATTGTCTTTGTCTAAAGTGTACAAACAATGAACAGGCATGTTTATTTTCACTCCTGTTTTCTTATCAATTCCTTTAATGTTTTCCCANGTTTGTACCCAAACAACTTTGTCTTCTTTGTATTCTAAAGCATCTGGAAAAGCTCCTTGGGCTCTTGAAATACTGTAGTAGGCAACATTGTCTGACATCCATTTGTTTTCAGCTGCAAAGGCATTCTTGTCTTTTCCTTGTATGGTTTCATTAGGATTTGTACCACTATAATATTTAAAATCAGCTGCTAAATAACTAGCTACCTTAGATGCGTCGCCACTTACTCGAGCTTGAGTCATTTCTTCAACTGTTTTAATTGCAGGATGCTCCATATAAATAGTCCCATTTGTTTTTTTTTGTGCAAAACTGAAGCAAGTAGCCATCAATAATACAATTCCAATTCTTTTTTTCATGATTTTTTTTGATTAGGGTTATTTTTTTTCAAAATTAATAAATTACTTTTGTTTTGCAAGTAAATAATTAATTACTTTTATTTTAAAAGTAATATTAAAATTAACTATCCACGTATTTGAAAAAGCCGTTACAGAAATTTAGTGGCTTTAAGTGAATACAATTCTTTATGAATTTGGTGAAGATTTTTTACTTCTATATAAAAAAGCGTTGTCTANACTATCCTAATGAGATTAATAATCTAATTTTGATATAAATTTTTCAATTATTAATTTTGTACATAAAAAAGTATTAACATGGTACAAATAGTAGTAGAATCGATTGTTAAAGCCCCAATAAGTAAAGTTTGGGAATGCTGGACTTTGCCGAAACATATAGTGAAATGGAATTTTGCAAGTATCGATTGGCATTGTCCAAAAGCCATAAATGATTTAAAAATTGGAGGGGAATTTCATTATACTATGGAAGCAAAAGACGGAAGTTTTGGTTTTGATTTTTGTGGAACTTATGTCAATATTGAAGAAAGAAAAGGTATTGACATATTGTTAGGTGATGGAAGAAGAGTGTCGATTTTATTTGAATTAGTAGAAACTGGAACCAGAATAATTGAAAAATTTGACCCCGAAACGGAAAATACCGTAGAACTCCAAAAAAAAGGGTGGCAAATGATTTTAGATAATTTCAAGTTATACGTTGAAAATAGCACTACAAATTAAACATAAAAAAACCCGACACTTTCGTATCGGGTTTTAAGCTCCCTCTCTTGGGCTCGAACCAAGGACCCTCTGATTAACAGTCAGATGCTCTAACCAACTGAGCTAAGAAGGAAACTGTATGTGGTAACTTTTTAAAGAACGTTTTAGAGGCTTTTGCTCTTTCAATAACAGTGTCATTAACTGGCTAAGCGGTTGCAAATATAAAGCGATTTTTATTTTTTGCAAACAAAAATCGATAATTTTTTCATTTTTTTTATTTCCCTACAATTGCTTTGTAGATATCGTTTCCGTTTGCAAATAAAAGCAATGTGATAAGTAATACAAAACCAACCATTTGAGCTCTTTCTAAAAACTTATCGGATGGTTTTTTACCCGATACCATTTCGTATAATAAAAACATTACGTGACCTCCATCTAAGGCAGGAATTGGTAAAAGATTCATAACACCAAGCATAATAGATAACAAAGCGGTAATGTTCCAAAACACAAACCAGCTCCAAGTAGAAGGGAAAATATTAAAGATAGCTCCAAAACCTCCAACTCCTTTATAAGCCCCTGTGCTAGGTGAAAAGATTGCTTTTAGTTGTTTTCCATAGCTTGCAAGTTCATTAAATCCTCTTGTAACTCCAACAGGAATCGATTCAAAAAAGCCATATTCTTGTTTGTTTATTTTATAAAGGCCTAGTTTCTCTAAATTATCATAAGGAAGTGATGCTTGTTGTACAATTAATTTACCATTTTCATTAACGGTTAAATTTATAGCAACATCTTTATTTTCTCTTCTAATAATTGCAGGAACTGTTTTTCCCTTCAAATTTTGGAATAATACTATTAGTTCATCTGCATAAGTTACTGTTTGTCCGTTGCAACTTGTAATGATGTCTTTTGGTTTTAATACACTTTTGTTAGGCGACTCTTTTGGAACTGCACCAATAACAAACGGCATGCGAAGATTGATTAAGGATCCTCTTTGCGATTTCATTAATTGATCTATAAAATTAACCGGTAATTTTATTTTAATATCTTTTCCATTACGGTTAAGTTCTACTTCTTTGGCAAGAAATAATTCTTTATTGATATCGTCAAATTTGGTGACTTTAATACCATCAATCGAAACAATTTTATCCCCTGTTTTAAATCCTAATTTTTCTACCGTAGGATTATTTACCCAAATTCCGTCTTTTACATTTTCGTTAGCAATATATTGCTCGCCATAGTAAAAAGTCATCCCAATATAGATAATAAAAGCTAATAGGAAGTTTACGGTAACACCACCTAACATGATTATTAATCGTTGCCAAGTTGGTTTTGAACGGAATTCCCACGGTTGTGGTGGCAATGCCATTTGTTCTTTATCCATACTTTCGTCAATCATCCCCGATATTTTAACATAGCCACCAAGCGGCAACCATCCAATACCGTATTCGGTTTCACCAATTTTCTTTTTGAATAAAGAATATTTTAAATCAAAGAAAAGATAAAATTTTTCTACTCTAGTTTTGAATAATTTGGCTGGTATGAAGTGGCCTAATTCATGTAGAACAATAAGTATTGATAAGCTCAGTAAGAACTGAGAAAGTTTAATTGCAAATTCCATTTTTGTGTTTCAGTATTATTATAAAAAGCAAAAGTAAGGTTTTCGCCTTACTTTTTACTATTTATATTGTTTAGGACTAATTTTTTATAATTTTTTTATGAAAAAGACCTTCTGAAGTTTGTAATTGAACCAAATAAACGCCGGAAGAAATTGAAGATAACGAAAAATCTAAAGCATTATTTTCTAAAACTATTTGCCCAAGGTTGTTGAAAATGGTTACTTTTTCTAGAGTTATTGAAGTAGGTAACTGAATGTGTAGTACGTCGGTTGCAGGATTTGGGTAGAGGCAAATTGCTTTTTCTAATTCGAAATTTTCATTTGCTAATGAGATGTTATTGTCTTTGGAAATAATATCCTTTTTTGGATCAAATTCTACCCCAGTTATTGAAAAAGGAACCGAAATAATAAACTCTTGCCCATTTGTTGTGTTGTTTACAACGGTATCAAAAATTTGACCATTTACATCTACAAAACGTAATGGCACTGGCATCTCAAAATAGCTAACTGTTGTGCTTGATTGTGTTTGGTTAACAATTACTTTAACTTGTCCAGCCCCCCAATTTTGAGCCGTAATTGTATAAGACGGATATCCCTGATTGAATATCCAATCGTTAAAAAATTCGGTTAAAGAGCTTCCATAAACTGCTTCCATGTGGAATTTTAAATCGGTCGTAATTGCATATTTATAGGCCAAATTGGAGTCTGCTAAATAATTTTTCATTGCCTGAAAAAAAGCAGTGTTGCCTAGTTTTAAACGCAGCATATTCAGCACCATGGCTCCTTTATTGTAAGTTAATCTGGAGCTAAATATCCGTCCTACATTTGTAGCTTCTGTATCGGTTAGATAAACAGCGCCACCAGGTTGGGAGGTAATGAAGTCAATCATATTAGTTTTGTCTGTAACAAATGCCGCAGTTCCATCAAAATTTTCTATAACCAAAGAAGCTAAATAAGTTGCAAATCCTTCATTTAACCAAATATCTTTCCAGGTGCCACAAGTGATTTTGTCGCCAAACCATTGGTGACCCATTTCATGTGCAATTAAACTTCGGTTAAAGTTATTCATAAAAGAAACCGTAGTATGTTCCATTCCGCCTCCCCATCCAAACTGCGCATGACCATATTTTTCATTATGAAATGGATAAATCTCAAATAAGTTACTATACAAATCTAAAATTAATGGAGTTTGATCTAACTGTGTTTGCACAGCGCTATTGAAATTTTCAGGATAAATATAATTTACTATCGGATAAGTGTTGGGAGCGGTTCCGGCGGTTTGGGTATAAACGGTATAATTGGTTGCTGCCATGCAAATTAGATAAGCAGGTATAGGATAGCCATGATGAAAATGAGTCGTTTTATTTGCACCATTTACAACTTGAGATTGCTCTAAACCATTTGAAACTGCAATATATTGCGATGGTGCAGTAATATATACATCAATAGAATTTATTTTGTCGTTTAAATCTTGTTTACAAGGCCACCAATCTCTAGCCCCAAAAGGCTCTGATAGGGTCCATAAAACAGGAACTCCATTATGTGTTGTTGATTCAAATGAACCGAAACCTCCGCTTGTAGGAGCCCCAGAATAAATTATTTCAACTGTTGCAGCAGTACTAATGGCTTGCGTTACCGGAAGCGTAATTACTAATTCGTTGGAAGCATTTTGAGAAAACACCAAATTGACATTGTCTTTTTTTACTGATGTCACTACCATTTGAGTTGCTAAGTCAAAAGTGATCGTATTCATATTTGCCAGAGCAGTATAAGTAGTTGTGACTTTTCCAGCTACAAAGTAAACAGCTGGATCAATAGTAAATTCTAATTTGTGATACGTTACATCATAATTTAAAGTATTCGGATTTACCGCAACGGCCATTAAATTGGATGCGGATTTCATTTCAGAATTTATGAGTTCATTAAGTACATCTTGTTCCTTTTGTGCAAAAGAAAAAGTAACAGAAAAAAGTAATAATGCTAAGTAAGTTATTTTCATAATTAGGATACATTTTTGCTAAAGTACAAATAAATATTTTTGGTTAGCACATTGTTTCTGTTAAAATTTACTCAAACATCTGTTTTTTAATTAGTTACGAACAGAGCAATCTTTTTTATATTATTCTTTAAATAGAAAGCAATTTCTTAAATTTGCATTCTCATTAAAAATCAAGTCATGTTACAAATAGCTGTTATTAGGGAAAATCAAGAGAAAGTGATTGCTGCTTTAGCCAAAAAAAATATGGATGCTAAAGCCATTGTGGAAGAAATTGTGCAACTCGATGAGAATCGTAGAACTGCCCAAGTAGAACTTGACAATACTTTATCCGAATCCAACAAGCTATCCAAAGATATTGGAGCCATGATGAAGAATGGAGAGACAGCAAAAGCAGAAATTTTAAAACAAAAAACCGTTCTTTTGAGGGATCAAGGGAAAGCTATTTCTGAAAAAATTGAAATTCTTGCTGCCGATTTATTGCAAAAAATGTATTTGCTTCCTAATTTACCAGCAGACATTGTTCCTGTAGGAAAAACCCCTGAAGAAAACTTAAATGTTTTTGAAGAAGGAGACGTTCCAAAATTACACGAAGGTGCATTACCTCATTGGGAATTAGTAAAAAAATACGACATTATAGATTTTGAATTAGGAGTTAAAATAACAGGTGCAGGATTTCCAGTTTATAAAGGAAAAGGAGCCAAATTGCAACGTGCTTTAATTACTTATTTCTTAGATAAAAATACCGATGCAGGTTATTTAGAATACCAAGTGCCTCATTTGGTAAATGAAGCTTCCGCATATGGAACAGGACAATTGCCAGATAAAGAAGGGCAGATGTACCACGATGCAACAGATGATTTATATTTAATTCCAACAGCAGAAGTTCCGGTAACTAATATTTTCCGCGATGTAATTTTTACTGAAAATGATTTGCCAGTAAAATGCACCGGATACACACCCTGTTTCCGAAGAGAGGCTGGTTCTTATGGTGCTCACGTTCGTGGATTGAATCGTTTACACCAATTTGATAAAGTAGAAATTGTACGCGTGGAGCATCCGGATAAATCGTATGAAGCATTAGATGAAATGGTAGAACACGTAAAAAACATCCTAAGAGAATTGCAATTGCCTTATAGAGTCTTGCGTCTTTGTGGTGGGGATATGGGTTTTGCTTCAGCTTTAACCTATGATTTTGAAGTTTATTCTACTGCTCAAGAACGTTGGTTGGAAATTTCATCCGTTTCTAATTTTGAAACCTACCAAGCCAATCGTTTAAAATTACGATTTAAAGATAAAGACGGAAAAAACCAATTGGCACATACCCTTAACGGAAGTTCACTAGCATTGCCAAGGGTTCTTGCCGGAATTTTAGAAAATTACCAAACCCCTGAAGGAATCGTAATTCCAGAAGTGTTGCGAAAGTATACCGGATTTGACATTATTAACTAAAAGTTAATCTTACAAAAGCTATGTACTAAATGAGCACAAATGTGTTACTTTAGTACATTGTTTTTTAAAACCAATAGATGAAAAAAACGTTTATCTTACTATTCTTCCTAGCATTTACGCTTTTTGTATCGGCACAATCCGAACAATTGGCGCAAAATTATATGGATAGAGGGGAGTTTGAAAAAGCGCAAATAGCCTATGAAGAATTGTTGAAATCCCAACCCAATAATTTCAATTATTTCCAGCAAACAATTACTTGTTACCAACAATTGCAACAATTTGAAAAAGCCAATAAAGTATTAGAAGAGCGCTATAATAAATACAAACAGGGGAGTTTGTTGGTAGAATTAGGGTATAATTTTCAGATGCAAAAAAATACGGATAAGGCAAAAAAATACTACAATCAAGCTTTAGATAAAATTCGGAAAAACCCTAATGAAGTATATGCAATAGCAACTACTTTTGAACGAAAAGCACTAGTCGATTATGCACTTGAAGCCTATCAAATTGCGTTAACATTAGAACCGAAATTTAATTTTAATTTTCAAATGGCGTTGCTTTATGGGCAAAAGGGGGATACAGATAACATGATAGAAATGTTCTTGACGGAATCGTTTAATACACCACAGAATTTAATACCAATTCAAAACCAATTTACACGATTTATTTCGGAAGACGGAAAAGAAAATTTTAGTGATTCCTTGAAAAAAGCGCTGTTAATTCGCGTTCAAAAAACGCAAGATTTATTTTGGAATGACTATCTAAGTTGGTTTTATGTGCAAATGAAAGAATACGGAAAAGCCTTTATTCAACAGAAAGCAATTTATAAACGCAACCCCGAATCGTTTGCTAATATTGTAAACCTTGGGCAATTGGCAATTGAAGAAAAGGAGGAGGAATTTGCTAAAGAAATATTAGGTTTTGTTTTAGAAAACACACAAGATTTAGATTTAAAGATCCAATCGAATGCTTATTTGATGGAAATGAAAATCAAAAAAGCAATGCCGCAAGATTACCAAGCAATCCGTCAAGAATTGGATGCCCTACTGAAACAATTTGGCGAAAGCCCTTTTACTTTGTCCTTATTAAAATTGAAAGCCCATTTTGTGACTTTTAATTTAAAAGATGCCGAAGCCGGAAAATCCATTTTAAAAAAGGTGTTGGAAATGTCCATCAACCGAACCCAAATTGCAGAGATCAAAATGGAATTGGCCGACATTTTATTATTTGAAGAAAAATTCAACCAGGCTTTAATTTACTATTCTCAAATTGAATCCGACGGGAATAATAGTCCAATTGGGCAAGAGGCCAATTTGAAAATTGCCAAAACAAGTTACTACAAAGGCGATTTCAAATGGGCAAACCACCAGTTAGAAGTTCTAAAATCAGCATCAACCCAATTAATTGCGAACGATGCATTGGATCTGTTTCTGTTAATTTCCGATAACACTGTGGAAGATTCTACCCAAGTAGCATTAAAGAAATTCTCGCGTGCCGATTTCTTATTATTTCAAGATAAAAAACAAGATGCTTTGGCTGCCTTTCAAGCAATTTTAAATGAAAATAAAGGCGATGCCATTGAACCTATAACCCTTTTAAGAGTAGGAAATATCTACGAAAGTATGGGTGATACCGCATCGGCATTAGCCAACTACCAACAAATTTTAGATAATTTCAAAGAGTGCATTTACATCGATGAAGCATTATTTTATTCGGCAGAAATTTATAGTCAAAATAACGAAGTCGAAAAAGCCCAACCGTTGTACGAAGAACTAATAACCAAGCACGAAGACAGCATTTACTACGTTACTGCTCAGAAGAAGTACAGGAAGCTTCGTGGCGATAAAGAAATTTAGTAGTTAAATTTCAATTAAAGAGCGAAGNAGAAGTGCTAAAATTAATACATTAAACCCCAAATTATGATTTTATATAACGTTACCAGCAATATAGATTCCAGCATCCAACACCAATGGTTGCAATGGATGCAAGAAAAGCACATTCCCGAAATTTTAGCTACAGGCAAATTTACCTCTGCTCGATTGGTTCGGGTTTTGGTTGAGGAAGAAATGGGAGGAATGACCTATGCGGCACAATATACCACCGATAGCAAAGAAACCCTGCAACGTTATTATGAGGAAGATGCACCCAAGTTTAGAGCCGAAGGATTATCTCTTTTTGGAGATAAAGTATTAGCATTTAGAACCGAATTAGAATTAGTTTCGGAATTTTTTCAATCGAATTAAAAACAAATAATTTTCCTTTTGCGCCTTCGCGAGAATAAATAATTAATAAAGTGAGATTGCTTAATGCCTCACAAAGACTATGGAAAAAGTAAAAGCCAAAAAACACCTCGGACAACATTTTTTAAAAGATGAATCTATTGCCAAAGCAATTGCCGACACCTTAAATCTCGAGGGATACGATACTGTTTTAGAAATTGGTCC